>Ga0098059_1000935_pt1 | contig 15405 bp, 20 predicted proteins | sample 20_taG_FD_92580 | JGI IMG/M metagenome (GOLD analysis project Ga0098059, IMG submission 92580) | Marine viral communities from the Subarctic Pacific Ocean - 20_ETSP_OMZ_AT15318 metaG | ecosystem: Environmental > Aquatic > Marine > Oceanic | place: Subarctic Pacific Ocean | collected 2015-01-19
AAGGATTGAGCATTTAGAAAAATTACTTTCACAAGAAATTAAAGATAATGATTTAATTAGTGAAATTCTTCAAGAATCTGCAAAAACAAACACATCAAGAATAGGTTTATATAGTAAATCTGTTGAACCTAAGAATGTTAAAAGGTTTTATGGTACTTATGTTCAGAAGATGAAAGATTTAATGACTCCTTTGAAAGTTATTGATAAAGAAGCTGCTGATAAACATGCAGAAAGTGTTGTTAATAAAGGAGTAGATGTAGAAGGTTCAGATAAAAAGATACCATTTTTTGATGAACTTGTATGGTCAAGAGAGCTTAGGGATTCAAAAGGGTTTAAAGAGTTTAATCCTGAAATGCAGAAAATTCATGATAGAATATTGTCTGAAATGAGGAAGAGACCATCAACTGTAGGAACCAATCTTAATGGTATAGTCCGTAATATGTTTGAAAAGGATATTTCTGATATGAATCTAAGGGATTGGAAAGCACTTACAAAATGGTTTGATGATATTCAAGGTGGAACTTTTATGGATAAGTTTATAGAAGTCCCTGAAGATAGACTTGACAAAATACCTAAGTTATTTCATTGGATGTTCCCTGAAACAATAGCAAGAAAATCTATAAAAAGTGATTTTCAATTACTAAAACAACAAGGTCTTTTTAATAAAGATGGACATCCTGCAGAAGGAACTACTCATAAACCAACAAGTACTTATGGTAAAATATACCATTATATTAAAGAAAATTATCATTTATCTCAAAAGAGACAAGATGAAGAAGAAGCAAGAATAAGGAAGGATTTTGATTATCTTTATTCTTTTAAAGAGGGTTTAAAGCTTTATGAAATAATGACATGGTATAAAGAGCATCCTTTAGTTAGTGAAAGTCCCTCTTATATTATACCTAAAAATATAAAAGCTGAATATAAAAAACTTAAAGATAAAGAGTTTACTTATTTAAAGAATGTAAATGGAAAAGATAAGAAATTTACTAAAAAAGGTAGTGAGATAATAAAAGATTTACATGAATCTGTTACTAAATTAGCTGAAAATAGTTATTTTAAGCAAATATCAGAAAATGAAGGTGCTTTAGCTAAATATAGAAATCCAACATTTTCTTTAGAAGAATCTACTTCTAAAGCTTTAAAAGAAATAGTTGATAGCTATGAAGTTGCAGATGCTAAAGGTAAGAAGAGAATAATTGCACAGTTAAAAAATAATCCTTATTTAACTCAAAACCTTTATAATCATAAAAAGATATTTGCAGAAACATTTAAAGAGCTTTATGAAGGAAAGTTCCCTAAAATAATTGAAGAGTTTGGTATTGATGGTTTAAATAGAATAGCTAATGATATAAAAGTATCTCAAACTGAAAATATTATTTTAAAAGCAAAGCTAAGGTCTATACTTCCAAAGAAAACTCCTCATAGACCTTTTGATTCATGGATTCCTCATAGAGACCACCCTAAAGCTGAAGTTGAAAGAGTTGTTAAAAAACATATAGAAGATGTAAGAAAAGATACTACTTTAAGCCCTGAACAAAAAGCACAAGAATTAATAAAATTCTATATGAAGCTTAAAAATTCAAGTGTAGAGCTTGATTTCGTTGAAGGTAGAGACTGGATGGACTATGATAATCTTGTCAGAGAAGGTTTGTTGAGTAAAACTGCTGAAAAAGAATTTGTTCCTGACAATATTATACAAGGAACAAGGCATCAAATGGAAAGAATGGCTCATGTAAAAGGTTATAATAGAACTCCTGAAGCTTTTATAAATTACCATAAAGAATTAATAGATACTCAACATAAACAGCTTAGTCAGATTGTTGGAAGAGCCCTTATTAATGATTTTAAAAACAAGCAAAACTTAAAAGCATTTAATAAGAAAGGAGACATGGTAGATGTAGAAAGGTACAAAATTACTCAAGCTTGGACTAATATGTTTAAAATGTACTTAAATGAAGCTACTGGAATGCCATCTGTTATACCTAAAAATGTATATGAGGACCCTTATTTTAATGTAAAAGGTACTCCTTATGCTTGGTTTGCTGATAATAGAGTTAAAAATAAAATTAACAAAGTTTCTGAATTTCTTGGATTAAGAAAAGATGAAATAAGCAAGCTTATGAAGAATGTAGATGAAGGAGATTTGCACAGATGGTCTAATCTTGAAGCAAGATATGAATTGGCTACATTATTAGCTCACCCTAAATCTGCAATAGCTAATGTATTTGGTGGTACTACTTTAAGTGTTATGTCTGCTGGATATAATAATTATAAAAAAGTAAGGGACTATGATTGGATAAGAAGAAATATATCTGATAAGCTTGATAGTAAAGAAAAACAAGATGCCTTTGCAAGGAAGCATGGTATAATTGAAGAAATGCTTTTAAATGAAGCAAATCTTGCTAAATTTACTAATAAAGAGTTTAAAAAAGAAGCTTGGGACTCTATTATGGCTGATATAACTAATAGGGTTAGAAAAGGTGAGAATCCTGATAATAGAACTGTTATAGAAATATTAAAACAGCATGGTGTAGATAAAAATATCCTTTCTAAAGCTGCGTATTTCATGACAGTATCTGAAAGAATGCTTAGAAGAGATTCTTTTATGACACATTATATACAAGCTTTTAGAAAATTCCAAGGAGTACTTGGTCCTGAAAACATAGACCACCCTTGGTTAATAGCTCAAGCTAAAAAAGGTGTTAAAGCTACTCAGTTTATGTATGCAGCTCCGTATAGACCTGCTTTTACAAGAACAGCTTTAGGTAAAGTTTACTCAAGGTTTCAGTTATGGGCTTGGAACTCTGTAGGTTTTAGAAATAGAGTACATAGAGAAGCTAAGTTGTATGATTATGCCCCCGGGACACCTGAATTTGAAAGATTTAAAAGAACTGCTATGGCAGACCTATTTGTACTTGGTCTTGCTAATGTATTTACATATTCATTATTTGAATCTGCACTACCAGCTCCTATGAACTGGTTTCAAGATACAGCAGAATGGATATTTGGTGATGAAAATGAAAGAGACAGAGCTTTCTTTGGTCAATATCCTACACCTATAGCTCCATTACAGGCTATATCTCCTCCTATTATGAGATTTCCTGCAGCTATGTTTACAGCTATGGTAGATGATGATTGGTCGAGAGTAGGAAATTATTATGCTTGGACTATGTTCCCTTTTGGTAGAATGGCAAGAGATGCTAAGGGTATATTTGAAAATCCAATGATGATGTTAGAGAAATCTACAGGATTTCCATTAATTAAATTAAATAAACAAGTAAAGGAATATCAAGATGAAGATATGCTTTATCATAGAGTCTTTCCTCGAACCCCTCCGAATATAGAGTAGAAGGGGGGAACAAAGAAAACCCCCTTTTACTCTCCCTCTTCGCTCTCTTTACCGTTTTCTTCAGACTGAAGGTCACTATCATCTCAGTCTAAACTAAATCCACATTGTAGACATTGGTAATAGCAATCAGATACTACCACCAAGTGTCCACAATTCATACAAGCAGTCTGCTTCAATTAAATAAGCTTTCCTGTTTCTTAAAATAATTACTACTTTCAAGACCATTTATAACAGATTGAATAGCTGATTTTCTTTGATGTAAGTGTTGTAAAGTTTCTTCTATTTCATCTTTACTTTTGGCAAACCAATATCCTTTTGAAGATGACCCTATTGGGTAACCTTTTTTTCTAAGGAAATTAACTATAGCCCTTACTTCTACCCCTCTCAAGTCCATTCTATTTTCTATTATTCTGGATTTAACAGGTGTATCTTTTCCTACTCTTTCTATTCTTTCAAGAAATTCATCAATTCTATCAACTGCTTTTTTAGTGAGTCCATCAACATTTTCAAAGGTTGTTAATGCCATTTTACCCTCCCAAAATTCACATTCATTACAAAAATATCCAGCATCTATAGTGATTACAAGCTCCCCACATATAAAACATGCAGGGAGTCCTGTAAAATGAATAGTATCCATTGCTTATACTTTCTTCTTGAAAACATCAGCAACAGAAAGCTTTCTATACACATAACCTTTTAAGCCATCTGGTTGTTCATCTAACCAATCTTTAAGTTTATCATAATGCTTTTCCTCAAGATTTCCTTTCCGAACATTACATCTTCTACAGATGAATTGAAGATTATCTAATGTGCTTGGTCCCTTATGATATAATGGAGTAGTGTGGTCTAAAACCATATTTTTGACAGAAATAATCTTGTCACAGTATCTACACTCTTTACCATAAGAAGCCAATATGAGTTGTCTTAGAACTTCCAATGGCAAGTCAAATTCTACACCAGCATCTTTAGACCTCTTTTTTAAAGATTGTCTTAAGGATGTTGATTTAGATAGAAGTTTTCTAAAAACCTTTTTCCAATGAGTACCGTGAAGTTCTCTTAGAATAGATTCAAATTTATCCTGCCATTGCAATATTCTTTTCTGTTGTCTCATCTTGTTGAAAAATTAATTCCAAAGCCCAATCTGTTAAAAAGTTCAACATCAAAACAGAGCATTGTAACCTCATTTTCTCTTTCTTTATCTACAAAAACGATACCGAAATCTATTATTCCAAGTAGTTTTAAATTATAACCATCTGGATGTATCTTTAATGTAATTAATGGACCCATTAAGACCTCCTTACTCTTTCTACCTTTTCTATAGTAATACCGTCAAGTTCATAGCCCTCTTTATCAGCCTTTACAGCCTCTTTTCTTGCTAATACTTTGTCAGGTTTCTTAAGAATTTCAGTTTTGATAAATGCATCATCACATTCCTGCATATTTACTTCTACCGGTCCATAGGTTTCAAATAACTTATACCTTGATGACTTGGTTTCATAAACATTATCATTACCCATACTCTTAACTACCATAGGTAGTAGAGTGTTATTCATATAAGATTTAAAGTTAGCAATAGCTTTTTTCCTATTCCTAAGTCTTTTAACCTCATTTGACATAGCCTCTATTTCTCCATCTAAAGATTTCTCTCTTCTTGACAACTCTACTATAAACCCATCAAGGTTTTCTACTTTATCAGATAAAGATTTAGTATAGATAGCAAGTCTATTTGTTATCTCCTGAATTTCTTCTTCATCTTCAGTAATTATTAACTCCTGTTCAAGGTCTATAATATCACCAATCAACTCTTTAGTTGTTATCTTCCCCATATTAACCTACACTTTCAGGTTTTTCTGTCTGTTTAGGTTGTGGTTCAGCTGGTCTAAAGGCTTGCTCTATCATAAATTCTACCTGTCCTTTTACAGACCTGTGATTTATTTCAGCAACTTGCTTTAATCCATCATAAATAGGTGTAGTTACACTTATTTTAATCCACTTTGTGTCCTTTTCCATTAAAAGTCCTTTCTTTTTAATCTAAAATTATTGTTAAACTCTAAAGTTATTTCATTTCCAAGTTCTTTATTAAATAAAGACCCGTCAGTATTTTTGAAAAGCTCAACCACTCTTTTGTTTGAACCTTGCTCACCTTGAATACCTATAACTTTACTTGAAGCATTTTCTATTGCACCGCTACCCTTACCTGCATATAAATCAAGAACTTTCATCCTTGAATATTGCCTTGATACTTGTGATATTTGAATTATGATTAAATCGCTATTAACAGCTATACTTCTAAGTGAATGAGATATTGTTCTTATCTGACTATACTCATCTTTACCATGAGTGTCTATAAGGTCAATATAATCAACCACTACAAGTGCCGGTTTTAATTCAGTTATCTTTTCCTGTATCTGTTTGATAGTAGGAGCCACGGTTTGAACTTTGATATGGTCTACAAGATGCTTGTTATTATCATAAACATCTTTATATTCAGAATCTATGAAAATTTGCCCAGAAGCTATCTGGAGGTTTCTCCTATGTAAATACCATCCAGATAATTCCAGAGATAAGTACAATGTAGATAGTTGGGTTTTATTTTCTATTCTATCTTTATCAAAGTTATAGCTGAGTGCTAAACATTGAGCTAATGTTGTTTTGTTAGAGCCTGTATAACCAAATATAGTTACAAGCTCTCCGGGAAATATATCACAATCAACATCAGTTCCGAGCATTCTACCCAAAGGTATTGTCTTCCCTGCATAATCTGTTGTCATCCTTTCCTCAAGTTCCTGCTGTAGTGTTTCTGCATTCTTTATATCAAGAAGATAATCTTTCCTTTTATAATAAATACATTTAGTAGAGCAGAACTTACTCATTATCTCATCCTTACACCCATATTGATACCCTCTATTATAAACGGATTCTATTTTTTCTATTACTTTAAAATCCTCGAGAGCATTATTATTCCAAGAAAATGCCATAGTCTTAGCTCCATCGGAAGGGATGCCACTTCTTCTCCAATGAGAAGCCATTCTTAATAATGTATTATTTCTTGAACCTTGAATTGGTCCTCTATGATACATTTTCTGAATACAAGTGGCAACCTTTGATGGTTCTACAACTTCAGTATATTTCCTATTATCAGGTATTTCTGTTTCTATATATCTATTCAGCTGTCCAGCTCCCTCCAAGCTTTCGTATGGAAAATCCAAACGAGCCGTACCTGCAAGGAGCTTTAATTGAGCAACTGAATAATTCATTAATTCCCTTATAAATAAAGGAACTTTAAACAATCCTGATTTTAAGTTCATTGTATGAGCAACTCTATAGATACCTGTTCTATGTAGTACACTTAAATCTGCATAAGGAAATAGTTTCTTTATGGTAGCTTTAACTGTATAAGGTAAATCTTCACTATCCCTAAACATAAATACTGATGCTGGGATATGAATATGATAACCTGTTCCACTAAAATATGGTCTATAGTTTTCACCTGTTAAGTCTAAATCTTCAAGAAGCATACAAATTGACTTAGCTGTATCTAAAGTATGTTGGTCTGTGTTATCTCCTTTGTCAATATCTAATACTACCCAATCTATAAACTTGGGTCCTGTATAGCTTTTTATTGAATTAGTTTTTTGAGCTACAGACTCTGCATCTTTAGGATATACATAAGTACTTCTATATAAAGAGGTTCTTTCAGAAATAGCTTTATCAATATATTTCTTAATAAAGCGTTTTTCTATTATAATACCTCTATTACTTGGCTTTGCATATGCTATCTCAAGATACTTGTTCATTTAGAAATTGCTAACATCTGAATCATCATCAGGAAAGTTATAATCAGCTGTAGCATTAGTAACTCCTGCTGTTGCTGTTTTCCCATTTGATTCATTATGCACTTTAGCCTCTTCAGGTGTGAACTCATTAAGGTATCCATTGGCTTTTCTCCATTCAATACCTCTTTGAAGTTCTGCTTTACCCTCAGCTGTTGAAGGTTGAACATAATTATGAACTGTTTTATAACTTTTCTTACCAGTTTTCTTTGGTTTAGAGTTATAAAGATATACCCATAAATTGTATACATGGTCTTGTGCATCAGGTGTTTTTCCTGAACTATATTGCTGATTCAAATGATTAGCTACATCATTTATAAGATTACCTTGTTGGTCTTCCCATTTAGCATCTCCATTGATTCCAATGTTACAATTTATAGCATCTAAGAAATGATATATATTCTTTACAAGAGAATTTGTTTGAAGATTATTTCCCTCATATTCAAAGCTACCTTTAATTTGTAGCTTGTTAGAATATTTAGAGCCCTCAAGAGCTAACTCTACATCAAGATATATATCAGCCCAATCATATTTAGCTGACATATCTACTATATTTAATATAGATACTCTCTTATACCCTATAAATCCATCATTAGATGCTGATTTAGTTGGTCTTATTATTCCCATCTTTACTCACTTTCTTTTTTATAATTAACTATTTCATCTTTTATTGCCTGATATTCTAAAGGCAATGTTTTCTGTGCTAAAGGTTTTAACCTTGAGCCTATTGTTCTTTCATCATAGCTTTTGAACGATATTTCATATATACTACCATCTTTATTAACAGTTGTATATCCTATAACATCAGCTTTTGCTACTAATGAAGCTGAAAGTCCTCTTGGTAAATCAGGAGAAAGCTGTGCCTTACCATCAGTTACCATTGTAGACTTACTATGTGCATTAATAATTAAGTTACCAGCATACTTTTTCATAAGTTGCTGTAGTCTAACCATTATATCCACATTCTTTTTCCTTGCTAAAGCCCAATCTGAGCCCCAACTACCCTCTCCCATCGCATTGATACCTAATTCAGTTTGAACTATTCTCTCTATCCACTCATTAACAGCAGATATAGTATCAATAACAATAGTATCATAAGGAAGTTTATCCCATTCTTTCCTTAACCAATTAAGAATTTCTACCATAGAATAAACAGGCATAGGTTTACCTTTATCTTTTCCTGTTCTACAATAGAACCCTCTTTCTTCAGGTGGAATAGGTACAGGAATATCTTTTCCATTAACTTTTTTAGTTACAGGAAGTTTTACTCCATCTTTTACTTCTGATTGAAAAGGAATATTTATACTATTGCAGTGAATTACATTTGCATCTTCACACCAATCAGTACCTGATTCCGTATCAATTATAAGTACTCCATCAGCTCCTTTTTCTGACCATTTAGAAGCTGCTGTAGTTTTACCACTTTTAGGTTGTCCTACAAATAACCAAGTAACTCCACTTGGCATAAGAGTCCAATCTGTTTTTACATTCTGAACTTTAATGTTCATTTGTCCTCACTTTCTTTTGTTTTAAATTTGGGGAAGAATCTCTTGCTAAAAAATGAATAGATATTTCCCTTGCAAATAAAAAGAGCCCTAAAGGGTCCATGGTATATTACAGCAATAACCTAAAGGGCTCTATTTCCTGACATTCTCACTTCGTGTTGTTCCTTTAAAAAGTACTAAGTCCGTGTGTGAGCACGATTCTCATCAGGGTTTAATGACCGTTGGGTATAGCTTCTCCATTTCTAAAGTATAATGGATGTGATTCAGGAGTTATTACCTGAATATGTTCCTCTACCCATTCTGCTATTTCTTTGAATGTCCATCCCAAATTATCATTTAGATTTATTAAATCTTCTACTAAACAGGTATTGACATCTGATGATAGCCAACCAAAGTCAAGTTCTGCTTGATTATCTTCACTATAATCTTTAGCTTCATCAATGGTTATTTTATTTATTTTTGCAACATAAGTACCTATTGCACAGGCACATATCTTTCCATCATGTGTTCCGTTTATATAGAAATCAGGCTTTTGTTCAAATTCGTCAGAATTTAATGCATTTATAAATATTTTTTTATGTTCTGCTTCCATCCAATGGTTGTTTTTCTTACAAAGAGGTTTATGCTTGGGCATCATGCACTCCTTTATCTGTATCTTTTTCAAATAAAGATTCAAAATGGTCAGAAGCTTCTTCAGCTAAATCTGCTATATCTGAAAGTATATCTCTATTCTTTGCTAATAAATCCATAGCTTTTTTTCTATCAGATACTTCTATATTATTATTTACAAGCATATTGTATATTAACTCATTATTAGAAGCTATTATATGTATAACAACTTCTACTGCAGTCATCTTTTTTGATTTACTCATTTTACTCTCACTTTTTTTATGGTTAAAAAAGGGCAGTTCTCTTGATATACATTGTAGGCTCTATTTCCCAACCACTACACTATGTACTTAAAATTACAATATATACCTAACTGCCCTCTTTAGTTTATTTAATAAGGTTTACTCAAAAGGTAGTTTCTTAGGGTCTCCTTTTATACTATCAGAGAATAAATCTTCTAATGCTCCACCTTTATTGTCCTCTTGATGAGGTTCTGTTTCAGGTTTAGTTTCAACATCAAATGATAGTGATATTATCTGTCCACCATCTTTATGTTTAATCCATCCTGCTATATTCACCTCTTGATTATTTACAGTTGCTTTTCCTTTAAAATAAGGTTCGTTATCTTTCTTTTTGAACTTGTTCTTACCTAAATAGCCTCTGCCTACAGTTTCATAATGAGATTTCATCATGCTCCTCTTCTTTATTGATAGAGTTCTTTGGAGATACTACCATTTCTGAAACATTAGTTTCTCTTGGTAATAAAGTGGTGTTAATATAAGCATAATATATTGTCTCTTGCAACAATAAAAATGCCTGTGCAACACCATCAAAAGCAACTAATCCACCACAAAAGATAGTATGTTTAGCAGTACAAGGGTCATCTGCTACATCACTACCATCATGCCAATGTTCCATATAGTTATCATAGTACTTAGTAGCTGTGATGATTTCAAATCCTAATGCTGACATTCTCATATCAATAAAGAATCCTCTATCATCATTTTTAACCCACTGTTCATAAGCATCTAATCTTGATTCCATATTATCTGTGCAAACCATTACATTTCTATGCAATGATATTTTACTATATGGGGTGAATTTCTTTGGTATTTTAGTAAAGATTTGTCCAAAATCTGAATATCTACACCATTCTCCTTCTGCAACATCTACTTTATATTCACCTATTCCACTCTTTGGATAACAAGTAGTAGAGCGATTATGTTCTTCTATCTTATCATAATCAACTAAAGCTACATTTCTCCAACCCATAATAGAAAGAGGGGCAATAAGGTGTGACCCTATGCCCCCTGCTCCTATAATAGTTAAATCAGTTAAAGAATTTTGATTAATAAGGTCTTTGTTTCTTAAAAATCGTGCTGATTCCATTATTCTATACCTCCAAACATTTTAGCATAAAGAGCTTCTTCCTCTCCATCTATTCTTTCAGATTCTTCATCAAACATTTCATCGGTAATTTCTCCTTTGTTATGCTTTTCAATGATAAGTTTCCTTTTTGATTCAAAACCTTCTGTCATTCTATCGAAAGTTTTTTCATCTGGTTCAGATGTTTCTTCATTGTTAGGAGTATGGATAAATGCTTGATGTTGATTGCTCCATTTTCCAGTAGGAGTTACTCTGTTGTGTGAATAAAAGCCTGTATTAAAGAATGTTTGTTGAGGTACTTTCTTTTTCTCTTCTTTAATAAACTTTTCAACAAATGAAAATGTTTCTTTTGCCCATTCATCTTTAGGTATTTGTACTTTTTCAACAGGGTCATCACCTGTCATTTTCTGAACATTACCATATTGGTCTTTATAAGACACAGCAAAAGCCCAAGGTTCATCACTATCAGCACAAATAATTGAAGGATAGAAGAAATCATTGGTTTCACCCATTTCCTTTAGCAAATCATTATCAGTTCCACTAAAGAAAGCTTTCATAGTATTGTGACTATGAATATTTCCTCTATACCATTTATCTGTACTTGTTTCAGGAGCTATTTTCCATAACTTTTGAAAGTCATTTACAAGGTCCTCTTCATCCCAGTCAGTTTCACTCTTACTACCAACATCTAAAACCCAAAAGAACTCTAAATTCCAATGACATGGAAATCCATTCTTGTTTGTTTTATATGTAAACCAAGCAGGTCCACTCCATTCCCTATTTCTAAGGTGTTTGTTGTTCAGTAATGCTTTGATTAATGCTTTGCATTTCGGACTTACTGAATATGTTAAAGCGTTTTGCATCTTTATTCATCCTTTCCATTGTATTTTTAAAGTTAGCTACTACACAATTATACAAATCTCTTTTAAACAGAACTCTTAATCTTTCTATTTTCTTTATATAATTATCTAACTTTTTTAGTTTATTTTTATAAGCTGTCTTTTTTATAGTAATATAAGTATCTGGATTAGGCAGCTCTCTCCAAGTTAGGTTCCTTGCTGTACTTTTATAACTACGATTACTATGTTTTAGAGTTTTCATTATAGAGTCATAAGAATCATTGACATATTTAATCAGCTTTACATTCCTATCATCTTTAGTAAAGTAATGTACAATATCATCAGGTACATTATTAAATACATACTCCCATTTTTCATACATGCTGTTATTTGAGGCATCTTCAATTAAGTTTAATTTTCGTGGGTCTATTAAACTACGAAATTCATCACAAATATCTACATGCATAGATGAGGGAAGAGTTGAATCAAAATACCTATTATCATATCTAACTTCTCTATGTATTTCATTCTGGTCGCTACAGGCTTTCATAATATCTCTTTCTTTTCTATAAAGATGTAAGGTATCATCTTGCTCTGTATCTCTTAGATATTCTACATAAGATTCAGAACTTTCAAAGTGATTTCTTGGATTCCTCATTCTATTCTCAAGAGAGCCTAAGATTAAATATACTATTAAACAGCATTCATACATGCCCCATCCTGCTTTATTAGTTTTTAAATAGACTGTATTAAATATCTTTATACATTCTTTTCTACTAATAGAACGAGGATTAGATGCATCTCTAAGCCAAAAACCATTTTCAAAGTCAGCTCTTTCTTTGCCTTCAAACTCAAATGTTTTCAAGTTATTCCCATCTTCATCAGAATATGTAAATGTTTTCTTAAGTATTTTATGTGGGTCCCAATAAGGACTATTACCATTATACTTAACTAAGAATGCTCTTAATGCACCATATAATAGATATATGTTACCATCTTTCAGATATTTATTAAAATCATTCTTAAATCCACCTGCACAAGGATGAGCATCGCTTGATATATGTGGATGATGTAATGGTCTAAAACATTTATTACCAAACACTTTTGATTCTTCATAAAAATAGAAATTACAACGAGTATCTATAAATATAACAGCATCTGATAAATTTATTCTTCCTACTGCTTTAGGTGTTATATGTATATTCTTTATGTTTATTCTAAGAAACACCTCATTTTCATTTTCTAAATAAAGTGAATTTATATCATAATCATGAATATCATCTTTAGTAACAAAGTCAATCTGATTAGGATTATCATCTATCATCATATTTATTTGTTTCTTTGCAGTATTATATGATTCTAATAAGTCTCCTCCATAATATGCACTTAAATCATCTGCTCTTATCTGTACATTAAACGGTCTACGAATAATATTAACAAAAGCTTTTAGAGCTAATCTCTTATGAACTAAACTTCGTTCAATAGGAGTCATATTCTTCACTAAGGAGGTATCAAAATGTTCTCCATCTAAAACTACATGATACTTATCATAAGTAAATTCTTCAGGGAGACCTGTTACTATATCTCCATGCATAGCTTTTACTACAGTTTTTTCTACATTTTCCATAATGTTAATTAGTTTCCTTTCAATATAAGACAAGAGGGCTAATAAAAGCCCTCCTATCTTGGTTAAATAAAACAACTATCAAGAACCACTCTTATGAGAGGTTTTGGAGAAAACTACAACATCTCCATTAGTGAAAGAATCTGTTATTCTTCCCTCTCTCATATCACCACCTTTAGATGTGATTTTAATGGAATAACCATTACCTACAGGTACATTCCATTCTTTAGCAATAGCATCTACTGTTGGGAAATCCTTCATGTTTAAATCTTCAGGAGACCCTCCATTACGACCTGCGAATATTGCTCTTACCATGTTCTTTATTTTGCCAGCCATTATTAATAGCCCTTTCTTCTTTTTGTTGTTTAATGTTGTTATCAATGAATTTATCTTTTTCAAGACTGAGATAATGAGTATCTTCATCTTCTATATCTCTTGAGGTTACTTCTGCAGCAACCTCTTCATCAATAACATTGTCTATATGGCTAATTAAGTGGTGTTCATGTTCCACTTCATCAGCTATCTTTTCTGCAGAAATTTTAATATGAGTACTTATTACATCTGCTGCCTCATAGCTTTTAGTATTTATTAGCACCTTTTTAGTTGCTTTTAAATCACTATATAACTTTGCCAAGTCATTAAGATTGCTTGACATCAGCTCTCCTTAGAGTACGCTCATGTGCTCTTCTTAATACTCTTCTTTGCCTTGCATTACCAATAAACTTATCTTTATCGGAATGTTCTATCTTCATAATGTAATCAGATAGGAATGGAAGTAATACTTTATGTCTTAAACTATCTAAAGTATTTAATATTCTTCCTGTACCTAACCATAGGTACTGTATTAGTTTACCTTTTGTCATCTTTCTTTCTTTCCTTTTTATAACGGTTACAGGGTGAACAATAACCATTGCTGTTCTTATACAGAACATTATAGTAATTAGTACACCCTTTGGTATTACATTTAACATGATATTCACTACGATGTTTCAGTAGTGCTTTGTTAATCATCATCTATTCCCTTTCTTTAATAAGTGAGGGTTATAATAAAAATAATAGAGCTGTTTCTTGCTCATACTATTTGCTTTACTAAACTTGACATGATGATATTTAACTATCCACCATACAAGCTCATACTTATGTTTATAAGGACAGCTACTCATTGAGCTGCCCTTTAATTATTTTAACACACTTTTGAATAACAATTATCTCATTAGAAATAGATGTATAATCATTAAAATAGTTTGAATCTTTAGGGTCAAGCTTTTCACACTTAGCCTTAGCTTTATCACTAATCTTTTCTAACATTTTAACAACATCTTCTGCACTATACTCTTTTTTAAGATAACATAATGAGAACTGCCATATTAAGAATGGAATACCCAGTATAAATCCTATAGACCATAGGTTACCAAAATTAGCTATTGATTGAACTAATAAATAACTAAACATTAGTGTAAATAACACTAATAAAATGATGTTTAATAGTATATTTCTTACCATTATTACTCCAAAATTATAAGGACTGCTCTTATTCAGAACAGCCCTTGGTTGTTGTTAATTAATATCTTTTAAATACAAAACCTTTATGTTTAAATCTAATGTTAAACCATTTACTTGTAGTTAAACCCCAAGAATTGCATCTTGCAATGCTAATTGATTTATATTTAAAACCACTAAACTCACTAAAATCTCTATAATACTGCACTCTAAATAACTTAAATAAAGTAAAGAATATAGACTTTTCCATCATCTCTTTCTTCAAGATTTGATTGAACATTTTATAATACTCCTCATAGGTTAAATTAAATAAAAAAAGAGCAGTTGTTTGGAAGAGTTATTCCAATGACATGCTCAGGTCATCCATGGTAAGTTGATAATTCTTGACCATGATTAATTGGGAACATTCTCCCAATACTCACTTCTGTTGCCTTTAATTGACATAAGATTATCAATCTTCAGAAGCGTCTATTCTTACCTTTATCAAGGATTTAATTCTTCTAAACTTTGCTGTTAATTGATTAAAATAAAAAAAGGGGGAAATAAATCCCCCTGTGTACTTATGTGCGTGTATTATACTGCTGTAACACCACTTTCAAGATTAGCAGGAAAGAATGCATGTGTATCAGGATACTTAACATCGTCATCCTTAACCCTATCATAAAGTTTACCCTTAGAGTCCTTGAGTTGCATAACCTTGGAACCTTTAGTTGCCTCAAGGGCTTTCAATTCTGACCTTTCAACGGTAAGGAACTCA
>Ga0098059_1000936_pt1 | contig 15401 bp, 23 predicted proteins | sample 20_taG_FD_92580 | JGI IMG/M metagenome (GOLD analysis project Ga0098059, IMG submission 92580) | Marine viral communities from the Subarctic Pacific Ocean - 20_ETSP_OMZ_AT15318 metaG | ecosystem: Environmental > Aquatic > Marine > Oceanic | place: Subarctic Pacific Ocean | collected 2015-01-19
AAGCGGTTGGTATCCTAATCATTCTTTCCAAGATGGGATGCTTGTTGAAACTAAGAATGCGACTGTTTGGACGTACATTAACAGAAACGTCCAAGACTCCAATCTTATGAAAATGATGAACTATCCAAAAAATGTACTAAAAGGAATGGATGAGTTGCGAGTTGATCGCGGACTTAAGTACCCAATTACTGATATGTACTACATGACTCAGTTTGTTTCTTACCAAGGCGAAAAGCACGTTTACCGCTGGGATGGCTGGTACGGATTAAGCAGTGGACCACTCATGGCCGAAGATGATGTTGATGGCTTGTGGGTAGCCACAGAAGGGACAGAGGAATTCTGGGGCAACGATCTTGATGGGCTTACTCAACACGCAACCTATACTTATGGAGGAATTGTAAGGCTGATGACCTATCTTAAATACGGCGATAAGCATCTTGTTGAGGTTCTTCCTGCTGAATCAAACGCAAGAACTAAAAGTCAGTTTAGCCGTAAGCGTCCGTGGTTGAATGCCACGGGTCCGCGAATGTTGCTACTTGATAGAATGCCAGCAACGCAACGCAGAGACCACCAAGGCGGAACCCATGCCAGCCCTAAGCCCCATCGGAGAAGAGGCCATTGGAAGGTTCTAAGACACCCCAAATACCGCCATCACCCTCAGTACGGCAAACAGATTTACATCAAGCCCAGCTTTGTTGGACCAAAGCAAGTCACTCACGAAGGCAACATCTACAGGGTTGTTGAACCATTAGAAGAAACAATTAGCCCATAAAGGGTTGTTTGTGTTAGCATTACAACGTAGACAATTAACCGAAAGGAAAAACAAATGCTTAAATATTTTAAATTGCTTGATAGCGTTCAATCTCAGTACAACGGGAGCCAGAACCTCAAAACAATTATGAGAGTAAAACTGGATTATTACTTTGGAGCTGGAGAGGAAAGCTCCTATATCATTCGGAAATGGGAAGAAGAAAAAGCGGCGACTGTAGAGCGAAAGCTAATCGCTCAGCTAGAAAAGGCTGCAAAAAACCATGATTGGTGGTACATGATGAGCGATGACCATGAGGCTTACCGAAAAGGAGTTGATGAATCTCAGGAAATGGATTTGCTCGTTAATGCCCTAAAAAAGAAAGGAATGGAAAAGCAAGCCCTTGCCATAATTGATAAACACGTTCCAGACCAGCTTAGAGTAAACAGGGGAAAATAATGAGCAAAATAAAAGACAAGATAGGCAAAACAATACATCAGCAGATTGTTTGCGGTCTAACAAAGAGCGGACACTCAGGAGTAATTGCCATGATGTGTTGGGGCGCTCACGATTTCGTAGCGAAAGAGCGCAATGATGAAAGCGGAGACCTTCTTGACGGGCTTGGCTCTCTCCATTTTAAAGTTATCGGAAGCAAATTTAGAGGGAGCGTGAATGTGATTCTTCATTTTAATGATACCTACAAGGTTATCTTTACCAAGGACAAAAAGTGGAAAGACCCCAAGAATGTCGTTGAAGAAGTTGACAATGTTTACTTTGACCAACTAACTGATGTTATTGATAAAAGGGTTGAGCTGCCTGTAAAAGACGAAATGCCGGTGTGTCCATGAGTAGCCCTATGTGGTACATCAACGTATACAGAGTATCCAGAGCTTTCGGCGGACATGAAGAAGGCGGATGGTATTACGATGATGGAACTTTTATCCAAGAAGCAGGACAAACCCCAAATGAAGCTGCCGCCCAAGAACTTAAAAATAAGATTCTGGAACACATCAAAAAAGGAAAAATTAACTTTAGTTTGGAGCAAAATCAGATGGGCATGAATCCCTATGATGGGGCTGATCCAAGCGGTTACGGTGACGATAACTACCTTATAAAAGGAGGAAAGTGGGGAGATGAGAAAATCAAAGTATACGTTCAGAACCACAAAGGGCGGGATTTTCCAGAGGAGAGGCAATACTATGAATAAGATAGCGATAGGAGTAGGAATAGTTGTTTGTGTCTCTTTATTCGGATGGGCAAGCAGCATGGATTATGAGCAAGCTATGTTAGATCAGGCCGTTTATGTTCAATTTGTGTGTGAAGGCACTTATCCTGATTACAAAAACCTTGAACCGGAATGCGATAATGACTAGAGAACAGCTTGAAAAAGATATAGCCGCTTATCTTGATGCGGGGGGAAAAATTACTCAATGCAATGAAGAGCATCTTGACCGTGAAATTATTGATTTCAATCAAAGCAAGACTGCCAAAAATAAAAAACTTGATTGGAATGGCGAGGGAGCTAAGGAGCTTTATAGAAACGTCCGGCCAATTTCCTCTTTTATCTTTAACTCAAGAACTGTAAATCCTGATGTGGTTCTTGCCCCTTGGAAAACAAACAGCGATTACTTGACCCGCGATAGCGAGAGAGATGACCCAAATGATTGATAAAAACAAAGTAAGCTGCTGGCACGTTAGAGACCCAGATGAAAAGCCGGAGCTGATTGAAGCGCAAGAATTTGTCGGAGGCTGTGTTGAAATTTTACAGATGAGTAACTGTCAGGTTTTGATAAATGACGAAGGATTGCTTACTACCCTTCCAACAAACAAGGAAGTCACCAAGTTAGTAAACCAAATTGGTGAATACATCATAGATGACACTCGCGGTATTGTCGGTAACGCAATAATTTTATACGGAGACGCGCAATGGACTTAGTGTTATAATAGTAACTTTTAAAAATACGGAGAAAAGCATGAGCGATAGCATAAAAGAATTAGAAGATGGGGTTGTAGCGATTGATATGTCAAAAGAAATTGATGGCATTGAGTTGCAGAATCTTATTGAAATGATGACCTTAAACACGATGCGCGAAAGCTACATGAGCATTTTGTTTGAGAACGGAAGAACGCCTGATGAAGAGGCGTACAAAGATGCAAACAAGCGGATGGCAAAACTTTTCAGTGAAGCTCATCAGTGGGAAAAGTACAAAGAGCAAATCTGGCAATGGTTTGATGACCTCTATGCTAATATAACCCAAAAAAAAATAAAGGAAGCTAAGGTTTTCGCTTTTGATAAAGTCAAGGCATACATTGATGACGAAAGCAAAGCGTAGGTCTTGGGCGGCAGAAATTACTAAAAGTGATTTAGTAAACCATTTCTGTCATAAGCATGAAGGCTGGACTGAGCATGATAGGCAAGGCCGATACATTGGCTTTGTCTGCCATGATTGCAGAGATGCCAAACTACAACGCCATAAGGAAGATAATGACTAGCGAAGAGTTAAAGAAAATCAGGATTGATAAAGGCTGGAGTCAAAATGATCTAGCAAAGCTGCTTGGATACAAAGACCGCTCTCATATAGCAAGGCTGGAGAATGGTTATCAAGCAATAAATGAAAGATTCTCAATGTCCGTAAAATGGCTGTGCCATACTGATGCTGGAAGCTCTGAGCTGCATAGCAATAGCCATCCTGTTTGAAGCTGGGGGAGAACCTAGCGATGGGCAGATTGCAGTAGCCCAAGTAATCAGGAATCGTATGGCAGACCCCCGCTACCCCTCGGATGCGTGTCAGGTTGTTAAACAAGGTTATTACTGGCAAGGATTCCCTATCAGGGATAGATGCCAGTTTTCCTTTTATTGTGATGGAAAAAGCGATAACCCAAAAGATACGCAGCAATACTACAATTCTTTATATATCGCTTGGTTAAGTAGCATCAGAGAAGATGTTACAGGGGGAGCGACTCACTACCATGCCGCCGGATCATTTCCACGGTGGGCTGATACAAGATACCTTACCAAAAAAATTAATAACCATATTTTTTATCTGATACCTTGATTGATTCCTTTCCAAAACGACCCCGCCAATATGCAGCAGAAATTGTGCTGATGAAAACAAGAAAAGAAAGACGCGATGCTTTGGCTAAAGTGCCGGAAGATTGCCGCGACACAACCAAGCTCCATGTACAGATTTACTTTGATAGGAAAAAGATAGCCAAAAAATAACATTTATTACTTTTTAAATAACATTTATTACTTTTAGTCAGTAGTTGATTTTTATTTAAGATGGGAATAGGATCGTAATTGCTTAGCTATTTTTTTTCTCCTTTAGACTTTAAGCCCTCGCTTGCGGGGGCTTTTTTTGCTCTTTCAAATTGATACTTGATGTTTAATCCCGCCAGAGTGCATAGCCTGTTTTTTTCATCAAGACCCTTTTCCGTTAAAGTGTAATTATCTCCAAACGGCCTGATGTACCCGTTTTTCTTCGCTTCAAAAGCCGCTGTCTCTGGAAGCTCCTCATGTCCCATGACCGCCAATAAAGCAGAAAGCCTCCGGCTTTGATTTTTACTCAGCATTGGGGTATTCACCGGAACGGATTAGCTCACAGACCTCAACAGCCCTTTGCCCAACCTGACGGCTCCATCTTGAGTCCATGAACTCTGTTTGCGCGGTTTCATAATCCTTTTCTTCCATTGCCGCGATTGCTTTTTTGAATCCTTTGAATCGGGGGATTCCAAGATTAAAGATCATATTAAGGATGCCGTCTTGTCTTGGCGCATCAAGATTAGCGAACCATTGAAAATTATCATAGGCTTCTGTTTCGCACCGAGCGAGATCATTAGTCAAAAGCAGATCAATTTCGTCCTCAGATAAACCCAGCCCGTTTTCTGGATTAATGTTTCGTCCTACCCCTATAGTCCAAAACCCTTCTGAACACTGATAAGCTCTAGGCATTACCCCTTCATGTTTTCGTAGCATTGTGATTAGTTCTTTAGTCACTATTTTCCTCCGCTATTATTTGACCCGAAAAAGAAAGCTGATATGCCTGACACCAAACCTCCCAAGTAACCCAAAACTAGATTAACTATTGCGTCATCATTTGATGCAGGGTCTTGAATCGTTACTAAAAACACATAACCAAGAAAGCCAATCAAAGCCACCATTGCAAACACTTTAGGAATCGGATCGTTACCAAAAACCTTTCTTGCGTCTTGGACATCTTCAACCTGTTTCGCAAAGACATCTACATTCATTTGTTTCATCTTTAAGGCAAATTCTTTTTCCGCTGCCTTAATTTCGTTTATCTGCTCAGGGGTGGCATCCTCTATAGCCTCCTCTATGGATTTTGTGTCCGTGTTCTTAATACCTAGCTTCTTTGCGATTAGCTTAGCAGCCATCCCTCCCGCCGGACCCCCAACAGCGCTTCCTATAGTTGGAGCCAGTGTTTTTAACAGACCTCCTAGCTTCACGATTCCCCCTTTATCCGCATAAATAGATGCAAGCAATTTGCCCAGTATCAGAGGCTTGAGCAAAAGTTATGGCCTCCCTTGCCTTACAGACTGTGCTACTTCTAATTACATCATCTGATTGTTTCATCCCTTTTCCTGCCGTCCCAGAAGATACAATTAAATCTCCTATGGCAATGTCACCACTTTCTCCGCAAACATTAACTTGTCCTTCTCCCAAACTGTTAGTGTAAATATAGTCATGAGAAGTCAGTAAAGAAGCGTAATCAGGATCAAGCTCGTTATCTTTAAATTCGTTCATCCCGCTGCCAACTGTCTTTTCCCTGCTAAGGGTCACTGGGTAAGAACCAGAAGGAGCATTAGATTGGTAAACTCCTATAACTGATTTCTGGCTGGCACTACTGGATTTGTCTACATAGCTCAAGGTTTCAGATACCCCTGTTTTTCTTGCCACGCCCGTATCAACCAAAATGTCGCCAACCTCAACTGATGTAGCCTTTGGTAGAAGAGCGTCGTGACTTCCTGTAAATGGAAGATAGGAGCCAGTAGTATAAACATCACCACCCGAATAGACTCCGTAACTACTTAGCCCCAGCCGTCCAAATTTATTAGTTGAGTTGTAATACCCTTGCACTCCAAAGACATTGTTCCCTAAAGCGCCGGATGTAACTGCTGTGGTATAGGATGTATTTGTATCTCCATAACCAACAATGGCGTAATCCCCTGCATCACCTCCGGCATTAGCGACACCCAAACCAATATCAGGACCATTAGCGACTACAATTAATCCGAGAGCTGTAGATACAGTGCTGCCAAAAACACCTGCTGCACCGACTCCTCCGATGGTTGCTCCTGCTCCAAACCCGAAAAGAAGATTGGATTGGGTTGTAGATGTTCCTGATTCAATCCTGTCTACAGTAAGAGATGCAGCCGTAACCTTAGCCGCTGTAACTGCTCCAGCATTAAGTTTGTCAGTGGTTATCGCGCTTGCTGCTATATTTCCAGCTTCTACTGCAAGGGCATCAAGTTTGGCCGTTGTGACACAGTTTGCACCAAGATTTCCCGCTGTGATGGTTCCTGATGCTATTTCAGATGCGGTTATTGTTCCTGAATCTATCTGAGCAGCCGTTATTGTTCCTGATGTTATTTTTGCTGCTGTTACTGCTCCAGCGTCTAACTTTGCGGTTGTTACTGCTCCAGAATCAATTTTTGCCGCAGTTACCGCGCCAGCAAGTATCTTCGCTGATGTAACTTCGTTTGCTCCGATTTTATCTGCTGTAACAGCCCCCGCATCAAGTTTTGCTGTGGTTACAGCGCCAGCAACAATTTTTACTGCTGTCACTGCATCAGCAAGTATTTTTTCTGCCGTAACCGCGCCAGTATCTATTTTTGCGGCAGTTATAGCGCCGGATATTATTTTAACTGCTGTAACTGCATTTGCTCCAATTTCGTCTGCTGTCACTGCTCCGGCTGCGAGCTTTGCCGTAGTCACGGCATTTGCGTTAATTTCATTTGCTGTTACTGCGTTGGCGGCTATCTCACTGGCTGTTATTGCATTAGCAGCTATTTTTGCCGTCTCAATCGCGTCATCAGCTATCTTTGTAGTAGTGATAGCGCTTGCTGCAATGACATCTCCCTGAACGGCATCTGTGGCAATTTTGGCGTTGTTTACTGCATCGTCAGCAAGAATAGCCGTCGTAACTGCTGATGCCGCAAGCTCGGAGGTACTTACAGCATCAGCGGCGATTATGGCAGCGGTAACAGAGTTGGCAGCTAATTCAGAAGTTCCAACTGCATCAGCGGCTATTATCGCAGCGGTAACTGCGTTAGTTGCCAGCTCAGAAGTTCCAACTGCATCCGCAGCTATTATAGCGGCAGTCACCGAATCAGCGGCTAACTGGGCGGTAGTAACTGCATCATCACCAATTTGCGTAGCGGTAACGGCATCAGCGGCAATTTTTGCAGTCGTGACAGCAAGAGAGGCTAACTTGGCTGTAGTTATAGAGCCATCAGCAACATCTATGCTGTTTGCTATAAAACTTCCTGATACTGGCGAGGTGTAAGCAGATTGCGAACCGTAGATGTTTACAGATCGCAGTTTAAAATAATAAGTCGTTCCCGCAACCAAACCGCTAGGCAAACCGATAGGCACTCTTTTTGCTGTCGCTGGCTCTCCGTAAAAGCTGGTCAACAGAGTATAAGTGCCACTGGATGAAGTGCTGTACCAAAGCTCTACGGAACGGTAATTGATGTTAGTGGGTGATACCCAGCTAACTTCGGTAAATCCTTCCCTGCCAGTAGATGCCGCGACACTGGTAGGGGCGGCGATAGTATCTGGTTGTGTGCAAGTGTGAGTCGCCATTTAAAGCACCCAATCGCTATAGACACTATCCCAGCCCTGATGTCTTATTCTTACAACATAAGTCGTGCCAACCACTCCATCCGTAATCAAAAATGAGGTTACGCCTTTGCCAGCGATTCCAGCGGTGACATACGCTGTATCAGCTTCACCGGATTTTTTCATTTGAACCTCTGTCCCCTGAATTGCGTTGGAGCTGCTGTTTGTCCACGTTGCAACGATTCTTACAGAAACGACATAGGCACTGGATACCTCAGTCTGTTGAGTCAGGCTTAGATTAGTTGGAGGTGGAATAGACATATCTCCCATTTCCGGCGGTGATGCAGTAGCTTGCGGAACGGTATAATCACTAGCGGCATAGTTATATATGCTAGATGAAACTGATTGCAGATTAAGCCTTGTCGCCGCAAAAACCACCCCTTCGTTTTCTAAAAACTCCATCTGCATGGAAACAATCTCAAAGTTTTTATTTGTATAATTAAGCCTTGAGTTGGTCATTTGCACCCAATCAGATGGCTGGCATCTCATAAACTCAATAGAAGTCAAAACCCCAACAGAGGTTGTTTCTCGCTGCTTTCTTAACTGGATGCGCTGCAACCTTTGAGCCATCGTATAGGTAGAAGTAAAGGGAAGTTGCGCCTCAAAAAACTTTCTGTAATTTGCGCTTGCTGCTCCTGATGGGGTGTCAGCGGCAAGATAGGTTGAATCTTCATAAGGCGTAGCTTCAGTCACAAGGTATTTATTATCTTTATCAACAAATAAGGCTTTGACCCCGTTATACAGCTCGCCAGAACCCACATTTGTGCTGACTTGAATATCTCCCAGCACGTTGTCATCCGTAAGGGTTAAAGCTGGAGTCTGCGCCCCTCCAGCAAACATATTAAATTTTCCGTTGGTGTAAGTGATTGCACCAGAACAAGAGGATAAAAACCCCTCCAGCAATCCATCCAAGGAGGCCGCAGCGTGACTCATTCCGTTCAATGTGTATCTTTTTTCAGTAGCAGAACTGGGTATATCCACGGTTGCATCACATATATTAGCCGCAAGCTGAAAGCCGCCGGATGCAGTTGTATCATTTATTTCGGTAGATAAAGCCTTGAGACCATAACTGGTATCCATAAGAAGGTCTCTGACTATAAGGGCTGGATTGTTTGACCATGCTGTAGAGTCATCCCTTGGGTCGTAAACTTTCTTTCCTTTTACCTCAAACCATATATTAGGGACGTTGGGGAGCCTTTCCGCATCATAGACCAATTCCATGTAGACATAAGCCATGCCCTGAAATTTACAGGTTGATGGGTAGCTGCTTGATAAATTGTTACTAGCCATCCCATCCACTGCTGTCTGGCTTCCATTATGAAACGTAAACCTGATAAGGCGATTGTTAGTACCGCTTACACTAAAAGCGTTTCCGTTAGCGGAGTTAAGAAGCTCGCTGTTGGTGACGTATTGTACGGTCTCTCCAAATTGGGTACTGCTGGCAAGCGTACAGGTAAACTCGTTGATATGTAGTTTTTCAATGCTCTCTATTTCATGCCCAGCAAGAACAATCGCTAAATGCAGAATCTCAAAATCAGCTCCGCTGCATTCCATCTTGACAATAGTTCCACCAATACGGCATTGCCCATAAACTAACTGTCTTGGCAGCGCCGCGCCTTTTGCAGCGATCTTTGTGCCAAAGTTATCCCTGCTGGCATCCATGCCTTTACTGGTGAGCATTCCTATACCGCTGGATATAAGGGTGGTAAGAAAAGTGGCGGACGCCATAAAGGTCGCCATTGCGGTAACGCCTCCAAACGTGGTCAGCGTAGCTGCGGGAATCAGGCTGAATGCACCTAGCGTCTGAATCGTTATATACACGACAACAGCCGCTATGATTGCTGTTTTTATTGCTTTAGCCATTTATTGCTAACACCATTCTTATACTTGATTTGGGCTTGAGCGAATGCCCTTCATCAGAAGGACACACAACTGCATAGCCATCACAGATGCCCACCATTCTATTTGTATTTTCCTTGATTATGGCAATATCTCCCTTCTGGGCTTCTTCGGGTTGCCGCCAAACAAACCCTTTTTGCAGTGCCGCTTTCTTGACGCACCGAGTCAAAGTTCCGGCGTATTGTTTTATTGCAATATTCGCTGATTCCTCATCGTGCCATTGCAGAGCCTTCGGTATTACATCTTCGCCCGTTATTGATTTAATAGCGGCGTTTGCAAAACTAACGCAATCCCATTCTCCCCACTTAAAGGGGCGATCCCTGTTATCTGTAAGGAATTGATGAAACGCCTCCTCCCAGTTGTTAATCTTTTTCATTAATCGTTGCGTTATCCCCTGAGTTTTTCAGTATTTTCATCAGGAGGACCCCCGTAACCGGCATTGGCTCCCCGCCTTCCCCACATTAATTGCAAGTCCTGTATTGCAGCGACTTCATTTAGAGAAGTATCGCTAGGATAGAGCAGTTGTTGTGATTCATTGGTGTATCTGATGTTTGAGGGTCGTCTTAGGTCTACAAGTCTGTTTTCACTGTTAATAGTTACCATTGCCCCTTGTGTGTTATCAGTTACTTGGATTTGCGTCATTCTCCCGCTAAAAAGAGTCATCAAACCATCAACGTGATCAGTGCCTCCAGAGATGAATGCCAAATAAAGAATTATTGGCCTGTTTTGATAGTTTTCAGTCAGAGCATAGTTAAGAACTGTTGTGTCCATTCCCGAAAGAGAAAAAGTAACCCCCGAACTTTTCAGCTCCTTGGAATCCTCAATATCAGAGATAGCCAGCAAGGTTCCGGCTCCCTCGTAAGTCTCTGAGTTTATTGTTAATTCATCCATCCCTGAATGCAGACGGATAGTAGCGGTATCAAAGGATGCTTTTACTGCAAAAATAATATTCTGGTGATCTTCCGCCAGTTTGATTGCGGCTTTTGCATCTACTCCTGCTCTGCTAGCCATTAGACAACCTCAATAAACGGGACGGTCATTCCGTAAAGGCTTATTTCGTTTGCCGACCACTGTGCAATGTTTGATGCCATTCTGAACCGCGATTTATTGTGAGCCGCACTGAATCCGACCCTATGCGTATTAGTCAGGTCTTGCCTGAGCTTCGGCTGTATCTTTACTGAAAACTCGTTAGGGGAGCCGGAGGTTTCTGTAGCATCTTCGGTTGCCATGACAAGCTGTATGCGGTTACTGGTCGCAGCCGCCCCGTCATAAACAGCAAGGTAGTCTCCCTTCTTTATCGTCCCAGCAGCGCTGTTAGAGGAAGCGTCAAGGGATAATGCAGTGGAACCCTTAATGTTTTGCCTAACCTTGCAAGATGCTGTGGTTGTTTCAGAGGTTAAAGCCGTATCTACAACTACGACAGTGTTTGATGTCCAAGTGGTTATCTTGTGTGTGGTGTTGTTTTCTTCGTTGACAGCGCCGGATACAGTTATGAAATCGCCCACTCTTAAACCATCAAAGATAGAACCTGCGGTGCTTGTGATCGTATTTACCGAAAAAGTAAGGGTTGCGCTGGCTACATTAGTTCCGCTATCTACCCGTATCTTCCCCTTTAGGTAATCGCCGTTATAGGTTCCTTGCGGGGTTCTTGCATCTGGATCAATAAACAGAAAATAATTTTTTATGCCATTTAGATTAAGCAGGAATGATTGCCATTCACTCGCTTGAGTGCGGCTCATAGTGGGCAACGTGGCCGTACCATGCCAATAGACAGCATCATATTCTTGAGTTCTATATTTTGCGCTAAAAGGGGATGCGGTTACTCCAATCGTTCTTTCAAGAATAAAATCGGATCGCGCAAACCAAGGGGTCGTAGGAGCAGTAATTAGTTTTGGCATCTAGGTTCCTAATAATCCGCGCCTGTAGTTGCCGCCTCGCTGGGTTGCTTCTAGTACGCTGGTTTTGGTCACTTCGCTTATTTGCGGAAGCATTCTCTGAACTTCAGCCCTTACTGTTGGGACAACGCCAGTAGAAAAGTTAAGGCTCTGATTAATGACTATTGACTGACCGCCATTCCCGCGAGAGCTGGCGTTAGTTCTTATAAGACCGCCGGTATTAGGAACAAACATTTCAGGTCCGCGCTCTCCTACCATGTAAGCCTGTCCTTTATTTACATTGCCTCCACCGGCTTTGGGCAAGCCTCCTGTGCCACTATAAAAATTATCCCATGAATTACCGCCGCCGCCAGAACCCCAGCTACCTATAACTGGCTGAGGAGTATAGCCACTGAAATTACTAAAAACGGCATTAAGTATTTGATTGACCACCGCCATTTGTAAAAAGGTTGCTATTATTTGAGAAACTATATCCTTGGCAAAATTCTTAAATGAGACCAGTGCGCTTTGGCCTTCCATTAATGAATCCACAAAGTTAGTAGTAAACTGATGGGCGGCTGCTGCTATTGCTGGGGCTAAGACATCCTCAAAAGTTTCAGACACCTCAACTAAATCGGTTTCTAATTCTTTTATCTCAGTCCCAATACGATCTAATACTTCTTGGATTTCGGCGGGGTTGCGATCCCCAAAAAGGAACTTCATAACCTCAGCATCACCGGAAGCCACAGCCGCTTTTATTTCAGCCAGCTCCTCTGTAAGAGCTTCAAGTGGAGTAACAGTTCCATCAATAGTGCTTTGAAGTCCTCCAAATTCTGTTTCCATCAAAGCCAGAGCATCTGCTGCTGCTTCTTCAACCAAGGCTAACGCATCTGCCGCTGCCTCCGCTTCATCTTCAAGTATCTCTAACGCCATTTCCTCCTCAATATCTTGAAGGTAATTTCTGATTCTTAACAACTCATCCTCTGGCAACTGCCCTGATGCTGTTATTAAAGCCAGATCAGCAAATTGCGCTGCAAGCTCTTCAGCAGGAGTAACCGTATCTTCAAGTACCTTTTTCAAACGTCCTAAAGCCTCTTGCTGGGCTATTAATACGGCTGGGTCAACAGAAGGTATGGTAGGGTCAAAATCTGTAACAAATTGTGGTCCCTTCTGCAATTCCGCCTTTCTCGCTATCTCAGCAAGCATCGCATCCGTGCCATGCTGATCCCATGAAGGTCCACTCGCATCTGACATCGCTCTCCTTGCTGCGGCGGCTCTTTGCTCTAAAGTTGGCCCTCCTTCTTGGTTTCCCCAGAATCCTTCTGGGGCAAGCTCAGGAAATTGGGCGTAAAAACTAGCCATTGATCTTGCCGCTGCTCGTTGGCGCTGCTCTTCTTTAAGCTCTCTAGCAGCAATTAGCCCTTCATTAATTCCCGTAATGAACTCGGTCATACTATCGGCTAAGCCTTTTAGCCATCTTCCTAGACCGCTGTTAAATAAAGTCTCCTTTAGCTCTTTAAAGGCAATTTCCATATTGGAAGTCTTGGTAGAAAGAAGGTCCATTCTTTCCGCCATGATCCCGCCAAAATCTTCCTTTAAGCCATCCTGCAAGGCGGTCATTATGATGTTTGCGCCTTCGGCTGTTTTGCCAAGCTCTGATAACTCGGTGCGATTTTTCTGTATCTTCTCCGCAAGGATTGTATAGACGGGAATGCCCTGATTAACTAGCTGCTCTAGCTCTTCAAGGCCAAGGCCACCGCCAGCGGCTCGCTGGGTAATACGAATAAGCGTATTAAACGCTTCAAGAGGATTAAGTGCCGCAGAAGCAGCGTCACCAAAGATAGTAAGCATATCTTCGGCTGGCTCTATGCCATTAGACTTCAGTTGTATAAAGGCTTCGGTGACAGTTTCAAGCTGGAAGGGTGTTGTTTGTGCAAAGGCTTTTATATCTTCAAAGGCTTTTGCGCCCGCCTCTCTGGAACCGTAAATCCTATCAAGAGTGATGCCCAGAGCTTGAAATTCATCACCTGTTTTAGCGATGCCTTTAATCGCGGCAATGCCAGCCATCGCAGTACCGACAGCAGCCAATGGCCCTAAAAGACCTTTAAGCTGCCCGCCCATGCGGGTGATAGGGGATTTACCCCCTGCTGGGAAAGTTTTATTTACTTTATTTTTAACATCAGCCAACCCGCGCTGTAACTGCCGCGTATCAGCCTTTATCTGGATTATTAATTCATCTACTTTAGTAGCCATTAGTCAGGGTGAAGCTCCATAAGAGTTTCTAACTCGTCTGTTGTCATAGGGGATTTATCTTGCACCCCGTTAAACTCTTTAAACCCAGCTATAGCCAAATAGATTTCCGGCAAAGACATTTGCCAGAAATTGTTAGGCTGTATCCCAATCATCCCTACGCAAATTTCGTACAGCCTAGCCCAATCTATTCTGGAGTCACGATCAAGACTCCTGCTCATCTTCTTCTTTTGCTACCAAGGTATTAGCCAATAATTCGGCTACCGCCCGACAAGCATTAACAATGCCAGCATCGGCAATGATTTGATTTATATCTTTTTCTTTAAGATCATTACCCCCACCGCGAATAGAATGCAGCAAAACAGTTCTTAACTCAGTTACTCTAATATTGGCATCGCCAAGGCGGTGGGTAATTCCAAGGATTCCATCGTTTAGCTCGGTTTCTATCTTTATAATAGAATCCACAGTTAAGCGAGTCTTATACTCCTTTTTCCCCAGCGTGATCATCATCTCGCCCTTCAACGGGTTTGTCATCTGACTTACTCCTTTTCACTTTAGCTTCTGCTTGTTTGACCGTTATTGTTACTACGTCATCTCGTTCATCAAGTTGAACAGAATCCACGGGATGAGGCGAGCCATCAACCTTGATTGAAATGGCTTCTTTTCCTGTATTTGGCACAGAGATTTCATTACCCCGCATCATTGCGGGATACTCTTGGCCGTCAATCTCTAGCGTTATCTCTTTCCACGCCATATCAGTCACCCGTTATATTATGCTGCTGCAAAACTAATAGTTCCGCCGCTTTCAAAAGACAGACTATAACTAGCCTCCCCGTTATATTCTCCAGAATACTCTAAAGAAGTTAGCTGAAAGCTGCCAGAGTATGTTCCGAGATCAGGAATGATAAAAGAACAGGCCAGCAACGCTGCGCCGCCAAATTGAGTCCTTAGCGCTGCTTCTGCCGCAGTATCAGTGAAAACCCCCGATCCAGAAATAGACATAGACTGAACACCCGCTGCGGGTAATAATGCTCTAATTCCTGCACTATCTTTATTTGTTACATCTACCGTTTCTTCATTCAAAGTTATAGATGATGATCTGAGACCACCCACGGTAGTTTGTGTACCGCTTACCGCTATCTTAATGAGAACGGCGTTACCTTTTTGAGCCGCCATAGTTTCACCTCAATTATGTTGTGCCTAAAACGATTGCGCGAAATCGCATGATTCCATGCCTTGTGATCCCATCTGGGTCTCTAATTATATCACTGAATTCCATCCGATTATTTATGAAATTGAACCCAGTAACAGTTAGGTCAACATCATGCAACAAAGTATGTACCCTGTCCATAATATCCTTAGCCTGTTTGCTGCCGTGGTTCTGGCTCCAAATGTGAAGATTCAGGGTGGTCTCGGAACCTGCAACATCTTTAGTTGAGTAATCCATTGTTGAATCATCGCCTAGCTGAACAAACGGATAAGCCGAACCTTGAGGGACATCATCATAAACGCCAGCCCCTAAAGTGCTAGTCAGATTAGAGTCCGATGATAGCTTTGCGTATACCGCTGTCTGAAGGGCGAACTGACCTGTACTCACCGTATAAGTCCTTCCCGTTTAAATATAGATTTAACCTTCTCAGCACTTTGATTCAAAGCTGGCTGTAAGAAAGGTCTTGCTTTCATATTCACAGTTCCAAATTCCAAAGCTGCTGCGTACTCAGCAGAAGCTACAACCTCTCCAACAACGGCGGAGCCGTCTTTTTTAACG
>Ga0098059_1000939_pt1 | contig 15388 bp, 15 predicted proteins | sample 20_taG_FD_92580 | JGI IMG/M metagenome (GOLD analysis project Ga0098059, IMG submission 92580) | Marine viral communities from the Subarctic Pacific Ocean - 20_ETSP_OMZ_AT15318 metaG | ecosystem: Environmental > Aquatic > Marine > Oceanic | place: Subarctic Pacific Ocean | collected 2015-01-19
GATTGACCTGCACCGGGTGCAGATCCGTCACCGCACCCCCCGCCGCTGGCGACACAAGGATCTGGCGGCACTCTTCTATTCTGCGCGCCGGGTGGGTTTCGACGAACGGGATGTGGCTTGTTTCCTGGTGGAATACAAACAGCAGCCCCTGCGAACGGCCCGCGATGAAAACCGCCGACTTTGGCAGGCCGTGCGCGAGGACGCCGATCAGCTGCACCGCAAGGGCATCAGAAAGGGGTATCACACCTGATGTCCTGCTGGTTTGTCGACAGGGCGATTCTCAGTGAGGCCGCCGCAGAGCAATTCTCCTCTCTGGACAGTGTCTTCGCCATTACCGGCCGGCGGGTAACCCGTTGCCCTATCAGTGAGTTGATCCTGACGGAAATCGACGGGAAATCCTATTATGTGAAACGCTATTCGCGGCGAGGCAAAGTCATACGGCGCTGGCTGGGGCGAAGCCGCGTCAGGGCTGAATGGGAAAACCTGCTGTTTTTTCGCGGACTGGGCCTCAGGGTGCCGCCCATCGCGGCCTATGGTGAATCCGGAGCCAGGGGCGTATTGATAACTGAGGAAGTGCCCGGTGCTGTCGACCTGCATTCACTGGTCAGACAGCGGCCCGAGTTACTGCGGGATCGCAACTGGCTGGCTCAGGTGATGGTTCAGGTGGCTGAGGTGGCCAAACGGCTTCACGCCGCCAGCTTTGCCCACAACGATTTGAAGTGGCGCAATATCCTGGTTGTCGGGGAGGTGACGCCAGAAGTGTATCTGATCGATTGTCCGATGGGGCAGACATGGTGGGGACCGCTTTTGGCCTACAGAAAGGTCAAGGATATTGCCTGTCTCGATAAAGTTGCGAAATATTGTCTGAGCCGCACCCTGCGGCTGCGCTTCTATCTTTACTATGTTGGCAGGGATCGGCTTACTGCGGCTGATAAGAAGTTCATCCGCAAGGTGCTGGTATTTTTTGCGGGGCGGGAATAGATGAAAACACAGTTTTTTCAGCTTGAACCTGCGTTTGCCGCGTTTTTTGAATCGCTGCACCTGGACCATTTCGCCGCCTGGTGGAATGCTGACATTGAACGGGTGGACGAGCCTAACCGGACCCGCGGTGGTCGCAGCGAAGTGGGCCGGTTGTCGGTTCCCGCGAACGGCCGTCAGCGAATCTTTTATCTCAAGCGTCAGGAAAACTATAACTGTCGCACTCCCGGTAGCCCGATACGGGGTATACCGGTTGCGTTGCGAGAGTGGCAGAAAATAAGCTGGCTGAAACAGCGGGGTATTCCAACACTTGAGGTTGTCTGTGTCGGGCGGGAAAACATTGAAGAAGACCGGGCGATTCTGGCCACTGCCGCACTTGAGCAGTTCTCATCTTTTGATATCTGGCTGGCCCGGTCGATGCCGGATCGTGAGCGCGCCAGGGGCCTGCGTGCATTGGGGCAGCTGATCGGTCGACTGCATGCCGCTGGGGTCAAGCACGGTTGTCTTTACGCCAAGCATGTATATTTCTCGGATCATGATTCCGCCGAGCTGCGCCTGATCGATCTGGAAAAGTGCAAACGGATATTCAGCCGCTGGGGCGGCCTGCGAGATCTGGACACCCTGATCCGCCGCAGTCCATCCCTGACCCGGGATGAGCGTCGTTTACTTTATGCGGCGTACAACGAGGCGAGTCCCTATCCCTGGTCTCTGGTTTCACTGGAGCAGGCCGTGATGCGAAAAATGTATGCCAAGGAGGAAGTTCGGGATGAATGACCCGCTGACTCTGGATGCGCTGCAGCGCAGTGATCTTTCGTTGGCGGCACCGTTTTCCCTGCAGGCCAGCGGGCTTGACAACATGGTCTGTGAAGAGATTTATCGCCATCTCCCCGGTCGTCGACTGGTCTTCAGAACGCATTGGGGCGGTGCCCATGTACTGGTGAAACTTTTTTTTCGCCGCAAGGATTTTGACCGCGAGCGAAGTGGCCTGAAGGCCATGGAGGATGCCGGTATCCCCTGTCCGGGAGAAGTCTGGATACTGAAGGACGGCAGTGGCAAAAGCGGTGACTTTCTTGCCACCGTGTTTCTTGAAGGTGCGGTAAGTCTGCGCCAGATATATGCGTCCCAGCCACGGGAGGCGATGCCGGCATTACTGAGCGATGCCGTTGCCATGATAGGCCGTTTGCACCGTGCCGGTGTCATGCAGGCGGATATTCATCTCGATAATTTCCTTTTCAGAGATGGCTCGCTCTTTATGATCGACGGCGGAGGTATTCAGCCGATAAAAAAACCGCTGCACAATCTCGCCATGTTCTTTGCCCAGATGGTGCCGGAATATGATCAGCTGATGCCGGAGGTGATTCAGGCTTACGGAGTCGGTGCGCCGCAACCCGAACAGTTGCAGCCGCTGATTGCCAGAATGCGGGAAAAACGGATTCGCCACTATTTGGCGAAGACCATTCGCGATTGCACCCAGTTCCAGAGGCTGAAGGTCAGGGGTGCTTTTGTTGTGATGGCCAGACAGCGGGTCACCGATAGACTGTTACAGGTCATCACCCAGCCGGAGGTGGCTGTGGGGCAGGCGACCTTTCTCAAGCGCGGTAATACCGCGACTGTGATGAAGCTGGCCGGAGATAGCGGTAGCTGGGTGCTCAAACGTTACAATATTAAAGACGTCTGGCACGGATTGGGGCGCGCCCTGCGGCGCAGTCGTGCCTGGATTTCCTGGCAGAATGCCCATCGGCTGGAACTGCTGGGCATTGCCACACCCAGGCCACTGGCCATGCGGGAAAACAGAGCTGGTCTCTTTCGTCAAGAGGCATACCTGGTTACCGAGTGGTCCAGTGGCGAGAGTTTGCAGGCCTGGTTGTTGCGGTATGGGCCCGCGGGGATTCCGGATTGGCTGGATCGGGAAGTCACTCGTCTGTTTGCTATCATGTGGCTGGGGCGAATCAGCCACGGCGACATGAAGGCCACGAACCTGATTGTATGCGGGGAGCAGCTCCAGTTGATCGATCTGGATGCGCTGCACCGCCATCGTTGCAAGGGGTTTTTCAGGGCGGCTTATGGTAAGGATTTGCAGCGTTTTATGGATAACTGGCAAGGCAATACCTGGCAGCATTTTGAGCAGCTGTTACGGCCCTATGCCAGTCAGTGCGGTATTAAACTCATCAATAAAAAGGTTTAACAGTGTCGACAATTGTTCTCGGTATCTCCGGTGCGCTGAATCACGATTCATCCGCAGCCCTGTATGTGGACGAAAAACTGGTGGCAGCAGCGGAAGAAGAGCGCTTTATCCGCGATAAGCATGCCAAGGGAAAAATGCCCTACCACGCAGCGAAATTCTGTCTGGAGTTCGCGGGTATCAAGCCGGAAGCCGTGGATGTGGTTGCCGTTCCCTTTGCGCCCATTTCACTGTTTACCCCGGCGCGCTGGCATTTTGCCAAGCGTTATTGGTACGCCCCTGACCGGGCACTGGATGCACTGCTCAACGGCAATCGCCGCTACCGTCGCTATCGCAACCGGGTCTTCGGCCTGCTTCGCGACCTGGGTATTGATCCCGCCAATGTGGAGTTCGAACCGGTAGAGCACCACCTGGCCCACGCTTCCAGCGCCTACCATCTCAGTGGTTTCAACGAAAAGACCGCCATCATGGGAGTGGATGGCAAGGGCGAATATGCCACCACCTTTTTTGGTTATGGCGAGAACGGAAAAATCCATAAAATCAAGGAGTTTTATGATCCGGATTCCCTCGGCGGCCTGTACGGTGCCATGACCGAGTACCTCGGTTTCGAAATGCTCGACGGGGAATACAAGGTGATGGGCATGGCACCCTATGGTGATTCGAGCAAATATGATTTTTCCCGGTTGATCGACTTCGATGGCAAGGATTTTCGGGTCAATACCAAACTGGTCAATACTGTGGGTCTGCGCCGCTACAAGCAGGACGGTGTCGGCTTCTATTTCAGTCCGCAACTGATTGACTGGCTCGGGCCGAAACGCGAGGGCGATATCGCCGATGAGCCCTACATTGACTACGCCGCCACCATTCAGGCCCTGTTTGAAAGCGTAGTGCTCAAACTGATGGACTATTACCTTGGCGATATTCTCCGGGAGACGGGCAAGCTGGCATTCTCTGGGGGCGGTGCACTCAACGTAAAGCTGAATCAGAAAATCATTGCCCGGGAAGAAGTCAAGGAGCTCTATGTGCAGCCGGCTTCCGGGGATGCGGGTACAGCGGTGGGTGCTGCCTCCTATGCGCTGGTAAAGCGCGGCATTCAGCCGGAAGCCATGCAGCATGTTTACCTGGGGCCGAATTACAGCAACGAAGATTGTATCCGCGCCTGCGAGGTACATCCGAATAAGCCAGAATATCAAGTGATCGACCAGGTGCCGCAAAAAATTGCCGCACTGCTGGCAGAGGGTCACCCGGTGGCCTGGTTTCAGGGCCGGATGGAGTTCGGTCCGCGTGCATTGGGCGGCCGCTCCATTCTGGGTTGCCCAAGCGCTCCGGGCGTGGCGAACCGCATCAATGAGCAGATCAAGTTCCGCGAACGTTGGCGGCCCTTCTGCCCCAGCATGCTTGATCGAGTGGCCCCGGAAATGTTCAAAATAGACCACCCGGCACCATTTATGACCTTTACCTTTGAGGTGAACGATGAGTGGAAAACCCGCGTACCGGAAGTGGTGCATGAAGACGGCACCGCCCGCGCCCAGGCCCTCAAGCGCGAGTACAACCCGCGCTACTACGAGTTGATGGAGGAAATGGAAAGGCTCACCGGCAATGGGGTGGTGTTGAACACATCGCTGAATCGACGGGGAGAACCCATGGTCTGTTCGCCGACCGATGCCCTGAATATGTTTTTTGGCTCGGATTTGCAGTATCTGATTATGGAAGATGTATTGGTGATAAAAAACGCTCAAGGGAATGACAATGAGAAGAATTAAATATTTTTAGATGCCAATTTCAAATTTTGAGCGAGAATTCTCAAATGAGCCTTCGCCTTTTCTGGAAAATAACGCCCAAGCACAAACGAGAACTTCTGTTGAGTGTGATGGGGCCTATCGAACAAAAACAGTTCAGAAAGATAGTGGAGGGTAAAACAGATTTGCCGAAATGTTTTTCCTCCAGAAAGGCAATTTTTATTCATATCCAAAAGACCGCTGGCTCAAGTATATGTGATGCCGTGTTTGGTGTGAGTCGGGTCGGCCATATGCCCTATTCCTGGTATGAGAAAATTTCACCGGAATCCTGTGAAAATTATTTCACATTTACATTTGTCAGAAACCCATGGGACCGGGCTGTTTCCGCATACCATTATTTGCTTTCAGGCGGCGCGCACAAGCGAGATGAAAAATGGGCAAAACTGTTCAAAAAATTATTCATTTCGTCCCGCAAATGAAGTTCATTGAAAGCGGAGATAGTTCTGTTGATCTTGACTATGTTGGCAGGTTTGAAGATATAAATTCCGATTTTTTAGAGATTAACTGTTTGTTGAATTGTAATAAAAATGTAGTGCTTAAATTAAGTCGTAAAAAGGTAAGTAACAGAGGCGACTATAGAGATTGCTATTCGAAAGAGAGTTCGGAGATTATCGCTAGTGTATATTCAAGAGAGATTGGTATTTTTTGGTATGACTTTTAGCTAGTAATTACATTTAAAAATACACGAAAAATAATTTATGAAAAAATTAATTTTTATTCTTTCATCCAACTACAGTGGGTCGCATTTCTTCTCGCTTCTTTTAGGCAGTCATAGTCGTGGCGAGCACCTCGGTGAATTAAAAAATATTTATAAAAGTTTTGATGCGGTTTCCTGTTATATTTGCGAAGAGTTGGAGGACTGTCGCCTTTATCGCGACATAAAGAAGTGCCCGAAATCTGATTTGTATAAAGAATTATTTTCCAGAGTCGAAGACAAAGTTGAATTCCTGGTAGATATTTCCAAAAAGCCGGAATGGTTTGAAAATTTTATTCCCAATAGTGAATACGATATTCGCCTGATTCATCTGGTCAGGGATCCGCGCGCCCTGGCGAGGCGATGGCTGATGCGGTTTGAAGAGAAACAGATCGGGTTGCGTGAACGGATCAAGCAAATCAGAAAAAATCCACTCAAAATTGGCAAGCTGCTTTTTGGTGACCTGCTGACGGTGTGTATCTATAAGTGGATATCCCAGAATAGAAAAATGGACGCTTTTGTGAAATCAACCGGCTTGCCTGCCAGAATGGTTACCTACAAGGAACTGGCTCTGCAGCCGGATGAGACACTGGCGTCGATTTGTGAGTGGATCGGGGTTGAGTATGAGCCAGGACAAAAGGACTACTGGAATTTCGAACACCACGGTACGCAGAAAAAGGAGTATGAATGGGTCAGAGAGAAAGGTGGCGCGCAGTTTTTTGACCAACGCTGGCGCGAATATCTGACGCAAGCCCAGATAGCGGACATTGAAAGTAATCGGGACCTTCAGTCGCTACTCAGGCAGTTTTCTCTGAAGTTTTCCGCCGAAGGACTTGAGCATACCGTATAGAAGAATCTTCCAGTGTGAGGAGTCGTTTCGCAGCGTGAATACAATATTGCTTGAAGAGATATCCTGTACGTTAGATGAAGGGTTGATCAGGGTGAGCTGTTCAGTAAATGCTGTTGGTCTCCCCGATATATTATGGTTTGAGATTAAGGGGTTGAGCGGGTATGACAGTCTGACACTTAGTTATAATTGGGCAGTGGTGGCTCTTCTTTTTCCTGCCATGCAGCGCGGCGATAATATTATTGTAAAGGGCTGTGTTTCTGAAAGGTTACATACAAACATCAACAATGATCTGCAGTTATTGTTACAAGTTTTTCAGCCGTCCCTGAGAAAAATTCAAGTTAAACCTGATACTGTAACCAAAGAAAAAATATTGAATACAGGCCGTGTCGGTACCGGATTTTCTGCCGGTGTTGACAGCTTTGCAACTTTACAGCATTTCTCAGAGGAAAACGCATCCACTAGTATTGAGGTAACCGATATTTGTACGTTCAATGTGGGTGCTATGGGCCGATATGAAAATCCTGATGTCGAGACCGTATACGACGATTACTGTAAGAGGACTGCCAGATATGCAGGCATATCTGGTAAAAATGCAATATGCGTAAACTCTAATGTAGACTCGTTTTATCGCGGCCTGAATTTTCAAAAAACGCATACGTTCAGTAACATTTCAGCTGCACTCGTTCTGGAGGGCTATTTTGACTGTTATCTATACGCATCTTCATTCCCATTTAAAGATACCGCAGTCAAAGAAACCTATGATTGCTCATACTTTGACCCCGTATCGCTCCCGATGTTATCGACAGAAAATATTACTTTCATGTCGGCAATGGCAGGAATTAATCGTGTAGATAAAACCAGGCTGTTGGTGCAATCTCAAGCTGCAATGCAAATGCTCAATGTGTGCGTCGCCAGTGCTGAAACGAGAGAAAAGTTAATAAAACCAAATTGTTCAGTATGTTGGAAATGCCAAAGAACTTTGATCACTCTTGAGGCCTTGGGAATTATAGACAAGTTCAGCTCTGTGTTTGATTTATCTGTCTATAAAGAGGAGAAATGCAAATTTTATAGAAACCTGTTTTTTAAAATGCTGGATGGCGACCCGCTTGCTAAAGAAGCCTTTTATTTGGCAAAGAAGTCAGGGTTAAAAGTGCAGATAAGAATAACTGACTATATTGTTGGAGCGGGAAAAAAGGGGTTGAAGTCAGGCAATAAAACCTTAAAAAATATTCCATTTATCAAGTGTTTTAGGTTGGCACGTAAACAGCGAAGATTAAATAAAAATTTCTGAGTTAAATAGTTTTAAATTACCTGATTATTTCAATGCTATTAACAGTTTTTTCTTTGCTTCAGATGCCAGGCTTTCAGGTGATCTTTTAAGCAAAAATTCACTCATTGACTGTGTTTTTTTATTCGTGGGAATTGCAACGAATGGTTTGCCCAGGAGGTGTGCATAAATCAATGGGTGCATTCGGGATGAGATTACAATCTTCGCTGCAGAGATTTGCCGGATAAACTGTTCAAAACTTTTAGCTGGCTCAATGCTAATATTTAGACTGGACTTTTTCGAATAAGCATAAAATTCTTCCGCAGCTTTGATATCCTGTTCAGAACTCACTGATATTTTTACCCTATCAGGCGTGACCTTCCCGATCGTAGCCAGAATACGTCTGTAATGCTCATGTATTCCCTGCTTTGAGATTGAATTTTCAGAGACAAAAACCACCGTATCCGTGCATGTAGAATCGGATATATTTACGTGCTCATGCGTGAGATAAGCGGCGTCGGGAACGGTTTCAAAGTGAAAGTCGGTAAGCTGTGAGACCAGTTTGACCGTGATGTTATCCCTCAAGTAGACCGTTTTCGCCTGCGATAAAAATAGCCTCAGTACCCATCTGTAAAATCCCCCCTGCTCTTCTAATGTTTCACCGCCAACTGAGTAAGCTACCAGTGGTATTCCAGATATTTTTGAAACCAGATACCAGCCTAACAAAGCATAAGGAAAGTTTCTGTTGTTAAGCAGTAATTGTCCGCCGCCCACAAGTAGACACTCGGGCTTTTCCTTTCGAGCGCTATAAACCTTGGAGAGAATGTGAATCGTGCGAGTGAATTGAAATTTTAGTCGTCGGCCTATGAAGTCGAAATTCTTGACTGTGTAGCCATTATTCTCAAGAAAATGAGTAATCGATCGGCAAATCCCTATGTCACCATAATTCGGGTCGTTGTGTCTGTTTATTACCCAAATAAGTTTCATTGCAGTTCCATAATTATAAGACGGTGATGTAGTGAATAATCCCTTTATATCTTCACACGCCTTTAGTGTTTAACTTGTGCCTGCATGCTTCCGTCGTTGAACCTGAGCGCATATTTCTCAAGGTATAGGGAAGCAAATTTCGGTAACTCTGCAGCGGCGGTTATTTCAAGGATCAATAGCCGTAAAGCCTTCCTGCGAAATCATAAACCCCTTTTTGGCCGCAGCATCGATATCAACCTGAACAAGCTTATCCAGTTTCATCCAGGCGGAGGGCTCGTTACGAAGGGGTTTCGGCAGCCAGGTATTGGATTTCCAGTTCATGAAGTGCAGGTACATGAACTCCCGTTCACCGTCACGGCTATTGGTTAGCTTCCCGTTTTGCCAAAACCATTGCTGAGGGTGATCCATGCGCCCATCCCACCATGGCATTGGGGAAAGGATCGTGGAGTACTGTTCTCGGTAGAGGGTGTTTCGCTGGTACGAGGACGACAGTGACCATAGCGCCTGCAGCCAGTTGGGGTGTTTTCGGTGTGGCAGGAATACCTTTGAAAATGCCGATTCATCAATTCCCAGGTGTTGATCGTTTTCAAGCAGTTGTTGCCAGTGCGGTATCCTGCGAAAGGCGTTGCGATATTTTTCATTGTTCCTGAACAGGCTGAAGTGCCCGGAAAGACGCCGCTCATGGTTGCTGATCACGTTATATTTCTGTAGTACAGACTCTGTAAGAAAAGCCCTCAATCTGCCATAAATGATATCAATGTCACCAAAAGCGAAGAAATCGTATCCGGTGAGTTGATCCTGATGGATAAAGCCCAATGCCGGCTTTAAATCACAAAGCTTGTAGGGGTTAGTCGGGTTGAACTCAATGTCCAGGCGCGAACTGGCCAGCTTTTTGTAGTCTTCAAACGTTGTTTCGATAAATCGGACATTGGCTGGACAGATTGCCGGTTTTTCGCAATCCGTGTAAAAAAGCCAGTGGATATCTGGATTGTACCGGCAGCTTTCAAGATAAAAATCGATCCACTCCGGCCATTTGCCGAAATAGGGAATAATTTTCAGAATAGATGAAGTTTCCACGTCAGACTTTTTCTCTGTTTGGATCACTGTGCATTATCGTCAATAATGGGGTTGCCGAGGGTGCGGGTTACCTGAAGCAGTTGCCAGAACTGCTCCCTGACCGCGCGATCCGAGAACCGGTTTTGTAATCGTTGGAAGATCCGGTTGTGGTCGGAGTCTGTCAGTTGCTTTTGTGAAACCCGGATCAACTTTTCAGCCAGCGCGTCAGCGTCCCCGAAGGGAAACAGTTCGCCGGTGTCTCCAACGACCTCTGGGCCGCCGCCGCAGTCGGAGCAGATAATCGGCAGTTCCGCTGCCATTGCTTCCAGTAGCACCATACCGAAGGGCTCGTGATCCGAAGTCAGAGCAAAGGCATCAAAGGCTCTGAAATAGCGCCTTGCCTCAATCACGTTGCCCGGAATCAGAACACTGTCGCTGATGTCGAGTTCAGCGGAGAGCACCTTCAATGTTTGCCGCAGTTTTCCGTCCCCAAGCATTACCAGCAGCGCGCCAGCGGGTAGATGGGGCAGCGCCCGGGCAAACGCTTTTATCAGCGTCTGCGGATCCTTGTCTGGGTGGAGTCGGCCAACGCTGCCCAGGACCCAGCTGTTCTCGGGTAGTCGGAGTTTATGCTGTGCTTCCTGACGGTCGAGCAGGTCCTGGCGCACGGTATCAACATCAATACGGTTGTAGAGTGTGATGATCCTGTCCTCGGGCCAAGCGGGCAGGTGGGATCGTATTTCATCGCGCACGGCGTTCGAGACGGCAAGTAACGTCAACCTCGATTTGAATAGATTGCCCATAAGGCGGCGGCCAATGCGGTCAAAATCGCCAAAGGAGTGACGCACGCTGAGAATGGGCAGGTCGGTTGCCAGCAGTCCCACATAGGCGGATTTGGCCCGGTGAGCGATGCAGGCGGCAAAACGGTATTGCCGGGCGATGTTTTTGACTTCCCGGATAACGGCCAGTTTGGTCCCTGCAAGCGCTTTGCTTTTGTGGCCGAGAAAAACAACCTCGTCCGAGCAGGCTTTTTTCGCGACCTCCGGGTCCGGTTCCCCAGTCATAAAAACGGTAATCACCTTATAGGGCGTATCTTTGAACAAAACAGCATATTGCCGGGCGCAATCGAGAAAAGGATCGTAGTAGCAATGGCACAGCTGCAATATATATTGTTGGTCATTGTTCATTTTCGGTTACACAAATGCTTTTCTGGGCAATGAATTGAGTTCGTAACGTGATATTACAATAAGTGGTAACCAGAAAATCAGCCAGTAGCCGCGAGGTTTGGAAATCACCGAGTCGAGATTGAGCAGGCCCATGGTACAGGCGAATGCAAATAAAATAGTGGCCACGACTGCATAGGGGTTAGCCCGCAATTTCCAGCCAGTGAGCAATACCGTCAATATCATCAGTAGCAACAGGGTGAGGCCGACAAAGCCGCCGGACAGCAGGGCGCCGAGATAGACACTGTGGTAGGCGTGCCAGCCGGCCAGCCCGCCTTCAGCGATATAGATGGTCGTTCCAAGGCCATGCCCGAACCAGTAATGGTGGAATTCCTTGAGATAGCCCGACCAGAGATGAAATCTGGAGCTCTGTCCCTTTTCGATATAGATATCGATGAGTGGTGTTAGCAATAGACAGGCCGCTATCAGTAACATCAGGCCAAGCCCGATGATTAAGAGCTTGGTTCTTTTTTTGGTGGGGGAAAGGGCAACCATGACAAAACCAAAAAACAGCGTTCCGGCAATGGCCCAGCGGGTATGGGTCAATACCAGGGTGACCAGGAAAATTGTTAACGCAAGCAGTAACAGGATAGTGGGCTTCCGCTCCCGGTTGCCCGGCTCATAGAGAAGGCTGCCAAGACAGAGCAAGGCTCCTGCACCCAGACAAAACCCGGTGCGCACTTTGTCGACCAAAGGGCCGGGAATGGTAAATCGTCTGGTGAGAGGGTAATCCAGATAGAGGTAGTGGTAGGCCGCATAACAGGCGGCGGTAGTGCTGCCGACAATAATCAGCCATTTGACGAGGCACTGTAGCCGTCGGTCTTCGCCGTTAAAAGTAAATAAAAAAATAACCCAGAAACTGACCAGATAAAAAATATCTTTTATCGGATTGAGAATGTCGCGGCTGCTTTCAGGTTCAGACCAGAGCAGGCTAAGCAAGGAATAACCCAAAAACAGGAATGAGGCGATTGCTGTTCTTGATTCAAGCAGGGCGGACCATTTGCACAGGCCTTTGATGACAATTAATGGAAAGGCAATACAGACAAATAGTATGAATAATTTCAGGTGGAGGTTTTTTTCGGGGATAAAAAAAATACTGGCCAGCAAAAAAACAACACTGTAAAAAAACAGTGTTTTTGTTTTTTCTTCAAAGGGTAAAGTCGCAATCATTGTGATGTTAAATCCGAAACGGTTTTTTTGGGAAGGATGCGGTAAGTCCGTTACTTCTTGGAGTAGATGGTCGTCAATAAATCCCGCAGCTCTGCAGTTGTAAAGGGGGATTCCCCGATGGCCTGGTATCCCTGAATGAAGCTGGGAAGAAAGCGCATGAGTGCCGCCATATCTTCGGGGTAGCGAGCAGTGTGCTGGAAATTCCTCAGTCGCAATTCCCTGTCCAGTGGCTTGTGGTATATCTTCATGTCGGCAATATCGATAAGTCCCAGCCGATTTTCCGGCGTGACAACAATATTTCCCATGTGCAATGAGCGGAAATGAATGCCCTGTTCATGCAACTCCCGGATAAACCTGCCCAGTTTGTTGATGAGGATGAGGTCTATGTTGTCGCCAAGCTTCTTGAGCGTTTTGCCGGTTAACGGGGAGTAATGCACAGCGGTTCGGTGAATGCATGGAATGCGTAACAGCTCAATCACCGTCACCGTGGGGATCCCTTTTTCGAGCAGCTTCTGCGCATTGCGAATAAACCGCTTCGAGTAAGGGTATATCCGGGCCAATGACAAGAGGTGTCTCGCCCGAAACAGCTTCAAGTAGGTGCCATCGGATAAAAGTAGGACTTTGTCACCGAAAGGGTCCGACTCAATCACGGTGGCACCTTCCCGGAGGACCTGATACTCCTGCTTGGTCAGTTTTTTCATAAGACTCCGGTCCCTGCTGCGGGCCCATTATAAAGGTCGTGCCCTATGGTAAGATACCCTCAATTTACCCTTGGATAATTCCGATGAAATTGACTGTTCCTCGCTTTGACAAGGCTCAGGTTCTGGTGGTTGGTGATCTGATGCTGGATCGCTATTGGCATGGCAATACTTCCCGGATATCGCCTGAAGCCCCGGTCCCGGTTGTCAACGTAGCCCAGTGTGAGGACCGTATGGGCGGTGCAGGCAATGTGGCCCTGAATATTGCCACGCTGGGCGCCGGTGCATCGCTGGTGGCCATTGTTGGTCGGGATGAAGCCGCCACAGCGTTGCGGGCCCGTCTCGATTCTGCAGGTGTCCACGCGGATCTACAAGTGTCTGACACAAAACCGACCATCACGAAATTGCGGGTGATCAGTCGGCACCAGCAATTATTGCGTCTCGATTTTGAGGAAAGCTTTTCAGCGGCGGACTGCGATCAGTTGCCTGCCAAAGCCGCTTCCCTGCTGGTCAATGTCGGTGTACTGGTGCTGTCCGATTATGCCAAAGGGGCATTGCAACAACCCCAGGAGTTTATTCGTGCCGCCCGGGAGGCGGGTATTCCCGTGCTGGTGGATCCAAAGGGAACCGATTACGAGCGTTATCGTGGTGCCACACTGCTGACACCCAACCTTGCCGAGTTCGAGTCTGTGGTGGGGCCCTGTGAAAACGAACAGACACTGGAAGATAAGGGTGCCGCATTACTCGAGCAGCTGGATATCGATGCCCTTTTGATCACTCGCAGTGAGCAGGGGATGACCCTGTTGCGCAAGGGGGTGCGGGAGCTGCACCTGCCGGCCAGGGCGCGTGAAGTGTTCGATGTTACGGGTGCCGGGGACACCGTTATCTCGGTGCTGGCCGCTGCACTAGCCGCCGGTGAGAATTTGCCTGAGGCCGTGGCCATGGCCAATATTGCCGCCGGCATCGTGGTGGGTAAACTGGGCACGGCAACCGTCAGCATGCCAGAGCTGCGCCGCGCCATTCAACAGGAGCAGGGCTTTGAGAGGGGTGTGGTTAATGAAGAGCAGTTAGCCGCCGATGTGGCCGATGCCCGTGCCCATGGCGAGCGGATTGTATTTACTAACGGTTGTTTCGACATTCTCCATGCCGGCCATGTGGGCTATCTGGAGCAGGCGCGGAAATTGGGTGACCGGCTGGTTGTTGCGATCAATTCTGATGCCTCCGTGACCCGGCTTAAGGGTGAAGGTCGTCCGATCAACCCGGTAGACCGGCGTATGACGGTTTTGGCGGGCCTGGAGGCGGTCGACTGGGTGGTCTCCTTTGAAGACGACACCCCGGAGCGGCTGCTTGAGCTGATCCGTCCTGACATCCTGGTAAAAGGGGGTGATTACAGCCGTGAGCAGGTAGTGGGCTGGCAAATTGTCGAAGGCTATGGTGGTCAGATCGCAGCCCTGGATTTTCTGGACGACTGCTCTACAACGGCTATTGTCAGCAAAATTCAGGAAAAGTAAGCAGTTACTTACTTGCTGTTGAGCGGATAGCCTTGTCAATATTATCTCGCAGGTGAGAGGGGTTGATGGTGCCGATAATCGCACTGCTCACGCCGGGATGCTGAAAAATCATCTGGAAGGTTTTTTGCACGGGATCCTCCCCTGTCGTCAGGGTGGCGTGGCCGCTGGCCAGTGCTTTTTTGATCAGGACGCCTTTGTGCTGTGCCAGGCAATAATCGACCACCGGCAATTCGCGGTCGTACTGAAGATTCCAGGTCACCATGACCGCATCGGATTTTTCGGCGGCTAGCAGCCCCCCCTCAATGGTTTTTGTGGACATGCCAAAGGCGCGAATCTTCCCTTCTGTCTTCAGTTGGGCCAGCATATCCAGGGTGCCGTAGTCCCGTATGATGGCCTCATCGTTGCCATCGGAATGCACCAGCACTATATCAATCATTTCAGTGCCCAGACGTTTCAGGCTGCGTTCGACGCTGAAGCGGGTGTGTTCCGGGGTGAAGTCAAAGAAGGATTTTCCCTCCTCAAATTCCTCACCGACTTTGCTGCAGATGACCCACGCCTCCCGCTGACCTTTTAGCAGCTGACCCAGCCGGATTTCACTGGTGCCATAGGCGGGCGCGGTATCAACCAGGTTAATGCCGTGCTCCCGTGCCATGTTGATCAGTTGTGCGGCCTGTTGATCATCGGGTATGGCAAAGTCATTGGGGTATTTTACACCCTGATCACGGCCGAGTTTTACGGTGCCGAGACCGAGAATACTCACGTCGATACCGGTGTTGCCGAAGGGTCTTCTGGGCAGCACCGCTATTCTCCGAAAACCGTATGCCACGGCGTGGGAGCCAGTGGCGGATGCCCAAGAAAGCCAAGCTCTGGAATGGGTTCTGCTGAAGGTTGCAACAGGGATTGCTCCTGTATCAGGGCAATGGCTTCGTCGGCAAGGTTAGGTGTCAGGGTCAGTTTGGTGGGCCAGGCGACC
>Ga0098059_1000941_pt1 | contig 15367 bp, 14 predicted proteins | sample 20_taG_FD_92580 | JGI IMG/M metagenome (GOLD analysis project Ga0098059, IMG submission 92580) | Marine viral communities from the Subarctic Pacific Ocean - 20_ETSP_OMZ_AT15318 metaG | ecosystem: Environmental > Aquatic > Marine > Oceanic | place: Subarctic Pacific Ocean | collected 2015-01-19
GCAAAGACGTGTTAATCGTGCCATTCGTTCCTCCTTGAACAAAACAGCTTTCAGACTAGTTAAGAAATAATAAATCAATCCGGAAGAGAATAAGAGTGAGAGTTTTTACCCTGACCCCGAATATGCAGCTTGACTTGACAAAACAAGCAGGCTAGCCAACAAAAATAATTGTTTATTCCATTTCATATAGCATCTCATTACTAAAAAGCTTTATCGTAGAAAAATTCATTATTACGAATAATTATCAGTTGTCACCGACCCCTTTAATTTCTTAAAATTCTTAACCGAAAAAAATTTTCTTTATGGACCTAATCATGTAACTCAATGGCATTGCCTTAGACATCTGATAATAGCCATATGCCGCACATAGCAATCCTAGGGCGCCAAGCAATTTACCATTATCGAAAACAAACAATGCGACACCTAAAAGACTGATCGCCAAAAAAATAAAATAACGTATGAGGCGTGACTTATCTTCTTGTTCATCAAATTCATCACCATTAGATTTCATTTTTGAATATCACCCAGTATGTCACCACACTTAGCATACCTAGTACATGCTTCAACTCCCAAAAAACCACCATAGCCAGCACCTCTATACACCCGAGCAGATGATTCGTTTTTAACCTTTCCTCCTCCACTAGAGGGAACTTTTCCCTTTCCACCACCTGAAGGCCCCCAGCCACCCACAACAGAAGGAGAAACATCCGTGGGTTTGGTTTTCCCATCCTTAATCACTTCTTCAATCCCTCCACCTCTACTGGTATTTACACCCCCATAAATTCCTACACCAGTAAGTTCACATATCTGCACATCTAAACAAACTTGGAGCCCATGATGATTTACCTGAACAGTCACGTTGGTCTCTACCGCTCCACCAACTACAAGAACATCCACTTCAGCCCGCCCTCCACTACTAATGGTGACCGCTTTATTTTTTACTAAGTCGACAAGATCCTCATTACCAAACAAGTCATCATCTATTTTTGCTTCCCCAAATTTCTCTCCTAACCCATTCTGAGCAATCTGCTCAGAAACTACCGGCACAGTACTTACAGCACTTGAGGTAGAACCATTCCCAGTATAACTCCTCAACACCGCCATATTCGCCCCATTTTCCGCAGCATTAACCACAGCCGCATTAGCCTGAGCTCTAGCCGCAATAATAGCTGCTACCCGAGCATTAGCACGTAAAATAAGCAATTGATTGCGATCATGTGAACCAGAAACTATTCGGGGTCAGAGTAAAAACTATTTATCGATTCTGACCCCAAATATTGTGCAAACTCGGCAGACTGTATGGCCTTGATGGAGGGGATTGGCTCACCGCTACGCGGCTCGGGGTTCCACCCCGCCGTTGCAGGCACCGGCGCCCAAAACGGCGCTGCCGTTTTGTCGAACGGGGTTCTCGTCCAGATCTCGCGTCACGGACAAATAAAAAACCCGGCACAGGGCCGGGTTTTTTATTTGTGGCGGTGGTGACAGTCTTAAGCGAAACAGCCTCAAACCTAAATAGGGAATATTTACTCTGTTTTAGGCCTATCTACAGGGAAAATCATATTTTTTCTTCTATTCAACCACCTTTCAGTTGCCGAAAGCCTTTTACAGAAAGACTTTCCAGCAATTTCCCTACTCTACATAACAGGGAAAATAGATCTATTAGGTAAGAGAAATAAGGTCACTCATACTACGGTGCCCTAATTAATCCAACTCTACCGTTTCAGCATCCGGCACTGCTACAACTAACACCCTTTTGTTCAACGGGCCTTTAGCTTTCCCAAACAACCTGCTCTTCTTCGCGCTCAGCTGCTTCTAGTAGCTGAATAAGCTGAACCGCAATATCTCCAAACATAACTACATCTGCTGCTGCGGGCGTATGAAAAGTCACAAGCATTAATGATAACCTTTAAATCTAATCCACAAAGACACGTCACCTGAAAGATCGATAGTTATTGTCCAACACTAAATGACGCTTCAAAGTTAAATAACTTGTATACCTATCAAGAAACTGAGAAAAAGCTTTATTCCTTACTCTACCAAGGATTGGAAAACGATTACCACAACGGCGGCACCCCAGACATCCGACATGGACAGCTCCAGCAGCAGCTGGACGAAGGCAGGGCATCCGAGGCCGATCTGCTCGACGCCATCCGCGAGGGCGCTGTATTAATGGCACGTCCCAAGACGCTGACGGCTGCGGTGATCTTGGCTGGCTTGTAGCCCATCATGCTGGGCAGCGGCACCGGCAGCGAGGTGATGCAGCGCATCGCCGCGCCCATGGTGGGGGCATGATCACCGCGCCGCTGTTGTCGATGCTGGTGATTCCGGCGGTTTATTTGCTAATAAGACGGAAACAAGATGGCATCGTTAGTACGGAAAAAGATGGATAAACGGGTGGGTTTTCCCAAGCTGGACATAACGGAATATGCTCTGGCTTCATCCCATAACTCTTTTGAGATCACCTGGGCAGAATGGCGTAAGCATGCCGATTCCAGTTAAAAGCTCAATTTTTTCAACTGTCAGTCATTTGTGTATCGCTGGCCAATGCCTCCAGAATCCGGCACTCGGCAATATGCCCGCCTGAACAGCTGGCGGCGATACGCCGCAATGCTTGTGCCATTGCATTGAGGTGCTTTATGCGTCCCTGTATCACATTCAGATGTTTTTCTGTTATCGCATCCACCGTATCGCAAGTTAGCTGTGGCGGTTCTTTCAATGACATCAACTCGCGAATGTCATCGAGAGAAAATCCCAGAACCCGGGCGTGGTGAATAAAGCGCAATTGCTGGATATGGTGCTCCGTATAGCGGCGATAACCACTTTCGGCACGCGCCGTTGGCGACAGGAGGCCGATCCGCTCATAGTAGCGAATGGTCTCGATATGACAGCCCGACTGCTTCGACGCCTCTCCGATCAACATCACCCACCTCTTGACCCTGTAACCACTACAGACTTTAGAGTAACAGAACAGACCAACTGTTTGGAGCGTTGAAATGAGTTCGAATTGCTGTGATGCCGACACCGTCGATCAATTGGCCATTAGCGGGCGGAGAAAGACCTTGTATGTGGTACTGGGCATCAATGTGCTGATGTTCGCCGCGGAACTTGGCGCCGGCATCTGGGCGGACTCCAAGGCGCTGATCGCTGATTCAGCAGATAACCTGGGAGACAGCCTAGTTTATGCCATGAGCTTGTTCGTAGTGGCGCGCAGCGTACGTTGGCGGGCGGGTACCGCCCTTGTCAAGGGGCTAATTCAACTCGCCTTTGGGCTTGGCATCATGATCAGTATTGTGGTCAGCCTATTGGGAAGCCCCCAACCCCTTGGAGTTGCCATGGTGTCAGTCGCGGCCATCGCTCTGATCAGCAATGTTGTCTGTCTCGGGTTGTTAATGAAGCATCGTAACGAAGACATCAACATGCGCTCGGTCTGGCTGTGTTCACGGAACGATGTTATAGGCAACCTAGGCGTCATCATCTCCGGCGGACTGGTCATGCTGCTTGACTCCTTCTGGCCTGACATCATTGTCGCCAGCCTTGTCGCCGTCGTATTTCTGCATACGGCGTACGAGGTGCTTAGAGACGCCGTGCGATCCTGGCGGATTAATGCATGACCCCGATTCACTGCTGCAGTGATTGGAAACGGGAAGGGCGATAATGAACTGCCAACTGGATTGAAGATTGGTCAGGCCTGGCTTAGCAGGGATGCCACCGGCCGGGGTAGAGACGCAGGGCTCACTGGCAGAAGAATTACCCTCGAATCGGGTTAACCGAAATGATGACATTAGTCATCTTTTATCAGGTTGCCACGCACCCACCGCAAGTAGGCCAGCATGCCGAATAGTTCCACCAGCGATTGGAAAACGATCACAACGACAGCGGTTTCCCAGGCATCCGGCAGTGACAGCGCCAGCGCCAGCGGCAGCATGACGAAAGAATTGCGGGTACCGAGACTGAAGGTCAGCGTGCGCCCCGCCAGCGCCACCAGACCGAACACCAGGGTGAGGCATTTACCGATCACCGCGGCGGCCGCCAGGTAAAGCAAAAAGACCAGCAGCACCGACCACAGCAGCGCGCCCTTGTCGATGACGAGACTGGCCTGGGAGCCGGCAATCAGGAACACCACCAGCGCCAGCAGCGGCACTGGCAGCCAGCCAAGTCCGCTGACAAGGGCCCTGACCGGCGGCTGCCTTTCCGCCACGCGCTCGGTGAATCAAGCCAGCCCCAGGGGGGTGATAATCAAGCCGAAAAACGCCGGCAGTAGGTGACTGCCCAGGCCAACCCCAGCCGATCATCATGCCAGTGAGGATGGCGATCAGATAAATCCAGACCTGGTGTTGCTCCAATTTGTCTCGCACGGGACTTCCGTCTCAATATGAACAAACTTTAGCGATACCCTTTGGACTGTTCCCAATAATGCCCGTATACAGCAGCGCCGTCATGGGCGTGTTGTGGGTGCTCGAACTCCAGTGTGGAATGGCCAATACCGAAACGGTCGCCAAGGATCGCCTTGATCTCGGCCTTGATTGCATCAATATGAGTCCAGCCATCTTCGGTCAGCACGACGTGGGCATCCAGCGCCGGGATATTCTCCTCCATCTGCCAGAAGTGCACATGATGCAGTTCGGTCACGCCCTCAACAGCCTGCACCGCCTCGATCACTGCCTGGCCGACCATGTCAGGGGGACTGCCGAGCATCAGGGTACGCACCGGCGTGCCGATCTCGATGACCGCGAGATAAAGAACGTAGAGCGCGATACCGATGGTAATGGCCGGATCGACCCACTTCATGTCATAGAGAATAATAAGCGTACCGGCTACCACTACGGCGACTGAGGCCAGTGCGTCAGACAGGTTGTGCAGGAACAGGGCACGGATATTCACACTGCCCTTCTGCATGGAATAGGTAAGCAGCGCCGTCAAGGTATCCACAAACAAGGCCACGCCACCTACAATCACCACCATCCAGCCGGCGACTTCGGGCGGATTGATCAGCCGCATCCCGCCCTCGTAGATCAGGTAGAGTCCGATCATGATCAACGTAGTGTAATTGATGAGCGCGGCCACCACTTCGATGCGCCCGTAGCCGAAGGTCATGCGGGAATCGGCGGGGTGGCGCGCAATCTTGCGGGCGGCGAAGGCAATGACCAGCGAGGCCATGTCGGAAAAGTTGTGCAGTGCGTCGGCAATCAGCGCCAGGCTGCCCGCAAAAATGCCGCCGACGATTTGCGCGACGGTTAGTATCCCGTTCGTCCAGATGGCGACGGCGACGCGGCGGTCGCCACTTTCCATGTCGAGGTGAGCGTGGTCGTGAGGATCATGGGGCATAGGATGGCTTCTTTTGGGGCTGATTTACCGCCGGGATCATCAAGGAATCGAGACCAACGCCAGTTGCCAAAGGATCGCCAAAGCGGAGGTGCCTGCTCAAAGCAACAGCTCGACACCAAACCGGCGGGTTATCAGGGCAAGAATCCCGAAGCAGACTACGGTGACGACACAGCTGATGGCCAGTGCCGGCCAAAAATCATAACGAGCCAGTAGCGGCGGAAACACCAGGAACATCGGCAGCGTCGGAATCACGTACCAAAAGGTGTACCAAGCGTGCTTGGCCAGTTTTTCCAGGGGCTGATGCTCAATGTGCATCCAGATCAACACCAGGATGGTAACCAGGGGCAACGCCGCAACCAGCGCACCCAGCTTGTCACTGCGTTTGGCAATTTCTGAAACCAGAACCACCACTGCTGCAGTAATCAGGTATTTGGTAATTAGCCAGTGCATGTGTTTTCCCTCCTCCCGACAATGTCTACGCGACGCGTCGATAGTATAAAGAAAATAATCGCTATGACCTTGCAAGCTTCAAAAATTCCGACAGATAAGTCTCCGCTTCTTCTCGGGTGGCGAAAGGCCCGATATTGCCTCCCTCACGGGTCAGGAAATACCAGCTGCCGTTGATACAGTGGATGCGGTGTGCCCGGAAATGAATCGATACATCGGCATCGCCTTGCCGGCGTAAGGGGGGGTCATTGCTGGTGTCATCATCAGCGCCACTCATATCGAATACCTCGGTTATTCTGGCCATGGGGACATCCAGCCCCTGGCCAGAGGTCAAACCTAATCAGCCGGCATCAGTGCCAGGCGACGAGCCACTGCCGTTACCGTCCTTCCAGTGCAGCAAGGCGTACAGCACCGGCAGCACGAACAGGGTCAACAAGGTCGAGGAAATAATTCCCCCGATCACCACGGTAGCCAGCGGTCTCTGGACTTCCGCACCGGTGCCGGTATTGAGCGCCATGGGTACAAAACCGAGGCTGGCCACCAAGGCGGTCATCAGCACGGGGCGCAGGCGTATCAAGGCCCCCTCTACCACAGCCGTCATCAGATCTCCCTGCTCATGCCACAGATCGCGGATAAAGGCGACCATCACCAGGCCGTTGAGTACAGCCACACCGGACAGGGCGATAAAGCCCACACCGGCGGAGATCGATAGCGGCATATCCCGCAGCCACAGGGACAGGACGCCGCCAGTCAGTGCCAGGGGCACACCGGTGAAGATAATCAGGGCATCCTTGAGGGAGCCGAAGGCCATGATCAACAGGCCGATGATGATCGCCAGGGTAATGGGCACGACGATGGCCAGGCGCTGACTGGCGGACTCCAGCTGCTCGAACGTGCCGCCATAATCCAGCCAGTAACCCGCGGGCAGTTCCACCTCCCGGGCGATGCGGCTTCGTGCTTCGTCCACAAAGCCCCCCAGGTCGCGATCCCGCACATTGGTGGTCACCACTACACGGCGCTTGCCGTTTTCCCGACTGATTTGGTTGGGTGCCGGTGCCAATTCCAACTCCGCCACCTCAGACAGGGGCACATAGCCACCGTTGGGCAGGGGAACGGGCAGGTCGGCCAGGCTATCCACATCCCGCCGAATTGCCTCTGGCAGACGCAGCACCAGTTGGAAGCGACGATCCCCCTCATAGATCAAGCCAGCGTTTTCACCGCCCACGCCCGCGGCAACTAGATCCTGCAATGCTTCAACGTTCAAGCCATAGCGGGACAGCGCCATGCGTTTGGGATGCACCGATAGCATGGGTAGTCCTGTGACCTGTTCGACCCGGGCATCCGCTGCCCCCTCCATGGACTCCACAACGTCAAGAACTTCGTTGGCCGACGCCAGCAACTGATCCAGGTCATCGCCGAACACTTTGATACCGAGGTCGGCTCGGACGCCGGAGATCAGCTCATTGAAACGCATCTCAATGGGCTGAGTGAACTCGTACTTGTTGCCGGGAAGCCGTTCCACCGCCTCTGCCATTTCCGCCACCAGCTCGGCCTTAGTCTTGTTCGAGTCCGGCCACTGGTCCCGGGGTTTGAGCATGACAAAGTTATCCGCCACGCTGGGGGGCATGGGGTCGGTGGCCACTTCCGGGGTCCCGATCTTGGCCACCACCTTGTCCACCTCGGGAAACGCCTTGATGCGTCTCTCCAACTGCTCCTGCATGGCTATGGCTTGTTCCAGCCCCGTGCCGGGGATGCGCAGGGCGTGGAGGGCGATGTCTCCTTCATCCAGTTGCGGAATAAATTCCGACCCCAGGGTTGTCGCCAGCCAGAGGCACACCACCACCAGTACCGTGGCAGCCGACAATATCAGCCAGCGGAGCCGCATGGCAGCCAACAGTGCTGGCCTGTAGAGCGATTTGGCACCTTTAATCAGTAGACTTTCTTTTTCGCTGATCTTACCCCGCAGGAATACCGCGACGGCGGCGGGCACCACGGTCAATGACAACATCATGGCCGCCAGCAGGGCCATCACCACCGTGGCTGCCATGGGGTGAAACATTTTCCCTTCCACGCCGGTGAGGCTGAAGATGGGGATATAGACCACGGTGATGATCGCCACACCAAACAGGGCGGGACGAATCACCTCGGTGGTGGCTTCATAGACTAACTGCAACCGTTCCTTGAGGGGTAGGCGCCCGCCGTTGCCGTGCTGGGCCTCGGCGAGACGGCGGATGCAGTTCTCAACAATGATCACGGCGCCGTCGACTATCAGGCCAAAGTCCAAGGCACCCAGGCTCATCAGGTTGGCGGATACCCCGGCCTGCACCATGCCGGTGATGGTGGCCAGCATGGACAACGGGATCACAGCCGCCGTGATAAAGGCCGCACGCAAATTGCCCAGCAGCAGGAACAGCACCACGATCACTAGCAGCGCGCCTTCCAACAGGTTTTTCTCCACCGTGGCAACGGCCTTGTCCACCAAGGTGGTGCGGTCGTAAACCGCTTCCAGCCTGACCCCTGCAGGCAGTGTCAATTTGACCTCCTCCAGTTTGCTGGCCACGGCCTGTGCCACTTCGCGGGAGTTTTCACCCACCAGCATCATTGCCGTGCCCAGCACTGTTTCCACACCGTCGCGGGTGGCGGCGCCAGTGCGCAACTCCTTGCCAATGGCGACCTCGGCCACATCCACTACTCTGACCGGCGCGCCCTCCCGATTGGCGATGACCACCTGTTCTATGTCGTCAATGGTGGCCAATTGCCCGGGGGAGCGCACCAGCAGCTGCTGGCCGTTGCGTTCGATATAGCCGGCGCCGCGGTTGGTGTTGTTGGCGCGCAGGACGCTGGCCACCTCATCCATAGTGATACCGAATTCGAGCAGTTTTTTCGGCGAGGGTGTGACATGATATTGCTTGTCGTAGCCACCGATGGTGTTGATTTCGATCACCCCGGGCACTTGGGCAAGCTGGGGCTTGATGATCCAATCCTGCACCTCGCGCAGGGCGGTGGCATCCCAGGGTTCGCCATTTTCCCGTGTGGCGTCAGCGTCGGCCTCCACGGTGTACATCAGGATTTCGCCCAGGCCCGTGGCGATGGGACCCATTTCCGGTTCCAGTCCTGGCGGCAGCGCGCTTTTGATCGCACCCAGGCGCTCATTGATCAGGTTGCGGGCGAAGTAAATGTCCGTGCCCTCCTCGAACACCACGGTGACCTGGGACAAGCCATAGCGGGACAGGGAGCGCGTATAGGAAAGATTGGGCAGCCCGTACAGCGCCGTTTCCACCGGGAAGGTAATGCGTTGCTCCGCTTCCAGCGGAGAATAACCCAGCGCCTCCGTATTGATCTGAACCTGGATATTGGTGATGTCCGGCACCGCATCGATGGGCAGGCGTTGGAAACTCCAAGCACCGACACCGATCAGCACCAGGATCAGGGATAATATTAAAAACCGCCGCTCCACGGAGAGGCGTACAATGGCATTGATCATGATAGCCTCCTGTTAATGGTCGTGGGATGCGCCGGATTTTTCGATATCCGCCTTGATGAGATAGCTGTTCTCCACCACATAAGTGTCACCGGGATTCAGCCCGGACAACACCTCGGTGAAGCGGCCGTCGCTGCGGCCCAGTTCCAGCGGGCGGATTTCGTAGCTGTCATTCACTTGGATAAACACCACCGTCCAGTCGCGGAAGGATTGCAGAGCACGATTATCCACCGCCAGGGGCACGTCGATCTTCTCCACCACAATCTCTGCTGCAACCAATTGACCGGGCGATAAAACACCCTGCGCGTTGTCGACCTCGGCGCGGGCGATCACAAAGGGTGCATTGTTGCTGCTTGGTGTAAAGTGGTCGATGCTGGCTTGGTATTCCGCGCCTTCGCTGTCGATGCGGATAGCCTGGCCGGTCGCAATTTCTTCCCGTTGTCCCGGAAAGATTTTCAGTTCCGCCCACAGGGTGCTCAGGTTGGCTACTGCAAACAGGGGTTGTCCTTCGGCCAGCTCACCGGTATTGACATTGCGCTCAATGACAGCGCCAGAAAAGGGCGCGCGTATATCGTAGGTCTGAAGGCTTTCATTGGACTCAATGGTGGCCAGCACCTTGCCGGCTTGCACAGCATCCCCTAGGCGGACAGCCACACGCTTGACTATCCCCGGAAATCGCGCCTTGAGATGAGCGACATTGTCGGGGTTGGGAACCAATCGGCCATAACTGGTGATACGGCGCTCAATGGTACCGGGACCTGCTTCACGGCTGCGTATCCCTGCTTGCTCAGCCATCTCAGCAGCTATTTGCGTGCGGCCCTCATGGGACATCCAGGTCCAGCGGTAGTCCTTGCCGTCCACGGCGAGGCTGACTTCAACATCGAAGGAGTGAGGTTCCCTGACGACGCCATCGCCCAGCCAGTAAGCGCCCTGAAAATCAAAACCAAAGCGGTCGACCTGGCCGCCCAGCCGGGTTAGCTCCACGGTGAGATCGATGTCTTCGGTGATCGCACGATCATTCCTGGTGACCCAAGCCCGGTACTCCGGCGGCACGCCCTGTTCAAAAATCAGTAGTTCAACGCTGGCATCGCCCTGTTGCAGCAAGATGCCGCCATTGGGGCCTTTGGTCTCGGTCGGAGATTCGTCACGCTGTTGCTCAGCGGCCTGTAGCGACGCGACGGCCAGGCAGGCCGCCACGAATAGTAATGAAAGTTGTTTCATGAATGGCATGGTTTGAAATCCTGTATTTGGGTTAGCGCACTGATGCGCCCTGCACAGCCGTCAGAGACTCCGCAGTGAGTTGTTCGATCAAGCTCTGGTTGAGCAGGGCCGTAGTGGCTGCGTCCACTCTATCCCGCTGCGCAGAGAGCAGCTCCCGCTGGGCCGTCTGCCACTCGATATAGCTGTAGCGGCCCTGCTCGTAAGCATTGCGGGTAAGGGCGAGGGCTTCGCGCAGATCGGGGAGAATCTGGCTCTCCATGGCGTCGACGGCGGCAACACCCTGTTGATGAAGGCGGTAGGCCTCATAGAGCCTTGAGCGCAGATTCAGCAAAGCGCTTTCCCGGCGGTAACCGATCTCGTTCCGGGCAGCCATGGCGGTCTGGACCTCGCCACGGTTGCGGCGACCAGAAAAGAGGGGAACAGAGACACCCACCACCAGCGCGGAATCGCCGGTTGCTTCAAGATGACGGGCACCCACCTTCCAGCGGATATCGCTTTGCGACTGGCTGAGTGCAAGTTCCAATTCCGCTTCGCGAAGACGTTCCTCACTGGCGTAGATGAGAATGGCGGGATTCTTTTGGGCGCGCCGGAACAGAGCGGGGAAGTTTTCGCTGCTCGTAAAGGCGAACAGGTCTCCATCCAGCGTCTCGAAGTCGGCAGTTTCCTCACCCAGTAGGGTCGCCAGAGATTGGCGACGACTGTCATAGGCTGCTTTCAGTCGATCCTGTTCCAGTCGGCTTTGCCGCAGTTGTGCACGGGCGCGCAGCACCTCCGCCTTTGGTGCGGCGCCCCGTTCGGCACGCCGCCTGACGATATCATGGGTGGACTTGGCCAGTTCTACCGCTTCGCCGGCAAGGTGCACCCTCTCCTGCAGGGCTAGGGAGCTGATGAACTGACGCGTTATCTGTCCCAGCAGGGAGAGTGCTTCCGCGCGACGCTCGGCCTCCACCTTACCGTAAGCTCCGGTGACGACCCGTGTGCGGGCTTCCCGTTTGCCCCCCAGCTCGATAACCGAGGACAGTGAAAGTGTGTATTCCGCCCCGTCGAGTCCGTTGAGTTCCCCGGAACCGAGGACATTTTCCGCTTCAAAACCCAGTTCAAAGGCAGGGTTCTGGTCAGCAGTCAGGCGTTTGCCTTCCAAGCCTACCAGTCTGGGAGTGAATACCTGCAAGGCAGGGTTTTGTGCCAAGGCCTGAGAAGCAGCCTGCGGCAATGTCAGGGTTTGCGCATCCGCTTCAGCGAACACTGCCATTGGGCTGGAAAAAATCAGTCCCAATGCCAGAATAATGGCATAACGCCCACGGCACGGGCGCCACAAAAAATCGTGGTAATACATCGCATGATTCCTGTGAAATTAGAACAAAAAACGATTCTCCCCCAAAACATGAGGGAAGGTGATTCGCAGGATCAGGCTATGGGGGGGCGGAGAATGGTATCGACGTGAGCGGAGGTGTTTTGAGCTGTATAGCCCGGAACGACATATTCCGATATTAAGAGGGGAAGACCGAAAACATGTACGGCCAGCAACAAGTGGGAACCGTGACAGTGACCGCCGTGGCAATGGTCGGGCAGGGGTAAATCACCGCTGTCCTGCCTGCCGTCTGCAGAGGGGGAGAGATCACCGACAGAGGCATGCGAGTGTGCCTGATTGTGGCGAATGTCACCCGAGTTAGACGGCAATACATCCGACGCAACCGATAGTGTTTGCATCACCATCAGTATCGCGAACAGTATTGTCATCCAAGTTTTTGACATTAGGCTTATAAAACCCTAGAAAATATAAACGAACGCTATTACAAAAGACACTGTAAGTCAAAGTGGACTTACCCTAAATAGGCAGGCACTCCTAGGCTACGCTGTGAGCACGCGCTCTTTCCATGGCCTCCCGGCGGACCGGTTGCGAGAACATATCGTAGCCGAGAGCCTGGCGATTGCGTTCGTCAAAGGGTTCAAGTTAGATTATCGACGTGTATTCCTCTTGCTCACCTGCCGACTTTACTCTGTAATCGAGAAATCCCTCAGCCCGGATCTGACGAATATGTTCTGCCATATCGGCTGGACGGATGCGCAAGGAAAAGCCTACGCCCTGTATTCCTGGAAAGTGTTGGTCAAGCTGCAGTGAGGAGACATAGTCTCGCCACTCGTCTCGGGTGACCTGCGAAGAGGCGCTGAAAAGCGCTGTCCCACCCCGCAAGACCTGCTCGTATTCCGACATTCGACCCTTGATCTGGGATTCAATCAGCTGGGTTTCGGCGTTAAAGCGCTGCGCAGCGTAGTCGTTAGCATGGCGCTTGGTGAAATACCATACGCACGTGGTTGCCGCCAAAGACAGCAGCAGAACTGCTAATGGAGCGAAGAAACGTTTTGGTACACAGTACTCCATAGCCCTTACCTTGTTTTTTCCTTATCAAGTATCGACTAAGTATTCCGTTAATTCCAGCCCTGAAATAGTTAGGTGTCGGGGAGGACCTTGATCTGCCGACTAACTTGGAAGGCCTCTGGAAATATGCCACGACCTCATGGCTGCGGTTAACAATCCCGGACATTGGCAGGCGATAAGGATCGCACGCAAAATGGAATGGAAGCGCAGAGTCAGGTTCAGGACAGAATCTATGGTAGTCAGCTTATAACGGAAGAGGAACGGAACGGGCATCGTAAGAAAATGGGTTCTGCTAAAACTGAGCAAGAACAAAGCCAGATCCGTCATGAGGCCATGAACGCAGGAAAAAGCGTGCTAAGCAGCAGGGCAAAGCTTTGCCAGATGAGATACCAGCAACAGGGGATCACAGGGGCGCTAACAAAGGACAGGGTAGCGGCAAGGGTTTTGGTGGCAACAAAGGCCGCTGATCCAGCTTTACAGTGCACTGCTAGTGAGCAACAGAGGGAATGTTGCTTACTAGTGGAATGGGTAGAAGCCGTGATCGAAAGCCAGATCTATGAGGCTAGACATAGAAAGGTGTTTTGGTTGACCTACACCCAACTTTTTAATCCATTGTGATCTTAGTAATGTTCATCACCAGAGAGGACGATGAACATGAAGAAGCGATTCACTGAAGAACAGATCATTCCTATTCTGAAGGAAGCCGAGGCTGGCCTGCCGGTCAAAGAGCTGAATTGCCACTAGTTTTCTAGACACCATTCAGCCGTTTTTTATATTGCATCTCATACTCTGCCAGTGTGTATGGTCAGCTCCGGCATGAAAGCAGACAAGGCAAGTTTGAGCACTCCTCGACACAACATTTGAAGCACCTAGCACCCGTCCGGGATGGACAAACCGGCCATCCACACCAACCCTAAGACCTACGTCATAGGCAGCGAGGTCATTGCTTTAATTCCTAGCTGGGTTGTTAACAATTTTCGTCCATCACCGACTCCGAACAACCATCTTATCCCCACCGTCTAAAAAGAAAAAACCTACCGAAACTCTCTAACAAACCAAACATATCTATTTGTTTTTTATAATTTTCTCTAAAAACCTTTGCACACGACCTCTAAGGTTGCTCAATGCTAGTAACCCAGCAGACTCTCTTGGAAAACGAAGCAATGAAAACCTTAAATACCTACGAACTAGTCACCACGGAATCATTAAAGCCCTACTCCGGAAACCCCCGGCGACATTCGCCGAAACAAGTCCGGCAAGTGGCCAAGAGTATTGAAAACTTTGGCTGGATCAACCCTATTCTGGTAGATGAGGACAACCAAATCCTGGCTGGGCACGGGCGTCTGCTGGCCGCGCAACACCTCGGTTTACCCAAAGTCCCGATTATCCAAGTCACACACCTATCAATGGCGGAGAAACACGCCTATCGCCTGGCGGACAATAAGTTAGCCGAGAACGCGACCTGGGACGAAGGTCTGGTGCGGGTAGAGCTCGAGATACTCATGGATTCAGAGATTGATTTTGATATGGACCTAACCGGATTCAATACACCTGAGATCGACATGTACCTGACAACCAGTGAGGTAACAGATGATGAAGGTGGTGATAGCGAGCTACTTCCAAGTCCACCCTCGCCAGATCAGACGGTTTCCAGAAACGGAGATGTTTGGCTGCTCGGTGAGCACCGCCTGGTTTGTGGGGACTGCCGAGATCCAGCCATTCTATCTGCATTAATGCAGGACCAACTGGCTGAGATGGCCATAACGGACCCCCCCTATAATGTCCCCATTAAAGGCCATGTCTCTGGTTTGGGAGTTCATCAACACTCAGAGTTTGCCATGGCCAGCAGTGAGATGAGCGCAGACGACTTCACCGAATTCCTGCGAGAAGCACTCAGCCATATGACTTCGGTGTCCAGTGATGGATCCCTGCATTACGTGTTCATGGACTGGCGACATATTGGGGAATTAACATCGGCTGGAAGTAACGTTTACGACTCAATCAAGCATTTGTGCGTTTGGGTGAAGAGCAATGGTGGAATGGGGTCATTCTACCGTTCTCAACATGAACTTGTGTTTGTCTTTAAGTGCGGCAAAGGGGCACATATCAATAACATTGACCTTGGCCGTTATGGCCGCTATCGCACCAACGTCTGGGCCTATACCGGTTGTAACGCGTTCGGACCAGATCGAGACAAAGCCTTGGCGATGCACCCAACCGTTAAGCCAACACCCATGATTGCCGATGCCATTCTGGATGCGTCACGGCCCAGCGGCATCGTTCTGGATGTCTTTATCGGTTCTGGTACCACCTTGATCGCCGCTGAACAAACCAGGCGACGCTGCTTTGGGATTGAAATCGATCCTCGTTATGTGGATGTTGCTATACAGCGTTGGCAAAACCTCACCCTACAGCCTGCTGTTCATGAAAGTTCAGGACTCACGTTTGAAGAGCGCACAGCGCTATTAAGCAACAACACCCTGGAGGCAAACCATGAGCAATAAAGATTATGA
>Ga0098059_1000942_pt1 | contig 15359 bp, 3 predicted proteins | sample 20_taG_FD_92580 | JGI IMG/M metagenome (GOLD analysis project Ga0098059, IMG submission 92580) | Marine viral communities from the Subarctic Pacific Ocean - 20_ETSP_OMZ_AT15318 metaG | ecosystem: Environmental > Aquatic > Marine > Oceanic | place: Subarctic Pacific Ocean | collected 2015-01-19
CACCTGTATATGTACCGTCGGATCCAAACTTACCTTGATGAAGAGCTCTAAGAGTCCTTAACCCTCGCCTGTGTCCATTTTCATCCTCCACCCTTATGGTTCGGCTCTCGCCGCTTCCAGAGCCCAATATGGAGAGATTTCGCCACGGCAAAGCATTATGAACTGAATATGTTTGAGTGTAAGCATCTAGATATCCAATTGTTTGAATTTCTGGACCACCCGGTGCGGAAAATCTGGTGTTAATGCTCCTCTCGGAACTTGTAAGATCCGTTCTTGGTCTCATGATGACGTTGTCTGGGAGTGCAAATGTGGCCAAGGTATGTGCTGTCCCTCCAAGCATTCCCAATTGAGAGGTGACTGAAGTTCCGGTTTCTGCTAAAGTTTTGTCCCCAGCAGAACCCGTTGTTGAAGCGGTTATGGAGAATAGACAAGTTGATGCACCAGATGCCGTTACAACAGTGTCGCTAGTGATTGCCTCTATTTTATTTTCTAATGCAGCCCAAATTTGCTCGCTGCTACCAGTAGTCATGACATAGTAGTTTGGGGCACTATCAGATTGAACTGTGTAACTAAAGACAAAGTGTTTCGGAGTACCAGCGGAATCATATGTCACTTTGTCTCCATTTTGGATTCCACCTGACGAACCGGAATTTACTCCTCCAGCAAGACCCGTAATCGAAGTAATTGATGTCCCAGTTTCTGCCAAAGTCTTGTTCCCAACTGTACCAGCTGTTGATGCAGTTACTGAAAATAGAGCTGTAGAGGCGGCTGATGCGGTCACAACGATCTCGCTAGTGATTGCCTCTATTTTATTTTCTAATGCAGCCCAAATTTGTTCGCTGCTACCAGTAGTCATGATGTAATAATTTGGAGGACTGTCAGATTGAACTGTATAACTAAAAACAAAGTGTTTTGGGCTACCGCCAGAGTCATACGTTAGTTTATCGCCATTTTGAATTCCACCGGTAGAGCCAGAATCTGTACCTCCGAGGAGACCCAAAGGATCTGTGAAAGAGGCTGGGCTAATGCCGTTAGTGACGGCGACTTCTTCATTACCGGGGGAGCCTTCAGATGAAGTAAGGTAAAACAAAGATGTCGTTGTTCCTGTGTCTACCCTGTTGATAGTGGTTACCCTTGTGTTCGCAATTATTCTCGCCTGTAAAGCATCCCAAATACTCGTGCTTGAACCTGTATAGGTGATATAGAAATTTGGATCTGAGTCACCGGCGTGGCTACTGTTTATGATGAAGTTTTTAGACGCAATACTAACCTTGTTTCCAGCTATTAACCCAGATTGATCAGTTCCGCCTTGCATGTTTGACAGTCCTTTGAAATAATTATGCGAATCGATAGTTACCGTTGGAATCATCGACGAATTCAAGGATGAACCAGTTGCGGATGCAGTTACTGAGAATACACTATATGGTTCTTCTGCCAAGCCTCCAAATTCAATACGGCGAATTCTGTCACCAACACCAGACCTAAGGCTGGCAGTTAGATTGATCATGCTGCTACCGGTGAATGCTGGTAAGATATCACCGTCAGCACTTGGTGCTCCACCTTCAATCAATTTCCACTGAGTGATCAGAGAGCCTGATACGGCCCGCACCTTGCTGTAGTCTTGGAAAAATCCTTGATTGTACAAATATTGCCTCATGGTTGTACCGGCGGTTTCCTTAAAGTAGGCAGCAACGGATCCCGTCCCAGCCCAGTTTGTATTTCCTGCCGCTTTGTTGCTGAACATGTATATTCCACCATTTGCTCTAACTCTGAGGGCATCTGCATTTGCAACCACGCCACCGGCTTGGGCAAAGGCCAAAGTTAACTCTTCTCCATTCATGGTTATGTCGAGGTCGCCCGAGGCTGGTGCTCCGCTAGAAAATGTATGTGCAAGGACAAAATTGGTCATGTTGCGTTGCATAACAGACCTTATACTACCCGTGGTCCAGGTTGTAGTTTGCCCTCCAGTATATGATACGCGATACACCAAGTCATCAGAAGAATTGATGAAAAATTCTTGAGACAAGGGTTTGCCGCCGGCAGTTGAAAATGTTGATAATATATATTCGTCGTTGGCACTACTTGCAGGGTCTGACAAAGCGACATTAAAAACCCAAGTATATCCGTTATCATCGTAGTTACCGACACTTGCCGACAAGGCGGGATTAGTACCTTCATTATGAGATCCTCCAACAAATTCTAGACCCATGGCTCTCGTTGGGATGACTTCGGTATATGATGAGTTTAGATTGGCTTCTGCATTAATTTTGGTTCTCAAATTTGTATAAGACGACCCAGATGTAGATGCTGTGACAAAGAATCGCTGAGAGCCTGCATTAGCTGCTGCTGAAGATGTCAAGACAAATTGTAGTCCACTAAAAGCAATTTGATTAAGGTTCCAATCCACTATTGATTGAAAGCCTTGGGTGTCCGTTGAATGATATGTAAATGATCCACTAGCAAATGTTCCATCGGTATGCGAACCTGTTACTATAAATGATCCTGTGGCATCGATTCGTGGAGAAGGTGAACCTGTTACCACAAACGAGCCCTTTGCTGCAATTGGAGTGGAAGGTGAGCCCGTTACCACAAATGAGCCAGTTGCAAACGTACCAGACACATAAGGAGTCAGAACGCCACCATCGGGTTGTCTATTGTTTTGATGTTGACCAAACGTGACTCCCGCTCCGCCGACCATACTGATTGGAGAGATACCAATTAAAGTTTGGTAGTGTGTGGTCGATGGTAACGATGATGATATAAAGCTTGGTAAGATGTCGATATTTGGATCATCGTTTGCACCGACGGCCCATGCTTTCTGGTGTTCAGTAGAAACTGAGAATAGTTGAATTTCGTTTGTATAGTTTCCAGCCTTTTGAGAGCCTGTCATGGTTTTGATATTCTTGATGTTGACCGGTCGTTTTGCAGTCTCTTCTCGATATCTACTGGCCTTTAGTTTAGCCGGGCTTGGGTATGGAGTAGAATAGTCAGCACCGATGAAACCAAATGCCCCATCGCTATCTCCTTGAGATGGGTGATCTTTAAAGGCAAGTCCCCAACCTTCTGGGCGATTGCTTGGGCCGTCAATATTTTCAGTTGTTGTAGCGTATGTAATTGTAGATCCGCCATCGAAACCAGAGGCTGTTATAAAACCAACTGATGATGACTGAATTGTGTAATTATAAAAGTTACCGGTGACGCTTTGGGTTAACGCTAAGAAAGTCTCACTTATCTTGTTTGCTGTTATGTTCAACTTGTTGTTCAAAATGAACACCAACTCATCCATATCTGTCCATTGGTTATCATACAAATCGTACACATTAGAGTAAGCCGCTGTTACGATTGTACCATCACCATCACGAACGGTGACTGTTGAACCTGTTCCAGCGGTAAACTTTGTCGACAGTACGCTAGCGGTGAATTGGATACTAGCGGAAGGAAATGTTCCACCATTTATCGCAACGATAGTAACAGACTTTAGAGAATCGTGCTTATTGACGTCGATATGTCTATATTGTAGTCCACCAATATGCGCTTCGGTGAATGGGCCTTGCATCGATCTTTCATTATAGTTCCCAACAGAATCATGATGTAAGTTGGTAACCACAACATCATATGCAAAATTAGCTTTAACTTCAGAATTAAACCCTGTATGTACTGATCCCGACATTAGGCTCAAGGGTAAAATTTTATTCCCCTTCATGTTATAGCCGTATTCTAAACCTTCAAGATTCCCCACCAAGGCGTTTGATGAGAACTCCTTTTTTCTTGGCAAGTTATCGTCATTCCTTGTTTCTCTGGCTAAGGCGTTTCCGTCACCCACACCGACAGTTATAATGTTTTGTGGTACACCAGATGTAGTTCCAAGAGCTCCCGCTGGTGAGATTGCTTGCTGGAATAATTGAAGATTTTTCTCTCTCCCAAAATTCACCCCACCATGCATTGAAGGTTGGGACACTAAACTCAAATCATATGCTTTCGAAAATCTTCTGGCTGAGTAGGCATCGCTAATCCTAGTGGATCCACCGACTTCCTTGTGGGTTAATCCAGAAGATTGAATCGATTTATTATTCCTAGAGACACGAAGCGTTTCCCTTAATCCAGTCTTTTGTTTTCTCTCTCTTTGCCACAAGGCATTCGTCTGCTCTTCGTCTGGAAAGAGTGGTGCGTGACCATGCTTCCAATCATATTTCATTTCAGAAATACCTTTGATGGAGCCTTCTGTAGATTGGAAAGTCGTTAAGATGGGAACTTGATGGACATACTTGTTTCTCTCGAGAACATGACTTTCGATAACGTTGTTAATCTTCTCAGAAAATCTTGCAGAGGCAGGCGTCAACTGTTGGAGTGCTATTGAAATCGAGTCATCAATCCACTTATAAAAGGATGTAAATTTCTCGATATCAGGTTCATTCTCGACATCATCATAAAAACGATCTCGTAAAAAGTCAGCCATATTGTACTTGTGGTGATATCTTTGGTTTGGTTGACCTATGAGATTGTTTAAATCTAAAGCAGTAGAGAACATGTTCATCATTTCATCAGAAATTGTGCCGTGCATAGATTTTTCAAAAGAATAGAAGTTGTCCGAGACGTTGTTGTCTACAAAAAACTGTTCGGTTTCATCTGTCTTGATTGTTGTAAGGTCAGAGGACATTAGGTCGTCTGGTAGTCTTTTCTTGGCTGTTTGAATGTAGAGTTTGTCGAGGGCATTCGATGCGTCGTTATTAAAACCAACAGCCTTACCTCTCACATATCTTTGAATTGTGCTGGACAAAGCTCCATAATCGCTATTCGCGGAACCTGATGACAAATCTGACACCAACATTTCACCAGAGCCATCCGATGTTGTTAGGTTGTTAAATGCCCAGTGAAACGCTAGAGTTTTTTCCCTAGGAATCTCACTAGGATAGGTGTTGACCAAGTCATTCTCAAATGGCTCGTTGGCTCCGAATGTCTCAGAGTCGTAGGCATGTTGGTCAATTGCACCGTTTGAAAGATAACTATGCCAGTACCGCACAAAACCTAGTTTAATATCTGTGTTGTAAAGAGACGAGCCTGTAAAGTTTGTCCTGTGGGCACCGGCATAGAAGATCTTGTTATCTGTAAAGTAGCTTGCGGCAATACTAGAGGATACCACAAACGAATTCCGCTTCGTGTTACCATCTGCTTCAACACCATAGAACTCAACAACATAATTGTTTTCAATATTACCTTGCACATTTCCGTAAGGGTAATTCTCATGTCTCAATCTAACCGCGAGGTTCCATTTGTTATTTTCATATTGGTAACTATATGTGGATGAGGTCAACTCTCCAAAAGTACCAGTCAACATAAACCTAACCCTATGTGAATCATCAGGGTTCAAGGCTGTATCAAGAGATTCTTTCAAAGCATATACGGATAATCCATGGTCTGAGGCAGCAGCGAGGGATGTATACCCAAACGGATCCGAGCCACTAGTGTGGTAGCCCATTATAGAAGCTGTTAGGCTTGTAAACGGTAAATAGCCAATCTCATTCGAGCGATTTTTTCTAGGTAGAACAGTTTCTGTTTCTAGTGTAAACGACCCAGAATAATTTGTATCACCGGGCAAATATGTTAAAACGTTGTTTGTTGAGGATGTCTGGTATAGTGTGGCATCAAAGTGCCCTTCGTAATTAAAATTTAAATATTTTCTTTCATATGACTTGTATTCGTAATTATTTCTCAATACGAATGTTGAATCATCAGCATACATTCGGAGCTTGACGACATCCTGTCCAATACCAAGAGAACGGAAGAAGTTTCTAAATGACTTCTCAGTTCCCTTCGATTTGTAGATAGTTTCGAGGTTGTTGTATAAATTGTGATAAATTATGTTGCGGACTTCGTTTACTTGCTTCTCGTAAACTTCGTTGTCATCTTTTTTAAGAAGATTTTCTGTAATCGATGCATCAACAAACAGGTCGGGGACAACAAACCCACGATCATATAGCAATTTCTTTGCAAAAGGCAGCGCTTTATTCGAGCCACTTATATAATGGTTGTCATGTATTTTATCAACAAAATTGATCTGGTGCCACAAGGTATCGAAATACGAACCCATAACTTGGGCTAAGTATTTTAATTGCTTACCATTTTGTTCGTCCTCCTCCTGCATCCAGCCAGGGAAGTAGCTCAATAGCATAGAAGAGTTTTCCAAGTCAGATAAAGACCCAGAAGTTTTGTACTCCGCTTTTCTCGAGACAACTTCTGGATGAGTAGAGTAAATGATTGGTTCAAGGTATTCTGGTTCAGACAGTTTCTCGGTAATAGCAGAACCCGTGTTTCTAAAGGCCGTAGTGTACCCTACAATCGCTCCGTTGTTAATCCTACCCGAGTAGTCTAGGGCAACACTATCGAGGCTTGTATCGGTCGTTATGCCCTCATTAAACTTAAAATAGAGACCTAGGTCGATGTTTGAGTCATATTTATTCGTTCCGCCGCCAACAGGAATGAACCAAGTATTATAAATCGCCTCTGGGGTCCTAGCGGTTTTCCAATATCGGAACTCATCCATAGAACCTGAGAACTTTTGTGCGCCCAAGGTACCTGTATATAGTGCGCCAATCGCAGCATTAACTCCACTAGATTGTGGCAATATATCGCCGATTCCAATTTGTATGGTAGTGCCAACATATTGCGAGTTCTTAAAGGATTTTACTGTCGTTCCAGCGCTAGATGAGGCAAAGGTTAAAGCATAGTGATGCCAGTTGCCATCAACAGCACTAGGGATGACTGTGACATCAGGGAAGGCGTTTGATCCAGACTCCATCGTCACAGTAATTGCATCAGATGTATTGATCTCGACCTTAAGCCTACCATAGTGCGCAGAACCGGAAGTTTCGCCATTCCAAATATCAAAAATTGTTTCCTCAGAGCTTACACTTGCTGCTCTTTTTAGCCAAAACTCGACTGTGGCTCCTTGGTCGACTCTATATTCTAGGGCACTAGTACGACGGTCAGACTCGCTATACAACATTGAATTGTCAAATGTCGAATCTAGAGTGTTTCCAATCATGCCGCTTGATGCGGTATGCGGTCCACCAAAGATGGTTATGTAATGATTTGATCCATCAAATTGTGCGTATCCGTTTGTTCGGGGATATAAATTGTCGAATACATGCTTATCGAGATAGGAAGCTGAGTTGTGAAACTCTGCTTTCTCAGCAAGGCTTCCGTCATATGGATAATATTGGTGGATTCTTTCAAAAGCTTTTTCATAATATAGCTCTGCGGATCCGAACTTTGCAAAATTTGAAGCTGTTACGAAATCAATTGGAGGAACGAATTGTTCAAACTCCGTTCTCTTCGCTGCAGCATAATCCTCAGATTCAACATTCTCGACCATCTCATCGGATGTGACAGACTTTTGAATCTTGGGTGTGCCTTTATTATTGAATAAATCTTTTATGCTCATTAATCTACCACTCTAAACTTAAATCTGTATGGTTGTTCTTCCCAACCATTTTCCTCATCATAGAAAGAATATTGTATCTCATATAAATATCCCGCTTCCAAATAAGTTGTATCAAGATCGAAGTAGTTTCCTGAAACATCATATGACAATCCGGTATGCAAGGTTGATCCGGTTCCATAAGGAACCACAACATAGTCATCAATAGACCTTCTTACTTGATAAGACGCACTTGGGATAATCAAGCTTGGAATTGATGATTGGACCGCTACAGTATAGATATTTGGAGACCAATTCTTTTCTCGAGCATATAGATCAAGTCTGTGAGTTTGGTTTTTTCTGTATTCTTTTTTGAGTCTCGGCATGTTCAAGACATAATCTGTCTCTGGGTTATGACCTTGGGATGCGAAAGACTTTAGGCTGATTGTGCCGGTAGTATATTGTGTTGCCGTGGCTGCTGCGTTGGTGACAGATCCATCTAGTTTAAACCACACATCATTTACTACATCTAAGGAATCTGATCCCGTAAAGGCAAACGAGGCTGAGTAAATACCTGTGGATACATAGCCACCAGTTACCACCAAAGGGCTATCTGCAGCGGCAGAGCCAACATGTTCTCCGTCGCCAACTAGGGTAAGTGATGGTCCAGCAGGGTCTCCGGCAGAGCTAGAGAAAATGCTCACACCTATCAAGCCAGTTCCAATACCTGGGATGTTTCTGAGTCTTCCCCTTACTGAGTTATAGATATAGATGGTGTTTAGGTTGTCTTCTGAGGTTGCCAGAGATGATGACATATAGAAGCTTCCCCTGTCATCCTGTCGAGCTGAGGCCCAGCGGGCTTCCAATACGGGTCGTTGAAAGAAGTATTCGGAGTCTCTTCCAAAAAACTTCTTAGTGAAAAAGGATTTCGATTCAGCTTCATGCGCATCTGTCAGTTTTACTCCGAAACCATTATTGTCTTTAGATCCTAGAACATTACCAGCACTATCAAGCCATTGCTCAACAAGGGTGGTAACATCCATACTGAGATCCTCTAAACCGGTAGAAAATGTTTGAGTAAACGAGGAACTAGCATCTGTGAGGAAGTCTCCTCCTGCAGTTGTCCACTTGGTACCATTTGAACCAGACCTCTCAACCTCCACAGCCAAACCCGCCATGGTGCCAACCTCGGAAACATGTTCTGTAGGGGCAGCTGCTGTTGAGGCGGTGACATAAACAACATTACTTACCAAATTTGCAGAGAAGCCTGATTGGGCGCTTGCAACAATAGCGAAGTCTGCTGCGAAGTCTGTCTTTGATCCAGTATTGTTGATGGTTGTTGAAGCCCAAGTACCAGAAGATCCTGCTGAGTCTCCAGAGCCATCGTTAAACCAAAAGTTAGTTGAGGTGCCGCCATTATATAATTTAGCATAATTGGTTGCCGTGTCAGCACCATAATCAGATGCTGTGTCTGAAGAAAAGGTAAATTTCGTAATCTCAGCAATTGGATCGCCTGTCCTGTTGATCCAGTTCGAGCCAACTCCATCTCTAGTCAAGTCTTCATAAAAATCCATATCCAAGCCGTATCCCTCTTCCCAAGATGCAGAAACTGCTGCGGCTTGCAGGGTGAAACTAGATGGAACAGTTTGAGAGTGTGGAGCATTGTACATATTTAGATACCACGAAACCGAACCTGAAGCAGGTACTATACCCGAAGATCTGTCTGAGCTAATATCAGACACGTCGAATTGAATTAGAATTCTCCCTAGTTCAGCCGATATACCAGATGAATTTGATACCTGGTTATATATGGAGAAGGTCTCCAACACATCAGAGGCACCCATGTTAGAGCCGGTTCCGCGAGTTGTTAGATTTTCTTCAAAAGCATTTGTTATGGTATTATCTTTTGTCGCATAATATCTTCTAATCATACTGCTGCTCCTCTGATGTCTGAATTAAAGAGTTTAATTTCGAAGATTACATTCCTAGGAGCCCTTAAGTATGTTCCATCCATGGATTTCATCTCTTCGATTGTTACTGGTGCTGAATTATAATTTGCTCCAGTCTTTAGGATTGGGGTCACCTTCGTGGTATCAATCACGCCGGGGACCTTGTTGATGATGCTATAAATGCTAGTTAGGTAAAACGGTTCTCCGATATACATCTTGTTTGATAATTCTGATTTTAATTTTTGATTCACGAGGGTCAAAACCTCGATCTTATCCTTTGTTGGGTGGACTATGATTTCGTAGTCAAAGCCAATATTAACAATTCTTGCATCATAAATGTCAATATTGTCATTTAGCATCTTATTTTTATTAAGCCATGATTTTACATTTTGTTTGATCGTAGAATTGGACTCTATCAAATATCCATTTTCATCTTCTGATGTTACGTAAACCGAAAGTCTTCTATTTGAAGAAGAGGGGTCATTAACAACTGCTGTTCGTTTGATCGAGCCAAACGAGGGAGGCATCATATATACATATGCCTCATAATCTGTACGGGTTACCGAGCGTTGCTGGGCCGCTTTGGCGGCGTAGGACCGATATCTTATCTCCTCTGAGGTTGGGGCAGATGTGTTTCCCACTATTGCTACATCATTCGATACTTCCAAAGATGTTCTAACGTCTGGTTGGAGAGCGTCTCTTACCCCATCTGCACCTGGAAAAGTCATCGAAGATACAGATATTGTGTTAAGATTCCCTTGTGCTACATTAACAGAGTCAGAATCATTTTGGTAAAACGAAATGGTCAACGTGGTATCAGAAGGGGCGACACCTAAGGTGTTTGAATCCAACAACTTCGTTGGATCAAAAGCGGAATCGGTAGTAAATGTCTTTCCGGACATTTTTAATGTTATCTGTGAAGGGTCGGCGATGTCGGAAGTAGTTAATTCTTCGTCTGTACCATAGCCAAACTGCAAATATGTTCCGGTGTTGTCTTGCTCCAAAACATATCTCCTGGGGACTATCTTAGGTTTCATTATCTGCGGAACTCCATCGGAGGCTGCGTTGGGGTTGGTTGTATTAATATAGATGACGTCTTGAGAAAGATGGTCAACTTGATAATAATCATGACCCTCACTATCAACAACAGATCTAATTTCCGCTATTGAGGCTCCACCAACCTTAACTCTTTGAAACCTAGTGAAGGAGCCAATTTTCACCGTTGTCCTATATAGCACGGTCGACTTTACTTGGCCATGTGCCCTGATGGCATAATAAGTTGGCTTTCCAGTTGTATCGCTAAACCTAGCGGCGATGACTTCATTCTTTGCGTTTGCAAAATCAACATCTTCTGTTAAAACAAAAGTAGTGCCGCTTGTTGCTCGTAGCTCAGTACCAGTTTGAACTATTGGTATCAAAGCTAGATCAGGACCTAAGCCCGAGGTGTTTGCGGGTATAATTACATAAAAAGTCGCTACTCCAAATGCAGCGGGTCGACCTGTGAATTTATAACCCACATTTTTTGCCAGCCTACGTACATTTTCATATTCTATGGCGGTTTCCAGAAAGGACTCGTTAACTTGATAGTCAAGATAGAAGGATAACATGTCCCCAACATGTGAGACGGTGTCTAAGATATATGACCCGAATGAATTTTCCGAAAAATCTTTATAAGTATCCGGGTAATATCTTCGAGCGTGTTCTTCCAAATCTCTTTTGATCGAAGTGAAATCTCGATTTGCATAATTGATTAAAATCTTTTTATCAGGCATTAGTAGAATCCTATAGTTGTATCTGCGTTGAGGTCTAATTCAAAAACTTCTTGTGTTACAGCATCAGGTATTGAATATACAATTCTAACAAACATAGAGTTGTCATCGATTTCCTGACCAGATGCGCCCGTCTGAATATCTTCCACAGATAAATAGGGCAAATATCTAGATATTTGAGACGAAATAGCACCGACTATCGATGATCGAGTAGACTCCGTATTTTGCTCGAAAAGAAATCTCCTAAGCCCAACTCCATAATTCGGGTCGCTAATGTTCTCTCCTGGAGATGTTAGGATTAAATTCTTAAGATAAAAATTTATTTGCTGCTTTATGTCATCATAAAGCTCAAATGTATCACGAGTTCCAGCGGAGAGAGGGAATTTTGGTCCAAAGAGGGGCATAAATTGTTTCCTTTAACATTAAATAGTCTTTACGTTAAATCTTTTTTAGGATCGGCGCACTCTTGTCCGTTTGCATCATATATCTTTGTTTTCATTCTTCTTCTTTGCCACCATGGGATACGAAATGCAGGCAAGGATAAGAAATCTAGCGGATTGCCCATTTGGAACAAACCTCGAAGACCTAGACCGTCATCGTCATCATCCAAATGTGTACCATCGAGAGTTCTGGATAAATATAGAGATTTAAATTGTCTCCTCAGAGAGTTTTTGCCGAATTGGTTTATAGTGCCGTCCCAATCTTGCTCAGGGTTCCTATCGGGACCGTCAATTCTTTCATAGTTGTCAGAATCCGTATCTCCTTCTGGTGCTATTTTTCGACCCAAAGATGGCATAAAAGTCTCCATACAATAAACGCCCAACAGGGACGAGGTCTGCTTCAAGTTAAATATTTTATCCATGAATAAAGTAAAGTCCGGACTTTTTGATATTTTGTTTATCAAACACTCAAGATCATATCGCTCGGTGCCTGAGTAGGGATCAAAATCTACAAACTTTGCATCTAAAACATCAATCTCTTCTGACACTATCGGCAGTACGAATGATCCATCATCAAACATATATGATTTTTCGTTTTTCGACCTATTCATAAAAATCGAATTGGATCTAATTTGAGTAATTTCACCTTGACTCAAAAAACCTTCAGGAAACACAATAGACAGTCTTAGGCCGTATTTCACCCCAGTTGTACCAAAAGTATCGACTGGCTCTGGTTTTTCGCCTGGTAGTACGAAAGCTTCGTCATACACCACTTCAAAATCATCAAATTCTCGAGAAGCCATGTATTTGGTTCTAGCGTTTTGTAGTTCTGCTATATTGACCCCTTCTCCCTTATTAAGTTGGTGAAGTCGGCTTATCCATTCACGATCGGTGAATCCCTTTGACAACAACTTTTTGAAAGAACCTTTGTACAAAAATGTTAAATTACCGAAGAAATCAGACAAATAATTCTCTTCTAATGCATCAATATTTTGATCTATAAAATCAGATAACACCGAGAGTGGGATAACACCCACATATTTTTGAGCCCTATTTTTGATCAAAGGCAGTAGGTCAGGATCTTCGCGATCTACAAGCCTTGCATAGCTCTCGACGATAAATTGAGGCGTGTCCGTGGGTGCAATCGGGGGCGCACTATTGTCTCCCATCGCTTCTGGGACTGATCCTGGATTGGGTGAATCTGAGATTTGCTTCTCTGTATTAAAGGAGCTTAGCCCAACCTTACTAGTTGAACCAGGCATCATAGAAAAAACGGCTTTTTTCAAATCATGATATGTAGGCTTGTCATAAAGACCGTCAACGATTATGTCCATCAACCTCTCTTGTTCTTGCTTAATCAATTCAGACATGATCAGGGTTGCCTGTTGTTCATATAGTGCTATGAAATAAATCTTTTGAAAAAACTTAAGCTTCTTAATTGCAGCCCACCACAAGTCACCAGATGTATAGTCGTCAAATTCCGAACCATCGAAGAAATTCTCCTTTTCCTCTATCTCTGTTGTTAATCTAAACGCTATTGATTGGAGACCCATATTAACAGACCCTTCTCTCACCACATCCAAGGGATTAAAGTTCTTTGATGGTTTTCTTATTATATTACCATTATTCTTAAGTCTCAACCTCATCCTTCTTTTAATATTACGATTAATAGGTGTATATGCATCGATACCTTTTTGAATTTCATTTAAGGCTGACATTATGTGCTCTGGAGGGGCGATACCATCGACATCAATCATTCTCTGGTATGCTTCGACACATTGCTCTAAAAAGATATACCAGTACTTCTCCCTAACAATCGAGATTCTTCTGTTATTAAAAGAGGTGCCAAGATCATACATCTCACCTTTCATCTTTTTTGTGATATATAGAAACATACCTTGATCAAAATTATCAGGCGTCATTTCAACATTTGAAAACAATCCATACCCTTTCATAAAGTATTCTGTCACATATGCTCTAATCGTGGTTCTTACCACGCCATCCATATGAGCTTTTGTTTTCCTATCCAACAAGGCATTAAAAGGCGTGTCCTTTACGCAATCTGGATCTTTGGACAACCTAGGGTCGTTTCTCAAGGATGTTGACAGGTCTTTAGTCCTATCTTTTATATCATGGAAGCTTATCAGGGGCGGTGTCTTTGGATCACATCCACTTGGGGAGTCAAAAGCCTTGGTTGCGACTTCCAGCCAGCCTGAAAATTGGCGAGGTTCAATATAATAAGGCGGGTTGCTATACCTACCTCCATACAAGCCTGGATTAAGAGGTACAACCCTATCACTTCCGAATTTGCCCAAAGTTTGCTCTTCCTCAGCTAGATTGTAAGGAGTTGTTCCGTCTGGGTTATAATACTTAAGAGAGTCTGCTGTCAGAGTCTCATTTGCATATCCAAAAGTATATCCCTGTGTTAGTCCGTCAGGATTCCTGTCATCTGTCAATAAATTCTCTACCAACTGTTCATTAAAAGATTGAAACAATCCTTCATAAACATCAGAATAATCCTTGTCCCCAAGAGGGATTGACCTTCTAGCAAATTGGTTGAAGAACCCCCTCCTTATCAAAGGCTCAACACTGCTTGAGTGATCGAAGCCAATAGATTCCATATATTTAGATTCCGCCTCAGTTGAACCAACGGGTACAACAAAACTTAACTCCGTCGATGTCGCTTGATCATTTATCTTCTCAACAAGCGCGAGATTATAACCAAAGTCAGCCATCGAGTCAGCATGATTTGCAACTACTTTCTGTGTGTATGTCAAATCTTCAGATCCAAACAATTTGTCAGCGGTCATGGAATCAAAAAACTCATATGCGACTGTGCTATTTTTGGGGTTAAAACTATATGATTTGGAACTGTCTCCTAAGATTTCTTCGCGCTGCTTAATGGCAACCGTTTTAGGATAAGGACCTATTACTTGACCATCAAGCGTCAAGGCATCCATTACAAACTGACCAAGAAAGCCTTTTTGGCCGTATTTATTATCTCTATCTGATTGGCTTTCTCCATAGTTAGGATTAAATATCTTTATGAACCATCGGGCAAACTCCTTGTTTCCTTCAAAATCCGCTAATGCTTCGCCCAAAATCCCATTTCTTCCCATAAACCCTTTGATTAAACTTCTTTCCAGGTTTGAGTAGAAACTGTCGACAGCCTGTTTGCCTAATTCTGTTGATAGGGCGTCTTCACGACCTTCGCTCAGAATGTTGTCTGGATTACATGCGTCCTTATCCATTTCCCTTTGGAGTGCTCTTTCTAGCATATCATCCATACCAGCAAGGTCATCTAAAAGATCTTCTACTGCATCCTCTGCTCTTCTGTTTAAGTCGCCAACACGCTCGGCTGCTTGTTCAGGAGTTAACCCTTGGTCTTGGAGTAGTTTGTTCCTCAAATCATTCCAGTCATCCAGCTCTTCATTTGTTAAGCAGATTGCTGCTGAGGTTGGAAGGTTTGGAATATCGGCGTCCAACAAGTCTCTTATTCGTTCGCGATCATCGGGAGACAAGTGACTACCTAGGTTCCTAAAGAAATAAGCTACTTGACTAGGAGATCCCAAAAGTGCTCTCATTTCTGGGGCTAGAGTGTTAATTGCGTTTGCCGTTCTTTTGTTGAACTGGCTATCTGCCTCGCCCTCCCGAGCTACCATCGCAGCTAAAACCTCTTTTGAGCTAGATACGGATCCTATGATCTTTGATACTTTATCGCCTGCACCTCGGGGGTCTACACCAGGTTGAAACATGAGTGGTGCAAATAGGGCGTCAGCTAAAG
>Ga0098059_1000943_pt1 | contig 15346 bp, 15 predicted proteins | sample 20_taG_FD_92580 | JGI IMG/M metagenome (GOLD analysis project Ga0098059, IMG submission 92580) | Marine viral communities from the Subarctic Pacific Ocean - 20_ETSP_OMZ_AT15318 metaG | ecosystem: Environmental > Aquatic > Marine > Oceanic | place: Subarctic Pacific Ocean | collected 2015-01-19
AATAATTTCTCTGTTTTAAAGTGGAAATATTCTATTTTTTGAATAAACTTTAACCATCTTCTGTGTTCCCAGTAAAAACGTATCTCTTCCAATATCAAGGAGAAACACAATGGCCAAAGCTCCACAAAAGCGTACAGCCAAATCATCCGATAAAAAAACTGTACCTGTATCTGCTAGAAAAACTACATCTTCAGTAGTCAATAAAACAGCTGTCGCCCTGGAACGGAGCGAGAGGGAAATCAATGTACAGAAGAAAAAAGTTGCTGACGCAAAACAAAAGCTAACCGCTGCGAAAAACCGGGTCACTGGAAAGACAACTAAAGCCTCTGAGGCGTCACTTAAAAAGCGTGCTCAAGATGTCAAAACAAATATCAGCAAACTTAACAGTCTCATATCAAAAAATACGCTGGTAAAAGCTGAACTCAGGGCAGCAAAAATTCTGTCTCAAGTCTCAGAAGCAGAAGAGAAAGCCAGAGCCCGTATTATCGCAACAGAACAAAAACTCGAACAGAAAACTGCTAACGATCTAGACAGGGCAGTGGCTCGCTATAAAAAGTCCTGGCTCAAAAAACGCGCCAGCACCATTGCCAGACAGGTCAAGAGAGTCGAGAGGAATGCTTTGACTCGAGTCAAAGCCATTGAAAAACGACTGCACAAGCAGGCTACAGCTGTCATCAAGAATGCTGAACAAAAAATCAATTCCCGCAAGCAGGCTGTCACGAAAACAGTTTCCACACGCGGCCCCGGCCGCCCACCGAAGAACTCGGCAGCCACCAAGGCACCGGCAGTAAAATCAACCGCTCGCACGGCCAAAACCAGTCCAACAAAATCCAGGAGAGGCCCCGGTCGCCCCTCGGCAACCGCGACAGCAGCAAAGAAACCATCCAAAGCTAAAACTACAACTAAGCAGCCCGTGGCCAATACCGCAAACAAAGCGAAGAAGCCCGCTAGAAAGCCCGCCGCAAAAAAAACCACCGTTGGCCAATCCAGACGATCCAGCACCTCGGGACCAACGAAAAAAACGACGACACGGGCAGCACCTACAGCGAAGAAGAGTACAGCTGTACCCACCAGCTCGCCGCCAGCCAGTAATAAACCGGATACATCGCCGGAGTAGCAGCTCATCCGTGACGGTCTGAACCGCCCGCAATCTAACTCCGTTCTTCAAAGCAAACAGGTTACAATTCCCCCCGATTCAGGGGGGATTGTTCGTTGTGAAAAAAGTCTTGGCCATTGATACGACGACTCAGGCATGTTCTGTAGCACTGTCGATAGGGAATAGCGTGAGCAGTCGTTTCCAGCTTGCCAGCCGTGAGCACACCCGTCTGTTATTACCAATGGTAAATGAGTTGCTGTCAGAGGCGGAAATAACGTTAAGCGAACTCGATGCGCTCGCATTTACCCGGGGGCCCGGCTCATTTACGGGCATTCGGATTGGCTTCAGTGTCGTACAGGGCCTAGCCCTTGGTGGTGACATTCCTGTATTGCCCGTGTCCAGTCTGGAAACCCTGGCTCAGACAGCCTGTAGGAAATTAATTATAGAGGACAGTTATCGGCTTTTACCGATGTTTGATGCCCGAATGGATGAAATTTACTGGTCGGCCTTTGAATGGAATGGTGTCGGCTTAACCCGTCTGACCCCCGACAACCTTTCCCCCCCTGAAACAATAATACTCCCCCACAGCGATTTGCCTCTTGCGGTGATTGGTGACGGCTGGCACTACGCCGATCGGATCGATTTATTTCCCACCATAGAGGCTTCGACGCTATTGCCCGATGCTCGTGATGTGCTGACTATTGCCATGCCGCAAATTGAGAAGGGTGCTCTAATGGCTATAGATGAAGTGCAGCCGCTCTATCTCAGAGATAAAGTTTCCTGGCAAAAACGAAAACGACTACGTGCAAATAACCCTATAAGCGGAACAGGAACTTAGAGAAGTGGATAATTTGCAGGTTTTTTTTCTGGCCATTATTCAGGGGCTGACCGAATTTTTGCCCATTTCAAGCTCTGCGCATCTAATTTTGCCCTCAGCCATACTGGGCTGGACAGACCAGGGGTTGGCATTTGATGTCGCCGTTCATGTTGGCTCCCTGATCGCTGTACTCTGGTACTTTCGCCATGACGTCCAGCAAGTGGCAAGGCACTGGTGCCAGAGTTTGATTGGCGGCAAAGCCACACCTGAGAGCCGATTGGGCTGGCTGCTTATTCTCGCAACCATTCCCGCTGGCCTGGCAGGTCTGCTGCTGGGTGATTTTATTGAAAGCCAGCTGCGCTCAATTGCAGTGATTGCTGCAACAACCATCCTGTTCGGTTTGCTGCTGGGTATGTCTGATTTCTGGGGACGCCGCGTAAAAACGCTTGATCAAATCACTTGGCGTTCAGCACTTTTTATCGGGATGGCACAGGCGCTGGCCCTTATTCCCGGGACATCGAGATCAGGAATTACCATGACGGCTGCGTTGGCTCTGGGTTTTACACGAGAATCGGCCGCCCGCTTTTCTTTCCTGATGGCAATTCCCGTCATTATTCTCAGTGGTGGTTATAAGTGTGTTCAACTGATGCAGCTACCACAGGTGCCATGGAGTGATATTGTTCTGGGTGCAGTCCTCTCTTGCATCGCAGCCTACTTCTGTATTCGTGTATTTCTTATCTGGATCACCCGGATTGGGATGATGCATTTTGTCATCTACCGACTGTTATTGGGTGCCTTGCTGATTGCCATCCTTGTTAATAGCTAAAACTACTACCAGAGACATCGTTTATGAAAAATATTGCTTTCATTGGTCTCGGCGTCATGGGGTTCCCGATGGCGGGCCATTTAAGCAGGGCTGGTTTTTCAGTTTGTGTATATAACCGCACACGACAAAAGGCAGCTCAATGGCTTGAACAGTACACCGGTTTTTCAGCACCGACCCCAGCAGCAGCAGTAAAAAAAGCCGATATTGTCTTCACCTGCGTCGGTGATGACGAATCTTTGCAAGAGGTTCTACTGGGGGCTTCGGGTGGCTTTAGCGGGGCTTCTCGTGGGACACTCTTTGTCGATCACACCACCGTATCGGCCAAAGTCAGTCGAGAGCTTGCTGGAGAGGCCAGCAAATACAAAATGGCTTATCTGGATGCCCCGGTATCCGGTGGACAGCAGGGGGCTGAGCGAGGCTCCCTAACAGTGATGGTCGGTGGGGAGAAAGCAGATTTCCAGCGGGTAACGCCCATTATTAATCACTATGCCAGCAAGGTGTCTCTGATGGGCCCAGCCGGGTCTGGACAGCTTTGTAAAATGGCGAACCAGATTTGCGTGGCGGGTATTATTGAATCACTTGCCGAAGGGCTGTTTTTTGCTCGTCAAGCAGGTCTTGACCCCAGCCAGGTTGTTGATGTTATCTCCAGGGGAGCTGCACAATCGTGGCAAATGGAAAATCGCTATCAAACCATGCTGGCGGGTGAGTACAATCACGGTTTTGCAGTGGACTGGATGTGCAAGGATCTGGCTATTGTGCTAGAAGAGGCCCGGCTTAATGGTAGCGACCTTCCCGTCACAAAACTGATCAGTGAATTTTATCGGGAAGTCCAGTTGATGGGTGGCGGGCAATGGGACACATCCAGCCTGTTAGCAAGGCTTGAAAAAACAGAAAATGAGGTTGGCAGTTAGTCAATAATGAACAAGCAATATTACAATCAGCAGCTGCTGAATTTCATCTATCAGTCCCCAACACCGTTTCATGCCGTTAAAAACATGCGTGAAATACTGGAAATTGGTGGATTTACCCGGCTCCCAGAAGAAACAGACTGGGACATACAACCCGGCGGCCGCTACTACACCGTCCGCAATGGCTCATCCCTTATTGCCTTTATCGCAGGGCACCAATCTGCTCTTGAATCAGGAATACGTCTGGTGGGAGCCCATACGGACAGTCCCTGCCTTAAAGTAAAACCAAAACCGGAACTGAACCGTCAGGGCTATTTTCAATTGGGTGTCGAAGTTTATGGTGGAGCGCTTCTCAATCCCTGGTTTGACCGTGATCTCAGCATCGCCGGACGTCTGGTGTTCGATAACGGGGAGGGCTCGTTAGACCAGGTACTGATCGACCTGAAAAGACCTGTGGCAGTCATCCCAAGCCTCGCCATACATCTGGACCGGGATGCAAACAATGAGCGCAAGGTGAACCCTCAAACAGATATTCCACCTCTGCTGTTCAGGGATCCTGATAAATCAGTGGCAGACTTCTTCGAGTTCCTGGCAAAAGAACTCTCCTCATCCGGTGATTTACCGGAAAAAGCCAGAATTCTCGATCACGAACTGTACCTTTATGATTGTCAGAAGCCGGCTCTGACCGGTATGCAGAATGAGTTTATCTCCGGCGCCAGACTGGATAACTTGTTGAGTTGTTTTACCGGTGTTCAGGCGCTTCTGGAAGCTGGCGATCAAGCTACCTGTATGCTGATTTGTAACGACCATGAAGAAGTCGGCAGCATCTCTGCCTGCGGCGCAAACGGCCCGATGCTGCAATCAGTGTTGCAGCGTCTGTACCCGAATCCGGGGTTGCTTACCCGCGTAATGCGTCAGTCACTACTGGTATCTGCAGATAATGCCCACGGCATTCACCCAAACTTTGCGGATCGTCACGATAGTAATCATGGACCACGCCTAAACGAAGGGCCGGTCATCAAGATGAATGCCAACCAGCGTTATGCCACCAACAGCATCAGCGCGGCTATGTTTCGTCACCTCTGTGAAAAGGAGGGCGTTGCAGTGCAGACGTTTGTTAACCGGACTGATTTAAGCTGCGGGAGCACCATTGGACCGATCACTGCTGCAATGATTGGCGTTCAAACACTGGATGTGGGTGTGCCTACATTTGCGATGCACTCTATCCGCGAAATGGCTGGTGCAGATGATGCGTTCAATTTATACCGGGTGCTACGGAGGTTCTATAACCATCAATCAACACTGGTGATTCAGGAGACCTGAATACAGGCTTTATTCAACCCCTGAAACCCGTATGATGTGGACCACAATCGAGACCGGACCAAAGAATCTAATCATGAGTCAGCATCCAGCTTCAACTGTTGAAAAAAATACTGTTTTAACGGGTATTACAACCACAGGAACACCGCATCTGGGCAACTACGTGGGCGCGATCCGTCCAGCCATTGAGGCCAGCCAGAAACCTGACATCAATGCTTACTATTTTCTCGCGGATTATCATGCACTGATTAAATGCCAGGATCCCGCCATGGTCCACCAGTCGAGCAGAGAAATTGCTGCCACATGGTTGGCACTGGGTCTCAATACTGACAATGTTGTATTTTATCGACAGTCAGACGTTCCCGAAATTACTCAGCTAATGTGGTTCCTGAGCTGTGTTGCCGCCAAGGGACTAATGAACCGGGCCCATGCCTACAAGGATTCTGTTCAAAAAAATCAGGATGCTGGGGAGGACCAGGATTATGGTATTACCATGGGCCTTTTTTCCTATCCGGTACTCATGGCTGCCGATATCCTGATGTTCAACGCCACCAGGGTACCGGTAGGCCGGGACCAAATTCAGCATATTGAGATGGCTCGGGATATCGCACAACGTTTTAACCATGTGTACGGCGAGCACTTCACCTTACCGGAAGCCGTGATCGATGACCATGTTGCTGTATTACAAGGGCTGGATGGTCGAAAAATGAGTAAAAGCTACGGCAATACCATTCCCCTGTTTCTGCCTGAAAAACAGCTCAGGAAACACATCAACAAAATCAAGACCAACCTGTTGGAACCAGGGGAGCCAAAAGATCCGGATACCTCCACTGTATTTCAAATCTGGCGGGCATTTGCCAGCAGGGAGCAAACAGCCGCAATGCGCCGTGAGTTTGAAAACGGTATCGCCTGGGGGGAAGCCAAGAAGCAACTGTTTGAGTTGATCGAAACCGAGTTGCGAGAGCCACGGCAACGCTATTATGAACTCCTCGAAAACCCATCTCACATAGAGAATATGCTCAATGAAGGAGCAGAGAAAGCAAGAGCGGTAAGTGCCCCATTTATGGCAAAACTTAACCGGGCAGTTGGTCTACATTCTCTGTCCTGAAGGATTTCAGTTCTTACCCTTGTTCAGTGCGCAACATCTTTCAAAACCTCAACCAGCGCACTGGTTAGGAAGGACAAATCCGTTTTGCTGATAATGTAAGGGGGCATGACATACACGAGCTTTCCGAAAGGTCGCACCCAAACACCCTTATCAACAAATTGTTTCTGAATGATCGGCAGGTTAACCGGGTTCTTCATCTCAATGACGCCGATACCCCCAAGCACTCGCACGTCTTCCACATGGCTATAATCCTTGACAGGTGTCAGCTCTGCAATCAACTGCTGCTCAATATTCATAACACGGGTTGACCAATCTGAGGAAAGCAGCAATTCAATACTCGCATTGGCCACGGCACATGCCAGGGGGTTACCCATAAATGTTGGACCGTGCATAAATACGCCCGCTTCACCAAGACAAATACCGTTACTGACTTTCTCCGTACACAAAGTAGCAGCGAGCGTCATGTAGCCACCCGTCAGCGCTTTCCCAAGACACATGATATCCGGCGAGATCCCGGCCCATTCAGTGGCAAAAAGCTTTCCTGTGCGGCCGAAACCCGTGGCTATTTCATCGATAATTAACAACACGTCATACTGATCACACAATTCACGAACACGCTTCAGAAACATCGGCGAATAAAAACGCATGCCCCCCGCACCCTGAACCACTGGCTCCAGTATTACGGCAGCGATTTCATCGGCATGAGCGCTGATAGTTTGCTTGAAACCGAGGATGTAATCCTCACTCCAGGCATCATCAAAGCCACACTGGGGGGATTCTGAAAAAAACTGGGGTGTCAGAACGTCGCGAAACAGGTGGTGCATACCTGTAACGGGGTCACATACGGACATGGCGCCGAAGGTATCACCGTGATAACCACGTTTAAGGCTCAGGAAACGCGATTTATCTTTTTCTCCCCGTGACTGCCAATATTGGAGAGCCATTTTCATGCCTACTTCTATACTGACAGACCCTGAGTCCGATAAAAAAACCTTTTCCAGTCCGGCCGGAGTGATCTCGGTTAATGTCTGTGCGAGCTTCGCTGCTGGCTCATGGGTGATGCCACCAAACATTACGTGGGACATTTTACTGATCTGAGCGGTTATAGCTGCATTGAGGGCAGGGTGGTTGTAGCCATGGATTGTGCTCCACCAGGATGACATGCCGTCAATTAGTACTTGTCCATCGGACAGGTATAGTCTGACACCCTCGGCGCTGGCCACAGGATAAACCGGCGAAGAATCCACAAAAGACGAATAGGGGTGCCATATGTGATTTTTATCTATGGCCAATATTTGAGACGCATTCAAGTGTTTCATGTAGATGCAATTCACAGGTAAGCAAACGTATATTGTATGATAAGGATCTTCATGGTATCAAAGCACCATAGCAACGCCATCACTCAAACGAGCAGCAATGATGAACCTAAAGCATCCACTTATCATCGTACTAATAACGGGGTTGTTGAGCGCATCGCCTGCAGTCACTGCAGAATCAGCACAATCTCAAATGTTCTGGGCGAAGAGCAATGAGTCTAACCGGGACACTGTTAATCATCGGCAGTGGGATGAGCTGCTCCGTACACATGTCGTCAACACAGGGCAGGGGGTGAATCGTTTCCGGTATGGCTCAGTGGATAAAAACGAACAAAAACGCCTGTCGGGCTATATTGCCTATCTGACAAAAATTGACCCACGAAACTACAGTCGGGACGAGCAAAAGGCCTACTGGCTAAATCTCTATAATGCATTAACCGTCAAACTTATTTCTGAAAACTACCCTATAAAAAGCATCAGGGATATCGGTAAAAAAATGGACGGACACAGCTTATTGAGTAAACCGCTCATTCAGGTGGCCAACAACCCGATAAGTCTCAATGACATAGAAAATCGCATTCTTCGACCGATATGGAAAGATCATACAATTCACTTTGGCTTAAACTGCGCCAATATGACCTGCCCGGGTTTATTACCTCAAGCTTTCACCGGAGAAAATGTTACAACGCTGTTAAAACAGTCAGGACGTGATTTTATCAACAACCAAAATGGTGTAACCCTTAAAAATGGCAAACTGATTGCTGCAGGCATTTTCAGCCAATACCGCTCTGACTTTGCCAAAGACGACAAAATGATGCTTAAGGTATTTGCCCACTATGCAGATGATCGACTGGCTCTCTACTTATTGGGCTTTCAAGGTAAAATCGACTACTTTCACGATTACAGCTTGAACGGCCTCTAAAAACCTATAAAAGTTAATTATTTAAAATCATATAGTTATAGAACTATTTTAATTAACTCTCTGTTCCTCCGTGAGCAGTTGACCATTCAACAGGGGCATGAAGAAACGACTCAATTTCTGCAATAGCCTTAGTGTCCATAAAACTTTCACTTTTGCAGACCTCCAGCACATCCCACCAAGAAGTTAAATGGTGCAGATTGATACCAATTTCACTCAGGTTTTTACGTGTATCCGGAAATATGTCATAAAAGAAGATAACGAATGTATCGCTAACAGTAGCACCAGCATCGCGCAAAGCCTGGCAAAATTTGATCTTGCTGCCACCGTCCGTGGTCAGATCTTCAACCAATAGAACTCTCGAACCTTCCTTTAAATCACCTTCAATCTGCGCATCGCGGCCAAAACCCTTAGGTTTTTTACGAACATACTGCATGGGTAGGGACAAACGCTCTGCAAGCCAGGCTGCAAAAGGAATTCCAGCGGTCTCACCGCCAGCAATGCCATCAATAGATTCAAAGCCTATATTGCGGAGAATCGTCGAGGCACCGAAATCCATCAATGTCGATCTTACTCGTGGAAATGAAATAATTTTTCTGCAATCAATATACACAGGGCTAATTTTTCCTGACGTTAACTGAAAAGGATCATTCGGGCGAAAATTGATTGCACCAATTTCAATCAACATCTTTGCAGATAACTGAGCAATCAATTTGGGGTCAGGAAAGCTATTGAACGACATCATTGCACCTGTATAACGAATCGCGGGAAGAGAAGGGAAAATATGGCTCTCAGTGGTTAGACTTGCCATAAAACAAGCTGCGGAAATTTTGCCAGAACATGAGCTGAGATTCCATTCAATCAGGTGTATTGCAGGCAGCTTATTTTTCAACAACCAATAAGAAAAGGGAGGCAGCGTCTACCCAGTCACTATATTTAACATAATATACATTATGCGCATATATAAAATGACCATAAAACCCGCATGCAGTGAAATAAGCCCTGACAGATTGGCAGTCTGTGCCGGTTCGACAATCGAAACATCCTTAACCCCGAACAATGGCATGACTAGGTGTTGCGGTTGCCACCAGTGGCGGGTGTATAAGAGTCAAGAAATACTCTCAGGTAAGCTCGATTTTTTTGAACTGGAAAGGCTGGTATATATGCAATGGGGTTCTATATAAGAGACGTTTTGATCAAAAATGTTACAATGAAACACTGGGAGAACTGGCAGCAGATTGATACTTATCGGCACAGACAGCGATAAAATCCCAGACATTTGAGGAAAAAGGAAGATCAGATGTTCGTCTACAAGGTAGTGACAGCAAAAAAAGGGTTTGTCGAGCTGGAAAAGGAAGTGTCATCCCTATTGAACAAGGGCTGGAAGCCCGTAGGCGGCGTGGCGTTCAATAACGGTTACGCATATCAGGCAATGGTAGGAAAGACAGCAAAAGACAGCCAAAAAACTGAAGAACCAACATCAGAAGTAACCTCCCTTCCCCGTGGCGCAATCGATGCCATGAAAAAGATAGACTCACTCACATAGAACACCGGGAAAAAAGATGAAGCCGTTTACAGCGGCCCCGACGGGGCTAGCGCCCCGGCCTTTCACCTGCGTATGAGAGTACTGAAGCGGCAAGAGAAAAGCGGTTGAACAGGAAAGTAGTTCCTTTTGTCCCGTTTTGGGTAAAAAGGGGTGTTTCTTACTTACAGGCAGTATTCATCATTAACTTGTCGTGGGTTTTGCGGGTTTTGACATACTCCGCACGCCAAAACGTGCAAGTTCGCTGTTTCTGGGCGTTGATGGCCTGTTGTTGCCTGCGATCAGCTTCTGACTGTAATCGGGCTTGGTTGAGCTCTTGTTGACGTGCAGCGCGTTCGCCTTTGGCAATGAGAGCGCGATATTCCATTTCTTTTTGCATGGCGATGGTTTCAGCTTCGAGTTGTCGGTCAAGAGCTCTGAGATCGTATTCAAACCAGAGCTTAAAGGTAGTTCCAACCACCAAGGATGAGAGTGTACGTGCGAAAAAGATGGTTCCCCCGAGTTTTCCACAACTGAGCATTGATCACTTTCCTTATTCCTCTGTATAAAAGTGCTTCTATTGGAAAAAAAAATAATGGAATAATGGAAAGCTGATTGAAGTAGCTAAGAATCCCCGCTTTTTCTAGCTAACTGGCATCACGCATGGTCACAAATTCTTCAGCCGCTGTGGGATGGATACCTATCGTGGCATCGAAATCTGCTTTGGTAGCACCCATTTTTACAGCAATCGCGATTCCCTGGATGATTTCACCGGCACCCTCACCCACCATGTGGCAACCAACTACCCTGTCGTTGTCATTGACAACTATCAGCTTCATAAAGACTTTCCCGTCTCCGCCACCCAGTGTCTCTTTCATCGCTCTGAATCTACTGCGATAAATACGTATGTTATCGCCGTATTGCCCTCTGGCCTGCTCTTCCGTCAATCCGACAGATGCCGTATTGGGTTGGCTGAATACGGCTGTCGGGATATTTGTATAATCAATCGTCGTGGGGACACCGGTGACAAGAGTTTTAGTCAGTGCCATACCCTCATTAATGGCGACGGGCGTTAATTCAACTCGACCAATGACATCACCAATGGCATAGATTGATGGTTCTGCCGTTTGGAAATAATCATTTACAACGACCGCACCATTGGAGCGGGTTTCAATGGCTGTATTCTCAAGGCCAAGTCCGTCAATATTTGGGCGGCGGCCTGTCGCATACATCACAAGGCCTGCTTCAATACTGTCACCACTATTGAGGACTGCCCTGAAAAGACCGTTATCCATTTTTTCTATATTCTCGATTTCAGTTGAGAAATGAAGCGTAACACCTTGTTTCTCAACCTCCTCCTTTAGCACTTCACGCACATCCTGATCGAAACCACGAAGAAACAGATCACCCCGGTACAACAAGTGAGTGTCAACGCCAAGCCCATTGAATATCCCGGCAAATTCAATGGCGATATAGCCGCCACCAACGATCACTATGCGGTCAGGGAGGCTATCCAGATAAAAAGCTTCGTTGGATGTAATGGCGTATTCTTTACCGGGTAAGTCCGGCACAAAGGGTGTACCCCCCGTGGCGATCAATATTTTTTTGCACCGGTATACCTGGTCATTTACTTCAACACTGTCTGGTCCGAGGATTTTGGCCCAACCTTCAACCAGCTCCACACCGGCCTTATCAAGTAAATTGCCGTAGATATCATTGAGCCGCTGGATTTCACGATTTTTATTATCCCGAAGGGTGGGCCAATCGAAACTTGACTCACCCACATGCCAACCGAAGCCCTTGGCAGTACGAAACTCCTCGCGGAACGACGATGCATATACAAAAAGTTTTTTGGGAACACAGCCGACATTGACGCAGGTCCCACCAAGATACTGGGATTCGGCTACCACGACTCGCAGCCCCTGCTGAGCGCACATACGTGCTGTTCGCACTCCGCCAGATCCAGCACCAATCACAAACAGGTCAACATCATGGTCAGCCATGATTTCTCCTCAATTTCAGGTTTATTACTTAAACCAGGACAATTTCTCGTGAAGTTTGACCACATCACCCACAATGATCAAGGTGGGGGCCTTGGCATTGGCTTCACGAACTTTATCTGGCAAAGTTTTTAAGTCGCCAATAAAGACCCGTTGATTGGCAGTTGTGCCCTTCTCTATCAGAGCTGCCGGTGTCCCGGCTGCCTTTCCGCGTCGAATCAGCTCTCGGCAAATACTTTCCAGCCCACTGAGCCCCATATAAAACACCAGGGTCTGGTTGGGGGAAACAAGATCCTGCCAGTTCAAATCCAGTGAACTGTCTTTCAGGTGGCCTGTTATGAAGCGCACCGACTGTGCATAATCCCGGTGGGTCAGGGGTATGCCCGCATAGCTGGCACAACCTGAGGCGGCTGTTATACCCGGTACAACCTGAAAAGGAATTCCATATTCCGCCAGGTGTGAAATTTCTTCGCCACCACGGCCAAAAATAAAAGGGTCGCCTCCCTTCAGGCGCAAAACGCGTTTGCCCTGCAGGGCATACTCAGCAAGCTTTTCATTGATATTATCCTGCGTAACCGGATGGTCTCCAGCGGTTTTTCCCACGTAGACCAACTCTGCATCACGGCGTACCAGCGCCAACACTTCCTTTGAAACCAACCGGTCATAAAGGACGATATCTGCCTTCTGCATCAAGCGCAGTGCACGAAATGTCAGAAGATCCGGATCGCCCGGCCCGCCTCCAACCAGATACACCTCTCCGAGTTTTTTCGAAGCGGGATTAGCTAATTTCTGCTGAATGCGACTCTCGGCTTCATCCAGTTTTTCTGCGTAAACCAATTCAGCAATGTCACCTTCAAAAACATCTTCCCAGAAAGCTTTACGAGAAAGACCATCAGCTATTTTACGCTTAACCAGATCACGATATTTTCCCGCCAATTCAGCAAGCTTGCCATAACCAGACGGGATTGATGATTCCAGCCGGGTACGAAGCATTCTCGCTAACACCGGCGCGGTACCGGCACTGCTGATGGCAATTTGTACTGGTGACCGATCAACAATAGAGGGAAAAATGACGCTACACAGTTCAGGGCTGTCTACCACGTTAACAGGGATATTCTTGGTCTGGGCGAGCTCTGAGACACGCCTGTTAACCGCTGTGTCATTCGTGGCTGCAACCACCAGGACCGCCCCATTGAGGTCAGCATCCTCAAACTCACGGTTTACAAGTGTCAGGCCAGATTCACGGGCCAGTTTTTGAATGGATGAATTAATCTCTGGTGCAATTACCTCAGTAGCAGCGCCAACAGCAATTAGCTGACGAAGCTTTCGCAGGTCTATTTCGCCGCCACCAACCATGACACAGCGCCTATCGCGGAGATTATGAAATAACGGTAACAGGTCCATGGTTAAACTCTGGCTCTAAGACGCCCAATCAGCCAATACTGGTCTGACCACCCATATAGGGCCGCAATATCTGGGGAATGATGATGGTGCCATCTGACTGCTGGTAATTTTCCATCACAGCCAACAGCGTACGGCCCACAGCCAGTGCAGAGCCGTTCAAGGTATGCAGCAGTTCTGGTTTGCCGGTCTCGGGATTGCGCCAGCGGGCTTGCATCCGGCGGGCTTGAAAATCACGAAAGTTACTACAGGATGAAATTTCCCGGTAACGCTGCTGAGATGGCAGCCACACCTCGATATCATAGGTTCGGGCGGCTGAAAACCCCAGGTCGCCACCACAGAGGATAATGGTTCGGTATGGAAGCTCCAGCTTTTGCAAGACCTGTTCTGCATGGCCGGTCAACTGTTCCAGTGTTTCAGTGGATTTTTCCGGGTGGACAAACTGAACCAACTCCACTTTTTCAAATTGATGCTGTCGTATCATGCCACGCGTATCCTTGCCGTAGCTGCCAGCTTCACTGCGAAAACAGGGGCTGTGACAGGCAAACTTTACCGGCAATTGAGCCGCATCGAGAATCGTGTCGCGAAAGACATTGGTCACCGGAACTTCGGCCGTGGGGATCAGATAAAGGTCGCGATCGTCGGTTAACTTAAAGAGGTCTTCTTCAAATTTCGGCAACTGGCCAGTACCAAACAAAGACTCGCTGTTGACGATATACGGCACATTGATTTCCTGGTAGCCGTGTTCAAGAGTATGTGTGTCCAGCATGAACTGGATCAGTGCACGGTGTAACCGGGCAATATCCCCGCGCATAACAGAGAAACGGGAACCGGTGATCTTGGTGGCTGTTTCAAAATCGAGAAGACCACAACGTTCACCAAGATCCACATGGTCCCGCACGTCAAAATCAAAAGTTCTGGGCTGGCCCCAGCGACGAATCTCTACATTGTCTTCCTCTGAGCTGCCTGACGGCACTTCCTGATCGGGGATATTGGGCACATTGCGCAAATAATCATCCAGTTGACCCTGAACAGCGTCGAGCGCATCGTCAGCTTTCAAGGCAGCAATTTTTAACGCCTCGCCCTTCTCTTTAAGAGGCGCAATATCCTCGCCTCGTGCCTTGGCCTCGCCAATCGCCTTGCCCATGGTTTTTGCGTAGGCATTTCTTTCGGCCTGTAGTGATTGGGCTTTTTCCAGAAGGTCACGACGCAGTGACCCCAGTTGATTGAGTTTTTCGACATCCAGAGTGAAACCCTTTACTGCCAGTGCAGCGGCCACAGTTTCCGGTTGAGAACGAACGTATTTGGGATCCAGCATGGGGAGGGAAAGTCCTAAAGCAAACGAGTCAGCACAATGGCAACCAGGGTTCCAGCCAAGCATAAGGCGATGCTCAGAAAAACATAGGCGCCGGCGAGCGCAAGGTGGCCATTTTGCCACAAAGCAAGCGTATCAAGCGAGAAGGCTGAAAATGTCGTGAATGCGCCAATAAAACCCACCATCAACAGATCCCTTAATGCGGCGGGCAGTATGCCACGCTCTATGATGAGCACGTAAAAAACACCCATTAATACAGAACCTGCCACATTCACGAGCAAAGTGCCAAGGGGAAAACGATTGCCGAGCAGCGGGAACATCAGCGAATTTACACCAAAGCGAGCCATTGCCCCCAATGCGCCACCAGCCGCAACTACCAGCCATTGCATTAATGATCCCCCTGATAACGTTTGACAGTGCTCGCTTCATCAAGCGTACGGAGATGGCGCAGTTTTTCGGCGATCTGTTTTTCTAGCCCCCGATCTGAAGGGAAGTAGTACTGTTTGTTTTTGAGCGCCTCGGGAAAATAATTTTCTCCGGGTGAGTAGGCCCCTGGCTCATTGTGCGAATAACGATACTCTGCGCCATAATCAAGGGATTTCATCAGTGCAGTGGGTGCATTTCGCAAATGCAGGGGAACATCATGGCTTGGCATGCTGCGCACATCATCTTTGGCCTGATTAAAGGCCTGATAAACAGCATTGCTCTTCGGGGCTGCCGCAAGATAGAGAACAGCCTGGGCAATAGTCAACTCACCCTCGGGACTACCCAAACGCTCCTGGGTTTGCCAGGCATCAA
>Ga0098059_1000944_pt1 | contig 15325 bp, 17 predicted proteins | sample 20_taG_FD_92580 | JGI IMG/M metagenome (GOLD analysis project Ga0098059, IMG submission 92580) | Marine viral communities from the Subarctic Pacific Ocean - 20_ETSP_OMZ_AT15318 metaG | ecosystem: Environmental > Aquatic > Marine > Oceanic | place: Subarctic Pacific Ocean | collected 2015-01-19
ACAGCACTTCCCCTTAATCAGACAGCATCAGACATAGCAGAGCAGACAATAGTTGGAGATGTTATAGAGGTTTCAATGGATGAATATAAAAATATGGTGTAATGGGAAAGAGTAAGCAAGAGTTCACAGACATACGAGAAAAATTAACTGAAGAGGAAATTAACAATATGGCTATGCTATTTAATGATTCACTTATGACTATACCTAGAAGAGAGGTAACATTTGTAAGGAAGTTTATTGACACATCCAAGGTAATATACCAAGGGGAGGAGATAACTGTATTAAATAGATACATATTCGGTACAGTTAATCTATTGAAAGAAGGAGAAAAGGTAATGGTAAACAAGAAAGGATTAATAACTAAAACTAACTAAAATGAAAGCAAAAATATTTAGCAAGTACGCAGACAAGGTCTGCAAGCTTTATGGAATAGAGGAAGATATGCTATTCACAAAGACAAAGAGAAGGGACTGCGTTGATGCACGACATCTACTGTACTACCTATGCTCGGTTAGACCTATGAAGCAAGTCTACATTCAGGAGTATATGGCAGAGAGAGGGTACGACATTCCGCACTCATCCATACACCACGGTATAGCACAGGTCAAGAAAAAGCTTGAGGCTCAGGATACGGATTATGTTCAGACCATAGAATCCATAGCAAATGTATAGCCTCAAGGATATATACGAGCAGGCTGACAAGGATAGGTTCGCTGTAACATTAGACAACGATTACTACAAATCTAAATTAGTTTATGGTGTTAAGATAGTCAAGGATAAATCATCTAACGAGATTGAGATACTTAACACAATGAACGGTGGAGATTACTACAGTAAGGCAACCAAAAAAGAATTAGAAATTTTTCTAGAAAAGGGTTGGAGATATGGAGTTTATGTCTTATCTTTGTCTAACCTTCGTTCAAAGCTTGACCTAATCGAGGAAAGAATTAAGGAGGAACTTACCGGTAAGAACAGCCAAAAGAAATATAAGATACTTAAGAACCAAAGAGAAAAAGTTCTTGAGAAGTACAGTCAATTAAATTATAAATTAAATCAAATCAAATGAGCGAAACAAAAGCTACGGCTAAGAAGCCAACGACAACAAGGAAGAAGGTGCAGACTACCTTTGAGAAACTATCTGCCATTAATGTAAACAAATTCGTTGAGAAGAAGAACGGATTAACTTATCTGTCTTGGGCATTTGCTTGGTCAGAGACTAAGAAGAACTGCCCATCAGCTACGTACAGCATAGGTCAGACAGATTACGATGACCACATAGGGTTTATGTGTCACACAAGTGTAACCATAGATGGTGAGACACTAGAGATGTGGCTCCCGGTTATGGACTCTAAGAATCAGTCAATGAAAAAGACTGCTTACTCATATCAGACACGCTACGGACAGAAGGAGGTAGCTGCTGCAACTACATTCGATATCAACAAAACAATTATGAGGTGCTTGGTTAAGAACCTTGCGATGTTTGGTTTAGGTATCTATATATATGCAGGAGAGGATATGCCTCAGGAGTCAGAGGTTGTGTCTTCAAAGACACAGACCAACGGAATATCTAAGGAACCAATCAAGGATGCTAAGCCTACGCTAGATGTTAAGAGCGAGAAGTGGGATGCACTTAAGAAGTTCTGCGAGGCTAACAAGACTCTTGGGTATAAGAAGCTGTGCGATAAGATAGGTATGAAGTACACGCTATCGGCATCAGTTAAAAATGAAATCAAAAACTTAATCAAATAGATATGAACGCAGAAACAATCAACAGACTAAAGGATGACTCTGAATACTACGGAGCATTCGGAAAGCAGTACCTATCCAACTCGGATATAGGTACGCTACTAAAGAATCCTACAGAGTTTAGGAAACCACAGGATGACAACGTAAATTTTCACAAGGGAAGATACTTTCATCAGCTAATACTTGAACCTGAGAAGGCGGCAGAGGTTCCCTTCATTGATGTAAGCTCAAGGAATACTAAGGCATATAAGGAGCAGGCAGTTAATGGCATCATTATGCTACAGAAGGAAGGTCAGGAGATAAGAGACTGCGTTGATGCGATGATGCAGAACCTACCATTCTTCGAGGGAATCAGACAAGAGGACAACGAGTACGAGGTTCCATCCATTAAAAACATTCACGGTATAAAGTGGAAGGGAAAGGCAGACATCGTATGTAAGGATAAGCTTATAGACCTAAAGACAACAGGCTCTATCTCAGAGTTCAAGTGGTCAGCAAGGAAGTATAACTACGACAGTCAGTGCTTTATATATCAGGAGCTATTCGGTAGACCATTAGAGTTCTACGTGGTTGACAAGTCAAGCAAGCAACTAGGAATCTACAAACCATCTCAGGAGTTCGTAGACAGAGGCGAGCAGAAGGTACTGAAGGCTATCGAGGTATACAAAAAGTTCTTCAGCGACAAGGCAACTGATGACATAAACGAGTTCTATATTCAGGACATATTATTTTAAACAAAAACAAAGAGGATGAGGAAAGAAATTAATATAGAATGGTGGGCAAAAGATGATTGGTATCTGATACCAACATTAAACTTACACGTAGAATACAGATGTTTTAGCTTTCATTTCTTAAAGTTTACTTTAGAATTAGCATATTAAAACCAAAACAAAGATGAGTAAAGAAATAGAAAATATTTTATTTGATGTATATGAAAAGGGTGTAAAACAAGAAGATTGTGACCTAACAGAAGTATATGAGAAATTGATAAAACTATTAAACCAAAACAAAGATGAGTAAGATAAAACAAATATGAGTAGTGGGGAATGTCACACGCAATCCGTAAAAGTTGACGAATGAGTAACGCTCTTGGGTGGCATCCAAGTTCATTTGCAGCCCGCCCCATTACTTGTATTTATTGCATATAACGATTTGTATATGAGCCGTTGCTCACAGAATTAATTAAATAAACACAGATTTATGGATTGGAAAAAGTGGAAATATAGACAACTAAAACAATGGCTTATATACTTTGTTATGTACCGTGCGTATTGGAAAAAACTATGGCTATCGGAAAGCGATGATGCTAATTGGGAAATAAGGCACGATAGTGAAACTAAACAAATAACATTGTTATATGTGCCAGAAGATGATTATAGCAAAAATGATATTGAAATAAAAGTGCCTTATGAGCAATTTGAGGACTTAGTGAAGTTTATAATTAGAATAAGGTAGCATTGTACACAACAAAGAAATAAACCATACTAAACCAAAACAAAGAAGATGAATAAGAAAGAATTTTATTTCCTTATGGGATTTTTTACAGCAGGGACATTAGCATTAATAGCGTTTGGACTATCAATTAATTTTTAAAACAAAACAATAGGGAGGTAGGAGTTAAGTTCCTATGGCTTATCTCCCTGTACATATATCAATGGAGCAAACATAAAACAAAACAAAATGGCAGAAGACAAAATCTTTGCAGAAGGTTTCTCGTTTAAGAGAAATGACAACGCACCCGAATTCGTGGTGGGTAAACAATCAATCAAGGTAGACGAAGCAATAGCTTGGTTGAAATCAAACGCTAAGAATGGATGGGTAAACCTAGACATCAAGAGAGCGAAGGGTGGAAACTACTACTGTGAATTAGATACTTGGGAATCACCTAAGTCTAACACAGGAAAGAAGTCTACACCAACAAAAAAAGAAGAGGTAAATGACCTACCATTCTAGTTGTGTCTTCAAAGACACCAAGAAAGTTAAGGGGATGCCAAGTGTATCCCCTCTTTTTTGCCTGAGCTATGGCAGTTTTGTTAACTTTAACTGCCTATATACTCTTTTTATTTATTATATTTATATTTCTTTTTCTCTTCATATAAAGAGAAATAATCAACATAATCAACACTAGGTCTGACTATCAGTTAGTTAGACAAAATTAACTAACATAAAATCAACATTACTATGACATCTAAAGTAACAATCTTCAAGAACATTAAGGATACAGACACCCCATTCCACAGAGATGTGGACTTGGTACTACAAAGAATTAAGGATGGTGCTACAAAGAATCTAGTTAAGAGCATCAGACTAGCAAAGGATAAGAACGAAAGGAACGAGCTAAAGAAAAGGTTACCCGCTATTTGTTTCAGTGGTGTGTTCAATAAGAGAAGCGATGCATCATTGGTGGAGCACTCAGGATTAATATGCTTGGACTTCGATGGTTACGAAAAGAAAAAGATACTTCTTGAGCACAAGGAGAAGATGACAAAGGACAGCTACGTATACTCCTGCTTCATATCTCCAAGCGGTAACGGACTGAAGGTTCTTGTTAAGACACCTGCGGACCTACCCGATAATCACACAAGCTACTTCCATTCACTAGGAAAGTACTTCGACTCTCCTTACTTCGATAAGGTATGTAAGAATGTATCAAGGGTTTGTTATGAATCTTACGACCCATTAATACACATAAATCCTACATCTAATGTTTGGGATACAATAACTGAGCAGGAGTATAAAGAGGTGGATGTACACAGAGACCCACCTACTATACCAATCTCAGATGAGAACAAGATAGTGGAGATACTTGTTAAGTGGTGGGAGAAAAAATATCCTATGACAGAGGGACAGAGGAATCAGAACTGCTACGTACTTGCTATGGCATTCAACGATTACGGTGTAGCTAAGTCACTAGCAGGTTATGTATTAAACAACTACGCCAACAGAGACTTCCCCATATCAGAGATAAGCAGAACGATTGACAGCGCATACATCAACACAGCTAACTTCGGAACTAAGTACTACGAGGATGAGGAGAAGCTATCAAGTATCAAGGACAAGCTAAGGAAGGGTGTGTCAAAAAAAGAGATTAGGAATCAGCTGTCGGACACAGGCTTAGATTCTGAGGAGATTGATATGGTTGTCCAAAAGATTGAGAAGGAACAATCGAAGCAGACATTTTGGGAGAAGACAGAGAAGGGTAAGGTATCTATTGTTCACTACTCATTTAAAAAGTTCTTAGAGGATAACGGATTCTATAAGTATTGTCCCGAGGGAAGCAAGAACTTTGTCTTTGTCAAGGTAACCAATAACCTAATAGACCACACATCGCAGAAGGATATAAAAGATTTTATATTGAACTACCTATCTGAGTTGGATGACCTATCTGTTTATAACTACTTCGCTGACCAAGTAAGATTCTTCAGGGAAGAGTTCCTTACACTGCTTAACACAATAGATATATACTTCATAGAGGATACCAAGGATGCAGCTTACCTATACTATCAGAACTGTGCGGTTAAGATAACCAAGGATATGATAGAGCCGATAGACTACATTGATTTAGGTGGATACGTTTGGAAGGACCACATAATAAATCGCAAGTATAAGATATGTGATGAGTCAAGGTGTGACTACTCCACATTCATATCTAATATCTGCGGTGGTGAGGACAGCAGGGTTAAGACAATGGAATCAACGATAGGTTATATGCTACACGGATACAAGAACCTAAGCTACTGCCCGGCAATCATACTTAACGATGAGGTTATATCTGATAACCCCGAGGGTGGAACAGGTAAGGGTTTGTTTATGAATGCACTATCTCAGATGAAGAAGCTAGTAGTTATTGATGGTAAGGCATTCGCATTTGAGAAATCATTTCCTTATCAGACAGTATCTGCTGACACTCAGCTGCTTTGCTTTGATGATGTAAAGAAACACTTTGACTTTGAGAGGTTGTTCAGTGTGGTTACAGAGGGATTAACTCTTGAGAAGAAGAACAAGGATGCAATCAAGATACCATTCAGCAAGTCACCGAAGATAGCGATAACAACTAACTACGCAATCAAGGGTTCGGGTAACTCATTCGAGAGAAGGAAGTGGGAGATAGAATTACATCAGCACTACAACAAGAACTTCACACCATTGGAGGAGTTCGGTAAACATTTCTTTGCTGATTGGGATGAGGATGAGTGGTGCTTGTTCGATAACTATATGACATACTGCCTACAGGATTACTTGGAGACAGGATTAGTTAAGAGCACGTTCGTTAACCTAAAGATAAGACAGCTGTCTGCTCAGACATCTCACGATTTTATTGAGTGGTGCGGATTGATTGAGGGACACGCAAAGAATGATATGCTTAGGATTGATGAGAGGCTGATGATGCAGGACCTATACTTTGATTTCATTGGTGAGTATCCTGACTACGGACCCAAAGCCAAGATGACTATAAGCAGAACTAGATTCTACAGATGGGTTGTTGCCTACGGACAGTACACAACTAACAATCAACCTCAGGAAGGAAGAGACAGCAACGGAAGGTGGATAATAATTAACTCACCTAAAAGAGCTAAGCTAATACAAAGTGAAATGCAACTATAAAAACTAAACGATATGGCACAAGATAAAAGATACGCTATGGCAGATGATGAATTTATAATACCACGCATAGCAGGTTACTCGGATGAGATGATGCTTAAACAATGCCAACTAATGTACGATGTTATCTTTAAAAAGATAGAGCGTAAGGTTGGCAGAGGCAGAAACGCACAGATAAAACAAGAGAGAAAGTTTGAACCAAATAAACTAATAGAGCGAAGAGCTGTAGAAAGTTTAAAGTATTACCAAGAGAAGATGAAGAACAAAAGTAAAATTAAATACAGAGAATATCAGAAGGAGATAATAAAGAAAGGTAGCGAGGTGCTTATGCTTCACAACTTTCTGTACCTGACGATGGAGGTTAGGACAGGTAAGACCCTAACGAGTATGGGTATAGCTAATCTTCTTGGTGCTAAGAAGGTTCTGTTTGTAACAAAGAAGAAAGCAATCAGCAGTATAACAGATGACTATAACCTATTGGCTCCTAGCTTTGAGATAACAGTTATCAACTACGAGTCAATGCACAAGGTTGAGGATACATCTAGCTATGACTTCTTTATATTGGATGAGGCTCACGGTATGGGAGCATTCCCTAAGCCGAGCAAGAGAGCTAAGTTAGTTCAGAAGGCAATGGCTCACAATCCATTTGTTGTGCTGCTATCGGGAACACCAACACCTGAGTCTTACAGTCAGATGTACCATCAGGTATATGGAATCAAGAACAATCCATTCGCTGAGTATAAAACCTTTTATAAGTTCGCCCATAAGTTTATTAACGTAAAGCAGAAGATGATAAACGGACTTAGGATAAATGACTATCACGATGGTAGCACTGAGATAATAGATATGATGAAGCCATACACCATAAGCTACACGCAGAAGGAGGCAGGCTTTAAGGTAGACACAAGGGAGCACATACTTGAGGTGGATATGAAACCAATTACATATCAGCTGACATCAAAGCTCAAAAGAGATAGGGTAGTTGAGGGTAAGGATGAGGTTATACTTGGTGATACACCGGTCAAGCTAATGATGAAGATGCATCAGCTGTTCTCCGGTACTGTAAAGTTTGAGTCAGGTAAATCTAAAATCATAGACCTAAGCAAGGCAGAGTTTATACACGACAACTTTGCTGATGTTAAGATAGGAATATTTTATAAGTTCACAGAGGAGCTGAATGCATTGAAGGAGGTTTACGGAGATGGATTATGCACAGAGCTGAGTGTCTTCAAAGACACAGACAAATCAATAGCTCTTCAGATAGTCAGCGGAAGGGAGGGTATATCCCTGAAGGAAGCTAAGGCATTGGTCTACTACAACATAGACTTCAGTGCAACATCCTATTGGCAGAGCAGGGACAGGATGACAACCAAGGAAAGGTTGGAGTCAGATGTCTATTGGCTGTTCGCTAAGGGAGGTATAGAGAAGGATATCTACAAGGCGGTAAGTAAGAAGAAGGATTATACCATTAATCATTTCCGTAAGGATTTATTATCTTTGTAGTATGGAGCGAAAGATAAAGGAGTCAGACCTACAGAAGAAAAGAATCAAGGAGTTGGAGGATGAGGGATACTATGTCATAAAGACAAAGCTCACAAACAAGAACGGTATACCTGACATAATAGCTATACCACCTAACTCAGATGTGTTATTCTCAGAGGTAAAAACAGGAACAGGTTCGCTCTCTAAGCTTCAGGAATACAGACTAAAAGAACTAGAGAAATATGGATTCAGAACAGAAGTATACAGAGGATAGCATAACCTATGAGATAGACGAATGGTTTATCTCTCAGTTAAAAAACTATTCAATAGAGTCAGCATCAACTATAATAAAGCAGATAGTGGATGTGCTACCCAACCTTCCTCATAAGAATGGATGGAGCCAAACAGTTGCAGGAGTGACTGACTCTGAGGACCCTGAGTTCTTTGCTATAGAATTTCTTAAGCAGGACACAGAGGTTCCTATACTTGTGGATGTAAACTCTATATCTCTAGATGATTACCTAGATTATATATTAAATAAACAATCAATTAAATATTATTCAAATGAAGATACTAACAAAGAAGAAAGCTCAGCACCTGAGGGAGGTGATTGAGTCTGTGCTAGGTGTTAATGTTACACTTAACAAGAGCAGAAAAAGAAATGTAGTAAACGCTAGGGTTATATACTCTCAGATACTTAAGGAGTATGGGTACGGACCAACCTGCATAGGAAAAGCTTTAGATAAGAACCACTCTTCTGTACTGCATTATTTTAAATCATTTACTTGGAACCTAGAACAGGATGAGGACCTAAAGATGGGGTATGAGATGGTGCTGTATGAGTTCGAAAAAGATTACGACCCGCTGTATGGTTTAAATGAACCTCTCCTAAAAAAAGAGATATATACTTTGAGAAATAAAAATAAAGAACTATATTCACAAATTAATGATACAAAAAATCTTCTGTCCAAGGAGAGAAAGAAGGACAAAAGACTACAGGATATTATGTATCTGATAAGAGAACGAACAGTAAGAGGAAGAGAAGAAGAGATATTAAGAAAACTAAAAACTTTTTACAATGGTATTTACATCGACTGAAATAGAAAAGATTCTAGCTACAAAAAAATTATCTACAAAGGATAAGGAGGATAAGCTTCTTCACGCTGACTGTGATATGTATGCGAACCTAGGTACTGACTCATCTAAGGGTGAGAGGAACGATGTAAGAGCAGCTTCAAAAAGAATATACTCTGCAATCAAAACAATTAACAAACCTCTAGGCACGCTACTGCTACAAGCGTTAGATGATAAGTAATAATTAAGATGCCCACCCAACAAAGTTCATACGATAAAGCAAGGCTTGTCCATATAAATAATTTAATGGACAGCCTTCATAACTCTACTAACGAAATCTATGAGAGCTTGGTGGACAGAGAATTTGATAAGCTTAAGGAAACAATAACTGAGCTACAGACTATGCTGAAGGACATCTATATATCTATAGATAATGAAATATAAATACACTCAGTTCAATACTGAGAAGCAGTTGTTTGATTTTTTAAAGACCAACTTCATACCTGACCTAGTTCAGACCTCAACAACCGCAAGGTTTGACTGCTACTCCAATGCCTTTAAATTAAACATAGAGCTTAAGTGCAGGAGAAAACATTACAACGAGCTGATGCTAGAGAAGAAGAAGTACGACTCTATACTAGAGCGTAGCGATGCTTTAGATATGCTGCCTGTGTATGTTAACTCTACACCCTTCGGTGTGTGGGCATTCTATCTACTAAGAAAGGAATACGATTGGTCAAAAAAATATCTTCCTAAGACAACTAATTGGAATGGTTCAAAGATAGATAAGGAAGTTACCTACCTTAACATCAGTCAGGGCATTGACCTACTTTCTCTTCTTCCTCCTAGTTAGCTTAGACTTCCCTTTCTTAAATCCATCAGTGGCATAGTACATCTTCACCTGCTTATCGGTAAACACCCTGCCGCTTGGACTTACATTCTTATTTCTTCCTACCTTCTTAAATGGCATAGCTATATATTTATTGTGTCTTCAAAGACACTTGGTTGCTACCTTCTTCTAGCTCTTGTCCTTTCTTTTATCTCCTTCTTTCTTTCCTTCATCTTCTGCTCACGCTTATAGGACTGAGTTCCCGGACCGTATCTCTTGTTGTACTCTTCCTCATTATGAAGCTTAAGTGTTTTCTTCATCTGAGCTTCTGTCTGTTCCTTCTTCTTCTTCTTGCTTGACCCTTTTTTTTGAGGTCCTTCTATTTGATAGTTTGAATAGTTAAGTAACCTTAATATCATTTTACCAACATCAGGCTCTGAATCTAGTTTACTATAACCATCAAAGAACTTAGCGATGGTTGGCATTGGAAGACCTGTTAAAGTTGTGAGTTCAAAGTAAGCATCTCTATATGCTTTTGCTTTTTTCTCAGGGTCTTTATAATTCGATGCCTTTATGAAGTCTCTTGTTATACCATTCGCAATTTGTATAAGACCAACTGTTTTAGCTTGGCTTCCTGCCCAAGGTTTGTCTGTAAATGCATCACCTGCAGTCTGAACAAGTTCTCCAATAATAAATAAAGCATTAAGGTTTCCTATAACTGCTGCTCTCAATAAATCCTCGTCATCATCATCTCTAAATCCTCTTAAAATACCCGGCAATCCCATTGCTACATATTGGAATAACACAGGCATAAAGAAATGATACGTAGCAAAAGTTCTAAGGTTCTGACCTACTGTTCCTTTACCTGCTTTACTGTCCCAAGCTGCGAGTTTTCTGTATAGTTCTCTAATAGCTATGATTTCTTTTCTAAGGTATTGTTTAGGTGTAGTCAAAAACATATTCATTGCTCTTGTAATAGGCTCACCTGTTTGTAGATAATCTTTATCCTGCAAGTCTGCGGACTGCTGAGTTCTTTTTGTATCTCTCTCAAACTTTATAATGGCAATTTGTATAGCCTCCTCTTCAGTCTTACCTTTTTTAATAGCATTCGCTTTGTAGTAAGAATAGTTTGGTAAACCACCTAGAATTATAGCACCCTTATCACCAATCTTTGTGGTGTACATCATAAAGTTTACAAGAAAATCTTTTGTTGGTCTAGGGACAAACTCCTTCATTTTAGAATCAGTATACGTTTCGATTGCTCTCATTATACTTTTACTGTATCTATCTTTCATATAGATAGAGTTTTCTGTAACCTCTTTCCAAACTTTTAATTGTTCCGTTTTATTTTTAGGAGCGTACTTCAACCAATTCAATGGTCCAATATCATTTGCATATGTGAAAAGAGATGTTAACTGCTTAATTGTAATCACAGGACTCAAAGCAAGTCTTGAAAGAATAAACGTATTATTCATTCCATTAATTACTTTAGCTTTCATTCCTGAATGCTGACCCTGTTGAGCAACTTTGGTAATCATATCTTTTATGAAGACATTTATTTCATTACCGTGTATTTCTTTTATAGCACCTTTCACATACTCATTAGAAAAGAACTTATCCATATCTCTAATGGTCTCTCCATACGCAGCAAAGTATTCCATATTATTAATGTATGTATTTAACACATCCATTTGATTCATAGGTTTTATAGGTAGATTGCTCTTCTGTCTAACCTTTGTAGCATTAGCACCAACTGCAGTCTTATACATATTACCTTGACCCAACGCATTGAATACATCTGTATCCTGTTCTGTAACACCATCCCTATATATTGTACCACTATAAAACTTATTCCAAGGCAAGTCAGTTCTATATAGTTTTTTATAGGTCTTATTGTACTCTGCATATAATGCAGGATATAATACCTCAACCTGCCAATTGGCAATCTCTTTTACTTTCGGGTCCAACTTAGTTTCTAGTTCACTCATTATCCTCTTTGCATTAGCCTCATTTAGCTTTTGCTTTCTTTTCTTTTCTATGGCAGTATCATCTTTGTTTATGATTTCAACTCCCCACATTTTTGGATTAGAAAAAGAGGCTCTGTTAGCAGGGTCTTTATACATATTATATAGGTAAGCAATTTGGTCTTGGCTTAAAGGCTCTAGCATAATACCATCGTTCAACTCTATTCCCCATTCTACTTGCATTCGATTCTTTCTAGAAATCTTTTTCCAATTTTTACCCAAAGTTTCATATAAGTATTCTGCAAGTATTGATTCAACCTCTAGCATTCTTCCTTTAAATCTTCTAGATGATTCATCGACTCTGTCTGTGAACATTTTGTTTAATCTACCTCCAAACATTTCACCCGGAAGTTTGTCAATTCTCATCATTAACCCATCCATTGCTTCTGCAGTTCCAAACGTATAGTTTGAAATCTTAGTAAACATTCCTGAGAAGAATCTTCTTATAACAGATTGCGTTAAAGCTTTTCTTCTTTCATCTGCTGCTCTTTGTTTCTTTCTATTATTCAACTGAGTTTTAGCATCAGGGTCAGACATATCTATTTTGTCTCCTGTAATAGCCTCATATCCCTGTGTGAATTGTCTGTTGTAGTATTGATGTTGTTGTAAAAGTTCTTCTTTTAATAAAGACCTTCCAAAGTTTATCATCTCACCTAAAGTAATATTGATGCCATCTAACTCTGTAACTTTATTAGGATTGTCGTTATCCATCAGCATTGCATTGTTGTACTGCATAGCTAATTGAATGTCTACCATTTCAGTTTGTTCCTCTTCGGTCTGTTGTTGAATATCCATCAACTCATTAAACCTTGTTAGTAGTTTTAAGTTAGCATCTCGTATCTGTTCTTTGGTTGCTTTTCTCCCTAGTATATTAGCCTTTATAAAATCAATTCTTTTCTTAATTTCATCTACTATTTTCTTTGGTTTTAATTTGTTATTCTTGTCAACCTCCTGATACTTATCATTAAGAATATCACTAATCTTTTTCTCTAAAGATTTTACGTTTGTTTCAATTACGAAATTAACAACCTCCTGTAAAGTATTTCCAATAGACTCTTCCGTTGATTCATTAACAGTATCAATAAGTCTAAGGACATCTTTCTTTTCATATAGTTCTTTAGGTAAGGTTTTACGAATTAAGTTTCTGACTTGCGACTGAAGCTTTTGTAAATCCATTCTAGCTTTTCTAGCTTGTCTTAAAAACAATCTAGCTGCTGCTATCTTCATACCCATATTCTGTGTTGGTCTAACACTAATACTAGCTTGAAGGTCTGCCAACATTCTAGCTTGTTGCTGAGTAATAGCTACTCTTCTTTTTGTTTCTTGAGTACCTTTCCTTTTACTTCCTGTATTATAAAATTCTGACTCTGCAATATATTCAGGTTGCTTTTCTAAGAACTCAATTGTCTTGTCTACAATCTGTTGTTCAGATAGTTTATTTTTTCTTTTACTATTTAGTTTGGTTTCTTTGGCTCTAAACTTTTCTACTTTACTATATAGCTTTATACCTGCTTCGATACCACCTTTTATGCTGCCGAAACTTTTAGGAAGTTCGTCAAATAGATTTGCATTAATCTTCATTAATTTATCCACCAACTTAGCAGGAAACTTTTTAGTTCTAACTAAGAAGTCTCTTATTTGATTTTCTTTAAAGTTATTTTGTCTAGCCTGAATAATATAATCTTCAATATCTTTTTGTTGTCTTCCTTTATTTTTATAAGGGTTTACCTTATAACCTTTTGCGTTTACTATATAGTAAGAACCACCTCTACCATATGAGTCAAACTTAGATTGCTTAACACTAAATCCCGGAGGTAATAACTTTTTTAATCTATATACGTCAACCTGATTAGGAAGGAATCCTGAAGTATTCATATTATAATACCTAGCAATCTCCTCTATAGATTTTTGTTGTCTAACCTTTGGCTTACTTTTGGTATCGGTAGTCTTAGTTCTTTTACTCACACTTCTTCTTCCTGAACCATATGGTGCTATAGCTTGAGATGCCTGTGACCTAGAAGACTCTGTATACTTCGCCTTCATATCTTCAGGCATAATATCTAGTGCATTAACCTTTCTGTTAGGTATACCAATTACTTCTCCCTCTACTGTATTTTCGTAGGTTGAATGATTAGACCCTGCTCTTACACCGGTTGGTTTAAGAATTAACATAATGTCATTCTGTTCAAATCCATTCTCAGCATAGAAACCATCTCTCATTGTATTCAAGTCTGTATATCCATTAATAGATTCTACATACTGAGTAAAATCAGTGTTAGGTGTATTTTGAGAATTGTTTAACGCTATCAAGAAAGGTTTTCTATCTGTTGTCTCTCTTAACTCTTGCCAAGAATCATAATTTTCAAGAGTTTCTCTTATAACTTTTATAGGTTTTGCCTCTAAAGCTTTTGCTTTAAATGTATTAAAATCTCCTAGCTTTGAAGTTAGAAAATCGTATGCACTTTTATTAAATAGTTTACTTACAGTAGGTGAACCACTTATAATAAATAGGTAATCAGTTTTTGATATATTGTTTTCAATACCTTTTACCGCCATACTACTTGCCCAAATGTCGTTAGGATTTTGATGTGCGAAACTTGGTCCACCATCTATTCCCATCTCTTCGTCTATTCCTAATTGGTCAGCTACCCAAAACCAAACCTTTTGGTCGTTTTCTACTATCTCATCTATGAGTGCATCAAAATCTACTTTTTTCTCTTGGCTGACTAATGAGTTTTTATAGGTATCTTTAAATACAATTTCATTTACTTGTTGTTTACCTGATGGCTTTACAATAGTAGTAGGTGAACCAATCGGGTTCGTTCCGTTATCTAACTCCTCTAATGTTTTAACATCAGCTTCTGTTATCACTTCACCTGTTCTAGTTTTTCTTGATATAACATTCAGTAGGTCAATAACATCAGCATCTTTTGTACCGAAGTCACTACCTATATCAATACCAAACTTTCTAGCAATACCTTTTAAGAACTTTATAATTACATTCTTAGATGGCTTATCAAGTTGTCTGTATTCAGATGAAAGTATACCAACTAACTCAGCTAGTCTTTCTTCATTTTGAAACTCACCCTCATAGCTTTTAGCGAATTTCTCAATACGTTGACCAAGGTCACTATCTTTTGATACAATTTTTTGTACAGACAGTACCATTTGTTCTGCTGCTCTAGCAATAGCAGGGTCGCTCTTAACTTTCTCCATTAATACTGCGTGGAAAATTTCGTGTGGGACCGTAGTCTTTGTTGCTTTAGATAAGTTAATATGAATAGTTGTATTGTCAGGATTATATTCTGCTCTACCCTCACCAAGCTTTGCATATTTTAAATACTGCTCGTTGGTTTCGTGCATTACTATTTTTACTTTAGGCAATATTTTTGATATTGCTTTAGCACTTAACTCTGCAGTCTTAACAACACTACTTCTAAATGGATTTGTGTTTTGTTTACCTGCATTTTCTGAATTATTAATAACTAAGTTTTGACCTTTAACTTCCGAACTTTCGTTTTCCTCATCAAAGAAGTTGTCAATATCTGATTGCTCCTCTTCTGATACA
>Ga0098059_1000946_pt1 | contig 15315 bp, 11 predicted proteins | sample 20_taG_FD_92580 | JGI IMG/M metagenome (GOLD analysis project Ga0098059, IMG submission 92580) | Marine viral communities from the Subarctic Pacific Ocean - 20_ETSP_OMZ_AT15318 metaG | ecosystem: Environmental > Aquatic > Marine > Oceanic | place: Subarctic Pacific Ocean | collected 2015-01-19
AAAGAATGACACTGGTATAACCACAGCCTCTAGCGCCACGGCGTCAGACGGTGATTTGGTATATGGTTGGGCGGACGCTTCGGGAAATGAAAATGACGCTACAGCGAGTTCCCAGCGATTTGAATTTGATGCTGGGAGTGGGGGGATATACTCGGATCCAGGATTGGGTAATAGCATTTTAGACGTACCACAATTAACCCTCGGTAATTTTAGCATATTCATGAAGATAAAGTTTAGCTCAATAAGTAGTGGGTCAACCGATATATTTGCATTAGACAAGGATAGTTCTGTGAACTTTTTTAGGGTACAGAATGCGACGTCGATAAAAGCTAAAGTTAATCACTCAGCAGCAACTTCTTGGACTACAAGCACTATTTCTCTTGACACGTATTACACCTTAAGCGTCATCAGAGACACTAGCACCGGGTGTGATGTTTATATAAACGGTGTCAAACAAGATGCTACTAAAAACGTGCACACAAATAATATGCTTATCGATAGAATCGGATCGAATTTCAATGGGATAATTAAGAACTTTGTAGTATACAATAGAGCTTTAATAGCCGCTGAAAGAGGGAATATGGATACTTTCATGGCAGGAATATAAATTAACTTAAATTAAATAAAAATGGCGAAAGCAAAAACAAAAAAGAAAAAAGATACTGAAGTTATTGACTTCACAAAACCGGAAAAAATTTCTGAAGAACAACTACAAAAGATGCAGGGGCTGGTAGGGACTCTTAATAGGGCACACTCAGAGATCGGTATGATTGAGTTAACTAAACATAAATTAATTACAGCGGTACAATCAATGGACTCTGACTTATCAGCATTACAGGAGGAATTTCAGAAAGACTACGGAACTTACGACGTGAATATACAAGATGGCTCTATAAATTACTCAGACAGTGAAGTTAATTAGAAAGATTACCATAGGCAAGGATTACAAAAACGACGCAATGCACTACACTGTTGGCCAAGAAGTGTATGGCGGTCATACTATCTGCGATATTGTAGAGGAGGATGATAAGTTTTCCGTGTATATTAAAAAGGGGGAGGATGTATTGCCTTGGAAAGACTTCAATAAAAACATGGCTGTATCTGTAGAATATAATCTACAATACTAATGAAGAGCGTTTACAACTTTGTTGTAAAGCCAAAAGGGGAAAGATATAACAATACTAAAAAGTTTGATGGCGGGGAGTTAATCCTTAACACAGATATATTTCAACACCAGTACGTTAACAGAGAAGCTATTGTAATATCAACACCTATAATTGGTGATACAGATATAAAACCAGGAGATACAGTTATAGTGCACCATAACGTTTTTAGAAGATGGAACGACATAAATGGTATTGAGAGGAATAGTAAAGCTTATTTTGATGAAGATACTTATCTTATAAACCACGATCAAATCTTTCTATATAAACGAAAAGACAAGTGGGTAGCTCCAAAAGGATATTGCTTTGTAATCCCCTTAAAAGCTACAGATCAGTTTAACACTGAATCTGAAAAACCTTTGCAAGGCATCGTCAAATATTCTGACGGCACCGTTGAGGTTAACAAGCTAGTTGGCTTTAGACCAAGTAGTGAATATGAGTTTATCGTTGATGGCGAGAGACTGTTTCGAATTTTATCTAATTTTATTACAATCAAATATGGACGCCAAGGAAACGAAGAAGAATATAATCCAAGCTGGGCACAAAGCAGTTGAAGAACTGATTAAAGTAGCCAAGGAGGCAATCGTTGATTCAGACGATGATATATCGGCAGATCGACTAAAGAATGCCGCAGCAACAAAAAAGCTAGCAATATTCGATGCTTTTGAAATCTTAAATAGAATCCAGGACGAGGAAAATGCCTTAGAAGGTAAACAAAAGGAGGAAAGGTCTACGACTTTTAAAGGATTCGCAGAGAAGAGATCAAAATAATGGGATATAAGCAGACACTACAGAAGATCGTAGAGCCCCTTAAAAGAACCACGATAAGTCGACTGAACAAAGCTAAAGCGTGGAAGTACGGTTATGACAAAGAGCATGATATTGTTGTTATATCTAAGACAGGGCAGATTGGAGATATCTACGAAATCCAAGGCTTTCAAATAGCCCTCCCCAAACAACCCAAAGAAATTCACAGTAGAGGAGATAATCCTAGGTCTCAAAAATGGGAGCGCTCGGAGTATCCTAAGGAGTTAAAAAGTATAAAGAGTATATTTGACTGGGCAAACCAACCCGAGTCGTTTAAAGAGGCTTGGGTTGATTATATAGATATAGAGTTCCAACGAAGAGATGAGGGATTTTGGTTCATGAACAAAGGGGTCCCCACCTATATGACAGGTACACAGTATATGTATCTTCAGTGGGCAAAGATTGATGTGGGACAAGCGGATTTTAGGGAATCTAACAGATTATTTTATATATTCTGGGAAGCTTGCAAAGCAGATAAAAGATGTTATGGAATGTGCTACCTTAAAAATAGACGTTCTGGATTTTCTTTCATGGCCTCAAACGAAATAGTAAACCAGGCAACTATATCAAGTGATAGTAGATATGGAATATTATCTAAGACTGGACAGGATGCTAAAAAGATGTTTACAGATAAAGTTGTACCGATAAGTACTAACTACCCATTCTTTTTTAAACCTATCCAAGACGGTATGGATCGTCCTAAAACAGAATTAGCATATAGAGTCCCGGCTAGCAAGATGACTAAGAAGAAAATGAAGTCTACCGCTCCTGTCGAAATAATGGAAGGGCTGGATACTACTATAGACTGGAAAAATACAGGGGATAATAGTTATGATGGAGAGAAGTTAGCTTTATTAGCACATGATGAGAGTGGAAAGTGGGAAGCTCCTAATAACATCCTAAATAATTGGAGAGTCACGAAAACCTGTTTGAGATTAGGGAGTAGGATAACCGGTAAATGTATGATGGGGAGTACTTCAAATGCATTAGACAAAGGGGGAGACAATTTTAAAAAACTATATACTCAGAGTAGTGTTACTCGACGAAATAGAAATGGACAAACGTCATCGGGATTATACGCTCTTTTTATCCCAATGGAATGGAACTACGAGGGATTTATTGATGAGTATGGACACCCTGTTTTTGACACACCGACAGAGCCTACTTATGATCCTTTGGGGGATTTGATAGAGACAGGGGTTATAGAACATTGGGAAAATGAAGCTGAAGGATTGAAAGACGATATGGATGGTCTTAATGAATTTTATAGACAATTCCCAAGATCTGAAGAACACGCTTTTCGAGATGAAACCCAAAACAGCTTATTCAACCTAGTTAAACTCTACGAACAAATTGACTATAACGAAGGAGTGTCAAATAACTCTGCGGTAGTAACAGGTAGTTTCCAATGGGAGAGTGGGATAAAAGACACAAAGGTAGTATTCTCTCCGAACCCTAAGGGTAGATTTAAAGTAAGCTGGGTTCCTCCAATAGCATTGCAAAATCGAGTGGATATTCGAAACGGGATAAAGTACCCAGGGAATGAACACGTAGGTGCTTTTGGTTGCGATAGTTATGATATATCAGGGACAACGGACGGGAAGGGATCTAAAGGAGCTTTACACGGGCTTACTAAGTTCAGCATGGAAAATGCCCCACCGAGTCATTTCTTCTTAGAGTATGTAGCTAGGCCTCAAACAGCGGAGTTGTTTTTTGAAGATGTACTAATGGCGCTGGTGTTTTATGGAATGCCTATTCTAGCAGAAAATAATAAACCAAGGTTACTGTATTACTTAAGGAGAAGAGGGTACCGAGGGTACTCAATGAATAGACCAGATAAAGTTTGGAATAAACTATCGGTCACTGAAAAAGAAATTGGAGGAATTCCTAACTCCTCAGAAGATATTAAACAAGCTCACGCTGCAGCTATAGAGATGTATATAGATAGTTATGTAGGGCACTTGGGAGACGGCAATTACGGAACGGTATATTTTAATGAAACGTTAAACGATTGGGCTAAGTTTGATATAAACAAAAGAACAAAGTTTGATGCCGCAATAAGTAGCGGGTTAGCGATAATGGCTTGTAATAGACATTTGTATAAACCGAACCCCGATAGGGAAAAGCAGCAATTAAATATAAGTATCTCTAGATACGACAATAAAGGTAGTAATTCACAAATAATTAAAAAATAAATATGGCTGAGTCAGTTATAAATAGTTATTTTCCAAGCCAAGTAGTAAGTGATGTTGAAAAGATCAGTTACGACTATGGGTTAAAAGTAGCAAAAGCAATTGAGAGGGAGTGGTTTGATAAGAAGGATGGTAGGTATCGATCTTTTAACAATTCATTTCATCAATTAAGGCTATATGCTAGGGGGGAACAATCTGTTCAGAAATATAAAGATGAATTAGCTATTAATGGAGACTTGTCTTATTTGAACCTGGATTGGAAGCCGGTACCTATTATATCTAAGTTTGTAGATATTCTAGTCAATGGTATGAGTGAAAGAGTCTATGATGTGAGCGCGGTTTCTCAGGACCCCGCAGGAGTTTCTAAAAGGACTGAGTATATGACTCAGATTGTAGCAGACATGCAGGCTAAGAGGTTTGATACATTTGCTAGGGAAAATTTAGGGATGGATCTAAGGATGAGCGGATTGGATGTTCTGCCAGGAAGTCAGGAAGAGTTAGATATTCATATGCAGCTAACTTATAAGCAAGGTATCGAGATTGCATCTGAGCAAGCTATAAACACATTATTAGAAGGAAATAAGTTTGATCTTATTAGAAGACGTTATTACTATGATTTAGGAGTTCTTGGTATTGCGGCAGTTAAAACTGGGTTCAATACTTCAGAAGGAGTGGTGATTGATTATGTAGATCCAGCTGATTTAGTTTACTCTCATACAGATTCTCCTTATTTTGATGACATCTATTATGTAGGGGAAGTAAAGTCAATACCAGTCAACGAGCTTATAAAGCAATTCCCACATTTGACAGAAGAAAGCTTAAAAGAAATACAGAACACGTCAGGAGCGCAGTCGTTTAGAAACACCCCCTTCTCTACCACTAGAGGGGACAGCGATAAGAATAAGGTTGATGTTCTATACTTCAACTATAAGACATACATGAATGAAGTCTATAAAATAAAAAAGACCGGTACGGGAGGGGATAAAGCAATACAAAAGAACGATAGCTTCAATCCGCCAAACGAACTAACTGGGGAGTATGGAAGGACTTCTAAAGCGGTTGAGGTTCTTTACGATGGAGCAATTATATTAGGAACAGACAAACTGCTAAAATGGGAAATGGCAAAGAATATGATGCGCCCTAAAAGTGACTACACAAAAGTGAAGATGAATTATTCAATTGTAGCTCCAAGAATGTACAATGGAAAAATTGATTCTATCGTTAGCAGAATAACAGGCTTTGCCGACATGATACAATTAACACATTTGAAGCTTCAGCAAGTGATGTCTAGAATGGTACCAGATGGTGTTTATCTTGACGCGGATGGGTTAGCTGAAATTGATTTAGGTAATGGAACTAACTATAACCCTCAAGAGGCTTTAAATATGTTCTTCCAAACAGGGTCTGTTATTGGTAGGTCGTTCACCTCAGAGGGGGATATGAACCCCGGTAAAGTCCCTATTCAGGAAATATCTAGTGGAAGTGGGGGGAATAAAATGCAAGCTTTAATCGGGACATATAATTATTATTTACAAATGATAAGAGATGTAACCGGCATGAATGAAGCTAGAGACGGCTCTACTCCTTCAAAAGATGCGTTGGTAGGTATACAGAAGATGGCGGCGGCTAATTCAAATACAGCAACGCGTCACGTTTTACAATCAGGGTTATTCCTAGCGGCAGAAGTTTGTGAAGCTTTATCATTAAGGATTTCTGATATTTTAGAGTATTCACCTACAAGAGACGCCTTTGTACAAGCTATCGGACTACACAATGTAGCTAGCTTGGGTGAGATTAAAGATTTACACTTGTATGACTTTGGAATATTCTTAAAATTATCTCCAGACGACGAGGAGAAAGCTATGCTGGAGAATAATATTGCAGCAGCGATTTCACAACAAACGTTAGACATAGAGGACGCTATAGATATAAGGGAGATCCCGAATATCAAATTAGCCAACAGACTTCTAAAATTGAGGAGGAAGAAGAAAATGGCAAAAGACCAGCAGATGAAAAACGAGTCTATTCAACAGCAATCTCAAGCCAATCAGCAGGCTCAAGCAGCGGCAGCCCAGGGAGAAATGCAAAAAGCGGAACACAAATCCAACCTCGATGTAACCTTAGCTCAACAAAAATCAGAAATAAAAGCTGCGGAAATGAGATTAGAAGTACAACTCAAAAGAGAGTTAATGGATCACGAATTTGCTCTTAACAAACAGCTGAAAGAATTAGAGTTGAAAGTAGTGTCTAATAAAGACACAGAAAAAGAGGATAGGAAAGACGAAAGAACGAAAATTCAAGCGACTCAACAATCTGCTTTGATCGACCAAAGGAAAAGCGGTAGTGCTCCAAAAAACTTTGAGTCCGCGGGTAATGATGTCATAGACGGAGATTTTGACTTAGGCATGTTTGACCCTAAATAAATTATTAACTATTATTATATTATATTATGGAAGAAGAAAATGAAAAAGTAGTCGAAGAGACTACACAAGAAACGACTGAACAAGTCGATGAAAGTAAATTTGCATCTGTCGGGGACGACAGTGTTGTTAAAGTAGATTTAAGTAAACCAGTAGAACTAGAGCAAGATGAAGTTAAAGAAGATAACACTGACGACAGCGGAGTGGTTGCAGAGTCTGAAAATGCCAACCCCCCACAAGAACAAGAAGAAGTACAACCGGAAGCTGAAGCACAAGAAACCCCACTAGAAGATTTAACTAGTACTGTATCTGCTGCGTTACCAGAGGCTCCCGCGGAAGTAAATGAAACACCTAAGTTACCTGAAAATATTGAGAAATTAGTAACATTCATGGAAGAGACTGGTGGTGATTTGTCAGATTACGTAGCAATAAACAAAGACTACTCAGACCTACCGGATTCAGCTTTATTGACTGAATATTATAGTAAGGCAAAACCTCACTTAAACAAAGAAGAAATATCATTTTTGATAGATGACAATTTTTCTTATGATGAGGATTTAGACGAAAGTAGAGATATACAAAGAAAAAAACTAGCGTTGAAAGAGCAAGTTGCTGACGCTAAAGCCTACTTAGACGGGTTAAAGTCTAAATACTATGAAGAGATCGGTTCTAACAAAACTCTGACACCAGAGCAAAGTAAAGCGGTTGATTTCTTTAATAGGCACAACAAGGAAAAGGAAGAGATGGCAGGTAAGTTAAAACGCCAACAGGAGGTTTTTTCAAACAAAACAACAGAGGTATTTTCTAAGGATTTCGAAGGTTTCGAATATTCAACAGGAGAGAATAACTTACGTTTTACTGTAAAAGATCCCCAGAAGGTAATGTCAAATCAAATGGATATTTCAAAATTCGTTAAGAAGTTCCTTAATGAAGATAATACCATGAATGATGCGGCTGGATACCACAAGGCAATGTTTGCCGCTAACAACGCAGATGCAATAGCTACTCATTTTTATGAGCAAGGGAAAGCTGACGCTATAAAAGCGAATGTAACAAACGCAAAGAACATTGACATGGAACCGAGGCAATCACACGAGGCCCCTGTTTCTAGTGGAATCAAGTTTAAAGTACTTGGAGAGTCTTCTTCTGATTTTAAGTTTAAAATTAAAAACAAATAACAACTAAAACATTTTAAAAAATGGCAAACATTACAGCAGGACCGAATTTAAACTCGGTACCAGCAACAACAAAAAACGCCCTATCAACGAATTACATTGATTTTACTTCAAGTACTACTAAAGGATGGGCACAGCAATATTTACCAGATCTTATGGAGAAAGAAGCTGAAGTCTTCGGTAATAGAAGTATCTCAGGATTCTTATCACAAGTAGGGGCTGAGGAACAAATGCAATCTGATCAAGTGATCTGGTCTGAACAAGGTAGATTACACTTAAGTTACGGGGGAGCTACTCACGGGTCAACTGACGGTTTAATTAACTTAACAACTGATGCTGATGGGAATTCTATCGACGGTGCTGGAGAGGTTAAGCACTCTGTTAGAGTTGGAGATACAGTATTAGTTACTGCAGCAGGAGCAACAGTAAGATGTTACGTTGTAGCTACAGAGGATAACTTTATGTCACCAGCTTCAGCGGTTGTAGCAGCTGAGCACATTTCAGTTCTACCTTATACAGCAGCAACTTTAAATGCTGTTTCTGGAATATCTACGGCTACTACGGTTAACGTATTAGTTTATGGTTCTGAGTACAAGAAAGGTCAAAATGGTAGAGTTGATTCTATCGAGCCTTCTTTCAAAACTTTCACTAACAAACCAATTATCATCAAGGACAAGTACCATATTAATGGATCAGATACTTCTGCTATTGGATGGATTGAAGTTTCAGGAGAAGACGGAACTGGAGGATATATGTGGTACCTTAAAGCTGAGGGAGACACTAGAGTTCGTTTCGCGGACTACTTAGAGATGTCTATGATTGAAGCTACTAAGAACGATGGTGGTAATGCTGGATTACCTGATGGTACAGAAGGTCTTTTAGCCGCTATTGAAGATAGAGGAAATGTAACTACTGGTATTACTGGTGTTAACCCTGCTACTGATTTAGATGAATTTGATGCTATCTTAGCTGAGTTTGATAAAAATGGGGCAATTGAAGAGAACATGATGTTCTTAGATAGAGGTACTTCTCTAGCTATAGACGATATGTTAGCTTCTATGAACTCTCATGGTTCAGGAGGATCTTCTTACGGAGTGTTCTCTAATTCAGAAGATATGGCTTTAAATTTAGGATTCATGGGCTTCAGAAGAGGTTCTTATGATTTTTATAAGTCTGACTGGAAATATTTGAATGACAGAGGTACTAGAGGTTCTCAAATTGACACAGCGGGCGGATTAAGAGGAGCTATCGTTCCTGCTGGAGTTTCTACAGTTTATGACCAACAATTAGGTAAAAACTTGAAGAGACCATTCTTACACGTAAGATACAGAGCATCACAAACTGATGATAGAAAAATGAAAACTTGGACAACTGGAGCAGTAGGTGGAAACATTACTTCTGATTTAGATGCGATGGAGATTCACTATTTATCTGAAAGATGTTTAGTAGTGCAAGGAGCTAATAACTTCATGTTAGTTAAAGGATAATCATCTGATTACACAAAAGCGGCCCTTGAAATACAGGGCTGCTTTATTTTATTAATTTTTATTATATTATATTATGTCAAAAAAACAAAAAACGCAAAAGGTCGTAGAACCTTTAATAGAAAATGACTTTAAAGAAGTCGTGGTAGAAACACCACCGGTTGTAGAACAACCAAAAGTTGTTGTTAAAGAAAAACCTTTACCAACGCCAAAAAAGAATACTTGGGAAATAAAAGATAGAACATACTTCCTAACAAACAATCAGAACCCCCTCAGTTATGCTATCAAATCATCGAATATATACTTCTTTGACGAAGAGAAGGGTTATGAAAGAGAACTGAAATATACTTCTAATCAAAAGACTCCTTTTGTTGATGAATTTCCAGATGGCTCTCAAGCTAGGTTGGAACACATTATTTTCCGAAATGGGTCTATGCACGTTCCTAGAAACAAGCAAACTTTACAAAAGTTATTATCACTTTACCATCCTCAAAGAGATACGTTGTTCGTTGAGAAGAAGCCAGTAGTAGAAGCTGCTAATCACATTGATTGGTTAGAGATGGAAATTGATGCTTTAAATATCGCACGCGATATGGATATCAACGATGCCGAAGGAATACTCCGTGTAGAGATTGGCTCAAAAGTATCTAAGTTAAGTTCTAAAGAATTACGTAGAGACTTAATGTTATATGCTAGGAAAAACCCTAGGGGATTTATTGCATTAGCCTCTGACGATAATGTGCAACTTAGAAACTTCGGGATTAAAGCCGTTGAAAATGGGTTCATAAATTTATCAGGAGACCAAAGAACGTTTACTTGGGCTTCAACAGCAAGAAAGTTAATGACTATCCCATTTGATGAAAACCCTTACTCAGCTTTAGCAGCTTGGTTTAAAACTGACGAAGGAATGGAAGTATACAAAACTGTAGACAAAAGGATGCAATAAGCATCATTTTATTTTATTTAGAGATAGCTGCCTAACGGTGGCTATCTTTATTTACAGAAGTAATATCTACCTCTAATATGTGATTATATCCCTATGACTAATAATAACACTCAAAAACCAAAGGGGCTCGGCGATTCTATAGAAAAAATAACAAAAGCTACTGGAATTAAGAAGGTAGTAAATTCCATAGCGAACAAAACTGGAAAAGATTGTGGATGCGGGAAAAGAAAGGACGTCCTGAACAAGTGGTTCCCTTATAATAACAAATAATATCAATGGCAATTAATATAGACGACGTATACCAAAAAGTGCTAGCAATAGCTAATAAAGAACAAAGAGGTTATATAACACCTCAAGAATTTAATATCTTTGCATCCTTAGCCCAGAAAGAAATCTTACAGCAGTACTTTTATGATCTTAATGTATTGGCTCGAACACCTGTGGCAAACAAAGAACACTCTGACCCAGTGGAGATTATAGAGGAGAAAATATCCCCCTTTTTAGCGCAAGCGAATCTGGTATACGACCCAGCTACTGTGTCGTTTTCGTTACCTCAAGACTTATATAAGATAGGCAGTTTAACTACCATCGGAGGAACTCTAATTGAAGAGGTAAGCGCCAAGGAGTTGACTGTTATGAAAAGCAGTCCATTACTAAACCCTTCTTCATTAACTCCTGTTTATTATTTTGTGAATTCCTTATTAAAAGTGGAACCTACGACGGTTAATGCTATTTGCAACTATGTACGAGAGCCGCATCGTCCTCAATGGGGGTTTGTTGTAATAAACGACCAAGCTATGTATGATCCAAATCCCGATAAGACAACCCACTTCGATTTACATAAATCTGAAGAGGCAGAGCTTACATATAGAATATTAGCGCTTGCTGGAATAGCCATGCAAAATAACAACCTAGCGCAAATAGCGCTTGGAATGAATAAAAGTGTAGAACAATCAGAAAAACAATAAACTATGGGTTTAATTAATACTACAGAAAGAAGTTATTACGAAAGTGATAATTATGGCAGCTACCAATTTGTGTCAATAGAAACTATAATAGCTCAATTTTTAATAGCGTATGTCGGGGAGGAAAAAATATTAAGAAAAGTAGACCGCTCGGATATAGTGTTCTATGCAAAAAGAGCTCTCCAAGAGTTAAGCTACGATACATTTAGGGTGTCAAAAGCTACTGAAAGAGAAGTTCCTTTGTCTTTATCAATTCCACTTCCTCAAGATTATGTGGGATATACTAAAATCGAGTGGGTGGATAGCGGAGGTGTAACTCGTCCTATATATCCGTCTAACAAAGCTAATGTCACTTCCAAAACCATAGAAGCCAAAAAAACACAAGGACTAACTGTAAACGGAAAAGTCCAATTTGAAGTTACAAATAATGACCTTTCAGCGCCCCCTACGTATGCCGCTACTAATATAATACATATTAACACTGCGGATCTGCTAGGGATTACGGACTTAGAAGGGTGGGTAATAGAAAATTCTCAGTACCCAGAGAACACTACAGTATTATCCACTTCTATTGACGGAGCGGTAACAATAGCCGTCCTTAGTGACTACTCAAACCATGGGATATCTACAGTGCTAAATCCTCCATCAGGGGTAATATCTGTTTATTTAAACGACACTAAAGTATCCGCTACAACATCACAATTCACTACTAGCAGTGGAGGAAGTATTCCTTTAGAAGAAGGTAACTTGGGACAAAGGTATGGTATTGACCCTTCGAGGAATAGTAACGGAACATTCTTTATAGACAACGCTACAGGCTTACTACACTTCGACAGCACTCTAGCTGGTAAAAAAATAGTACTAACTTATATAAGCGATAGTTTGGGTAAAGACGGGGAGATGTTGGTACATAAGTTTGCAGAAGAAGCTGTTTATAAATGGATATTATACGCTATAGCTTCAGTAAGAACAAATATACCTGAATACCAAATAAACAGATTTCGTAAAGCTAAGTTTGCAGCGGTTAGGACTGCTAAACTAAGGTTATCTAACTTAAAATCGTTAGAAATACAAATGACAATGGAAGGAAAAGGGAAACCAATAAAATAGAGTAAATGACTGAAATTAAAACTTCTTTCCTTAAGGGGAAAATGAATAAAGACCTTGACGAAAGGTTACTTCCGGACGGCGAATACAGAGACGCTTTAAATATACAAGTTGGGACCTCTGAGGGTTCTAGTATAGGAACAGTCCAAAATATTGCTGGAAGTGTTAAAATATGTGATTTCGACTTTTTAACAAATGAAACTAGAACAGTAGGTAGTGTTTCTGATGAAAAGAATAATGCAGCATATTGGCTTGTTCGCAACGAAGCTCCTCACATCAGCGCAAACATCCCTAATATGGATTTACCGGTGGTCTACGCGGATCGTATCCTTAAAAACACCCCTGAAAAAGGGTGCGAAATAGTTTTTACAGACGTACACACTAAATATATTGATTTTCCTACAACACAAACAACCATACATACCAATACTATTGACGTATCGAGTTTTGATGACTTTGACATTGGGATGCAAATTATTGGAGTATACGACAATGGAGGGGTTCATAATTTCGGGGAAATCTTACAACTCAATAGCAACAATACTTTTGGTACAACATACTCACTAAACACCGAGATTCTTACGACTACAGTACCTGCCTACGATCGCACAGATCAATCAGGAAACACTGAAATATTTGGAACTTGGTATCAAGATACGCTTTCAGTTTGGCATGCAGTTTTTGATATCTATGAATTCAATCAATTCGGGGTGCAAGTGGGAGATGAGATAACACACGTTAATTTATCGACGGGAACGGTGATTGACAATATTCAATTAACTTCATACACGGCAGATGTTACTGTATCTTCTACTTTCAGTTCGTCAGCTGCTTTCCCAGCAATGAATGGTCCCGGTACTAACCCGTTCGGGTTTATAGCGCCCGCAGTTACTAGTGGTACTACGGTTCCCATTGCCCCTATAACCTTAGCTATATCAAGTACAGACCCAGACTTTGCATTATTCACAGTAGGTGCCGGGGTTACCGGGACAGGGATACCGCTAGGGAGTACGATATCCGCAATTAGTGGAACTTACACAAATGCGCTTCCTAACGACATAACTATAGTTGATGCATCTGGAGCTGATCTTTTCTTAACTCCAAATCAATTTATGGACATTACGGTTACTCAACCGGGAATATTGTCCTTAGAAATGGGGGGAGCTCCTGGAGATATGTTAAATATCGCTGCTTTAGTTTTACAAAGAAAACCAGTACTTGGGTTAGATTCAAATAGATTAATTACAGGAATAAATATAATAGATGATATTCTATTATGGACCGACGGATATACAGAACCAAAAAAGATAAACATACAACGGTCTATAGATGGAACCGATCAAATCAATCCTGTTCACACTCAATTAGTCAATGAACTAACAGGGCTGGGATTATATACCTCTCCATTTGTTGATGTTACGGAGTCTCATATATCTGTAATAAGGAAAAGCCCACCAACCGCCCCTATTATAGATGTAGCGGCGACGAGAAGAGAAGGAATTATAGAAGGAACCTTTGCCCAGTATGTAGGATTTAGTTCAGGGATAATAAATCCAGATGTGGATGATTTTGCGTCAGTACATGTTGGAGATACCTTCGAGGGGAAGATATTTAGTCCGACAAGTGGTGGCGTTAAATTTGCTATTAAGAAAGGGGATGTATTGGAATTTTCTGCAGCAGATGATTATGGAAATATTCCTACCTCTCCATTTGTCACTAAAGATTTAAGAGTTAGTATATTAGATATTATCACGAATAATGGAAATGGGTGGCTCGTGTTTGAAGCAAGGGTGTTAAGTAAGCGTAATGACATCCCTACGAATGTAGCTACAACCTTTGCCGTAGCCTTAGCGGAACAAGCAGAAGCAATATTTGAGGGGAAATTCCCTAGATTTGCCACTAGGTATCGTTACGAAGATGGGGAATATTCTGTGTATTCGCCGTTCTCCTCTGTAGCATTCTTACCGGGTGGTTTTGACTATCACCCAAGAAAGGGTTATAATCTAGGGATGGTGAATAGAATGTCTAAAGTTAGGCTTAGCAACATAATCCCGCCTAACATCCCTAAGGATGTTGTTGAGGTTGAGATACTTTATAAAGAAGACTCCTCTCCTAATATATATACGGTAGACACGTTGAGCCGAGCTGATGAAAAAACATTGATTAATGCGAATGGCGCCGAGGTGAATGCTTGGATGATGAATTCTTACGAGATCACTTCTGATACAACAAAAGGGGTGCTGCCAAGCAACCAGCTGTTGAGAGCTTGGGATAACGTCCCTTCTTCAGCTAAGGCCCAAGAGATAGTCGGTAATAGAGTTGTTTATGGAAACTATACACAGAACATGGATCTCGACGTTTCTTTTGCGGAACGCTTCACCCCGTCAGCTCACCTTTCTTTACGTAGCCAAAATGTTGCGGTAGCGGGAGCTCTTCCCTCTGTTAAATCATTAAGAGATTATCAAGTTGGAATTGTATATACTGACGAATACGGTAGAGAAACTCCGGTACAATCTAGCTCTATGGGAACAACTTCTGTTCTTAAAGAAGACGCCTCAGGGTTCAATCGTTTAGAGGTGCAGCTAGCAGGAGAGCACCCGCTATCAGCGAAATTTCTAAAGTTTTATATAAAAGAAGAGAGTGCTGAATATTATAATCTAGCAATGGATAGGTGGTATGACGGTGGGGATGGAAACATATGGCTTGCTTTCCCATCAGCAGATAGAAATAAAATAGATGATGAATCTTATATATATTTAAAAAAATCTAGTGGAGCCACGGACGCCACTTCATTCCATGATAAACTAAAGGTGCTCGCGATAGAAAACAATGCACCTGACTCTATAAAATACGACCGTACCCCTCTTGGTTCAGTTACTGATGATGGTACTGGTAATGTATTTACATCTGAACCTAGTGAAGGGAATGATGTTTTCGCCTTGGATTTTGATCAACTTATCCCTACTTCTTTATCCACACTCTCGAGTTATACTGGGTCAAGAGTGTTTTGTCAATTTGGAGTTTTAGGTGTAACCGACCTGAGCGCAATGTATGAA
>Ga0098059_1000948_pt1 | contig 15296 bp, 15 predicted proteins | sample 20_taG_FD_92580 | JGI IMG/M metagenome (GOLD analysis project Ga0098059, IMG submission 92580) | Marine viral communities from the Subarctic Pacific Ocean - 20_ETSP_OMZ_AT15318 metaG | ecosystem: Environmental > Aquatic > Marine > Oceanic | place: Subarctic Pacific Ocean | collected 2015-01-19
CCGGTGCGGGCTTGCAAGCTCCGCTACTATGAAGACCAGAACTTCACCAAACGGCTGAAAGACGCGCCGGACTTCGCGGCCTGTATTCCAGGCGCCCGGGCAGATGATTGGGGTACAGAGGTCCGGTCGATCCATGAAGACCTGATGCAGGCCTCGGAGATTGAGCCCGATGGTGAGGGTCTCGGACCTCAGAAGGCACGCGATGCCGCCAGGGATCGTGCACAGGTCTCTGCGCCCACGCGGTCGGGCAGGTCTCGAGCTGCGTCGCGTGGCGCTGCTCAGCCCAGCCTCTTCGATTCCCTCGTGCAGGCCGACAGCCTCGAACAGGCAACCGGCATTGACCTCACGGGGAATGGCCAATGAAACCCCGGATCCAGCCCTATATCTCCCCCGAGACCCATCACCGGCTGCAGGCCATGGCGAAACGTCCGGGCCTCTCTGAAAGCGCGATCGTCGACCGCGCGCTCGTCGCTTACTTCTCCAGCGAGGCGGACAATCAGCGTGAGGCAGCCATCAACCGCCGGCTCGACCGGCTGACGCGCCAGTTCGGACGGATCGAGCGGGACAATCTCGTCCTTGCCGAAACGCTCGCCACCTTCGTGCATTATTTCCTGACGGTGACGCCGCCGGTACCGGCGAACCAGGTGGAGGCGGCCCGGGCCAAAGGCGATCTCCGGTTCGATCTCTTCGTCCGTCAGGTCGCCGAGGCGCTCCGCTCCGGCCAGCGCATTCTCCAGAACGCGGTCGACGATGTGACGGCGGAAGCGGCCAGCCTTGGAAGCGATCCCGAGCACATGAATGGGGAGCGGGCCGATGCGTGACGCAGCAAGTCTTGCACGCACCCGCGCCATGCTGGTGACAGCGCTCGGAGACGAGATTGTCGCGGCGCTGGATGATCCCTCTGTTGTCGAGATCATGATCAATCCCGATGGCCGTCTTTGGGTCGAGCGGCATGGGTCTGGGCGAACGGAGACCGGTGTGGTCTCTCCCGCCGATACAGAGCGCGTCATCCGCCTCGTTGCGAGCCATATGGGACGGCGCGCGGATGCGGCCTCACCGATTGTCTCTGCCGAACTGCCGATGGGCGGAGAGAGGTTCGAAGGTGTGCTGCCACCAGTTTCGCCGGGACCGTGTTTCTCGATCCGCAAGCCTGCGGGCCGAGTGATCAGTCTGGATACCTATGTCAGTTCCGGCGTCATGGCGGCTCATCATGTCCAAGCGCTGCGGCGCGCCGTGCTGGAACGCGAGAACATCCTTGTCGTCGGCGGCACCGGCTCCGGCAAGACGACGCTTGCCAATGCGCTCCTCGCAGAGATCGCTCGGACCGGCGACCGGCTCGTCATCCTTGAAGACACGCGCGAGCTTGTTTCGGCGGCAGAGGACGCGGTGCAACTCCGCACGCAGCCAGGCTCCGTATCGCTCGCCGACCTTGTGCGCTCGACGCTGCGTCTCCGCCCCGACCGGATCATCATCGGCGAAGTCCGGGGCGCCGAGGCGCTCGACATGCTGAAGGCCTGGAACACCGGCCATCCGGGCGGCATCGCCACCTTGCACGCAAACTCTGCCCTTGGCGGCCTCTCCCGGCTCGAACAGCTAATCGGCGAGGCCTCGGCTCAGGTGCCGCACGATCTCATCGCCGAGACGATCGACTGCGTCGTCTACATCTCGCGGCGGGCTGGAGTTCACCGCGTCGAGACCGTCGCGCGCATGAATGGGCTCGGACGCGGCGGCTACGACCTCAGCCCCGTCCAGCCGGACCTGCAGCTCGTCCTCCCGAGCCTGCCCTTTTCTGAACCGCTTCTCTCAACCGCACCTGAAAGGACACCCACCCAATGAACAGAGATATGGTCAAGGGCATCAGCCTGAGTTGGCTCGTCGCCGCGATTGCTTTTCCCGCCCATGCGGCCGGCTCCGGCATGCCCTGGGAAGCCCCACTGCAATCGATCCTCGAATCCATCGAGGGCCCGGTCGCCAAGATTCTTGCAACCATCGTCATCATCCTGACGGGTCTCGGCCTTGCCTTCGGCGAGAGCGGCGGCGGCATGCGAAAACTCCTGCAGATCGTGTTCGGTCTGTCGATCGCCTTTGCCGCCACCTCGTTCTTCCTGTCCTTCTTCTCCTTCGGCGGTGGGGCAACGCTCTGATGGCTGAGGCAGCGTCCCTACCACCCGGTTACAGCGTACCGGTGCATCGCTCGCTGACGGCGCCGATCCTGCTCGCAGGCGCGCCAAGGCTCGCGACCATCGTGAACGGCACGCTCGCCGCCGCGCTTGGCATCGGTCTCCAGCTCTGGGTCGTGGGGCTCGTCTTCTGGATCGTGGCGCAGGGGATCTGCGTCTTCGCCGCCCGGCGCGATCCCCAGTTCACAGACGTGCTGATCCGGCACCTCCGCCAGAAGGCCTATTACGCATGCTGAACCTCCGTGAATACCGCGCCCGCCCGGCCTCGCTAGACGATCATCTGAAATGGGCCTGCCTGATTGCACCCGGCATTGTCCTGAACAAGGATGGCAGCCTGCAGCGCACCATCGCCTATCGGGGCCCCGATTTTGAAAGTTCGACGGCGGAAGAACTCGTCGCGGTCACCGCGCGCATGAACAATCTCCTCCGCCGGTTCGGCTCCGGCTGGGCGCTGCATATTGAAGCCGACCGGCGGTCTTCCGTCACCTATCCCGAAAGCACCTGGCGGGATCCGGCCGCCTGGCTGGTGGACGAGGAACGCCGCGCGGCTTTCAGAGAAGCGGGCCGGCACTTCGAGACGGACTGCTACCTGACCCTCACCTGGATGCCGCCGGCTGACCGGACGGCGCGGATCGAACAGCTCTTCATCGAAGATCCGGCGGATGTCCCGGCGGCTCTCTGGAGCGAGCATCTTGCCTATTTCGAAACAGAGACGGCCCGGGCGCGCGACATGATGGCGGACCTGATGCCGGAGGCGCGGTTCCTCTCTGACGATGAGACGCTCACCTATCTCCATGCCTGCATCTCCACGGCACATCAGTCGGTGCGGGTGCCGTCCGTACCGATGTGTCTCGATGCGCTCCTGGTCGACACACCGTTGACAGGCGGCCTTAGCCCACGCCTTGGTGAAGAGACGCTGAAAGTCCTGACCATCAATGGTTTCCCGGCAACCGGCGAACCGGGGCTCTTGTCCGAGCTCGACCAGCTCGGCTTTGCCTATCGCTGGGTGACGCGGTTCCTGCCCCTCGACAAGCCGGACGCCGAAAAGACCCTGAACACTTACATCCGCAACTGGTTCGCCAAGCGCCGGTCGCTCACCTCTTATCTCCGTGAAATCCTCACTAATGAGCCGGCAACCCTGCTCAACACCGATGCCGGCAATCAGGCGGCTGATGCGGACGAGGCGCTGCAGGTCCTTGGCGCCGGCCATGTCGCGTTCGGATACTGCACGACCGCGATTGTGGTCCGGCATGCGGATGCTTCGATCGCCGAAGATCAGATCCGCGCCGTCGAGCGTGTGATCCGCGGTCGCGGCTTCACCTGCGTTTCTGAAAGCGTCAATGCCATTGAGGCCTGGCTCGGCACGCTGCCAGGCGAAGCCTATGCCAATGTCCGCCAGCCGCTGCTGAACACGATCAATCTTGCCCATATGGCCCCGCTCTCCTCGCTCTGGGCCGGGCCGGAGCGCAACGCGCATCTCTCCGGCCCGCCGCTCCTGATGGCGCGCTCGGCGAGTTCGACGCCGTTCCGGCTGGTCACCCATCAGGGCGATGTCGGCCACATGATGGTGGTCGGGCCGACCGGGGCCGGCAAGTCCGTCCTCCTGTCGCTCCTGGCGCTGCAATTCCGTCGCTATGAACAGGCGCAGGTCTTCATCTTCGACAAGGGCGCCTCAGCGCGCTGTGCAACGCTCGCCCTTGGCGGCACCTGGTATGAGCTTGGACTTGAGGGCGATATTGCGTTCCAGCCTTTGAGGAGTGTCGACGGTGAAGCAGGGCTCGCTGCAGCGCAGGCCTGGGTATTGGGACTGATTGAGCAGGAAGGTGTCGCGGTGACGCCCGAGGTGAAGCAGGCCGTCTGGACAGCCCTGCATAGCCTCAGCGCGGCGCCGGCAGCACAGCGTACGCTGACAGGGCTAGCCTCCCTCATTCAGATACCGGACCTCCGGCAGGCATTGGAGCCTTACACACTCGCCGGACCTTATGGCGCCCTGCTGGATGCCGATGAGGACTGTCTCGAAACCGGCGACATGCTCTGCTTCGAGATGGACGCACTGATGCAGGACAAGCGGATGGCCGCCCCTGTTCTGGCGCACCTGTTCACGAAACTCGAAGCCCGGTTCGATGGGCGGCCAACCCTGCTCATCCTTGATGAGGCCTGGCTGTTCCTCGACCATCCCTTGTTTGCGGGGCGCCTGCGCGACTGGCTGAAGACGCTTCGCAAGAAGAATGTCTCCGTCGTGTTCGCGACGCAGAGCCTGTCGGACATTGCGGCAAGCACCATCGCACCCAGTCTGATCGAGAGCGCCCCCACTCGCATCTTCCTTGCCAATACGCGCGCCGAGGAACCCTCGCAGCGCGCGGCGTATGAAGGGTTCGGGCTCAATGCCCGTCAGGTCGAACTGATCGCGCGGGCGACGCCGAAGCGGGACTATTACGTTCAGACGCCGGAGGGCAACCGTCTGTTCGATCTGGATCTCGGCCCCATCGCCCTCGCATTTTGCGCTGCCGGGTCGAAAGCTGACCAGAAACTGATCTCCGAAATTCTTGCTTCAGTTGGTCCGGAGGACTTTGCACCGGCCTGGCTTGCTGCGGGCGGGCTTCACTGGGCCGCTGACCTCATCGGAACGGAAGGAGAGATGCCATGCGCCGCCGAATAATTGCGATTCTGCTCGGATCGGTCTCCACGTTGGGACTGGCCGCACCATCGGCACATGCCCTGCTCGGCGTCGGCGATGTCGTGATCGACCCGACGAACCTGGTGCAGAACATCCTGACCGCCACGCATACGCTGGAGCAGATCAACAACCAGATCCAGCAGCTCCAGCATGAAGCGCAGATGCTGGTGAACCAGGCCGAGGATTTGAAGCGGCTCGACTATGCCTCGATCGAGCATTTGAAACGCCTGCTCGAGCGGATCGACACGCTGATGCGGGAAGCGGGTGAGGTCACCTACGAAGTCGAGAAAAGCGAACGCCAGTACCGCGACGCTTTCCCGGACTCCTATGAAAACCTCAGCAATGAGGAAATCGTCGCAGAAGCCGCCGATCAGTGGCGGATCAGCCGGGACGCGTTCCGCGCCTCGATCCAGGTCCAGTCCGGGATCGTGACCTCGATTGCGGACGCCCGCGAGACCCTGACCGACCTTGTGGACGAGAGCCAGGCCGCGACCGGTAACCTCTCCGTGGCCCAGGCCGGCAACCAGCTCGTTGCCCTCTCGGTCGAACAACAGATGCAGATGCAGCAGCTGATGGCGGCGCAATACAGGATGGAGACGCTCGAAGAATCGCGCCGGGTCGCCACAAGGGAACAGGCCCGCATCCGTCACAAACGTTTCGTCGGCGACGGCGTCGCATATTCGAGGGATTGAGGCGATGGAAGACCTCGGCGTCATCGACCAGTTCGTCGCGACCTTCTCCGCCTATATCGACAGCGGGTTCGGCCTGTTGCAGCCGGATGTCGCGTTCCTGACGTCCGCGCTGATTGCCATCGACATCACCCTGGCCGGCCTCTTCTGGGCCATGGGTCCAGACACGGACATTGTCGGCCGGTTCCTCAAGAAAGTCCTCTATGTCGGCGCCTTCGCCCTGATCCTCGGCAATTTCGCGCTGCTCTCGGACATTGTGTTCACGAGCTTCGCGCAGCTTGGGCTGAACGCCACCGGCGGCACAATCACCGCCGAGGACATCATGAAGCCGGGCTTCGTCGCGGCGACCGGGTTCGATGCGGCCCTGCCCCTGCTCGATGAAATCGAGAAGCTCACCGGCCCGCTCGCCTTCTTCGAGAACTTCGTGATCATCGCGGTCCTGTTCCTCGCCTGGATCATCACGCTGCTGGCGTTCTTCTTCCTTGCGATCCAGCTCTTCGTCACCATCATCGAATTCAAGCTGACGACGCTCGCCGGCTTCGTGCTGATCCCGTTCGCGCTCTGGAACAAGACCTCGTTCCTTGCCGAGAAAGTCCTCGGCAATGTCATCGCCTCCGGTATCAAGCTCATGGTGCTGGCGATCATTGTCGGCATCGGCTCGACGATCTTCTCCTCCATCACTTCGACCTTCCAGCCAGACGAGGTGACGCTCGAACAGGCGGCCTCGGTCATTCTCGGCTCGCTGGCCATGCTGGCGCTCGGCCTTTTCGGACCGGGCATCGCGACGGGGCTTGTCTCCGGTGCGCCGCAGCTGGGCGCCGGGGCTGCCATCGGCACGGCCGCTGGCGTGACCGCAGGCACCGTCGCGGGCGGCAGCCTTGCCAAATCGACCGTTGGGGCCGCTGCCGGTGGCGCACGCAGCGCCGTCGGCGCGGCGGCCTCCATGACGGGCGGCGCCCGCACGGCCTACCAGATGAATGCGGCCGCTTCCGGCAAGACTGGCACCGGTGCTGCTGCGGCGGGTTTGAGCGGCGTCGCAGGCGCAGGCGTCCGCGCGGCGGCGTCCGGTGCACGGAACCTCGCCGGGCGCATGTTTGGCAATCCCCGGGACAGCCATCAGGCCGGCGCGCGAGCGGCTTTCGCCGCAACCGGCGGCACAGGTCCTGCGGGTCCCCCGCCTCCCCACGGACCGGACTCTTCCCCGGACTGGGCCCGGCGCATCAAGCAAGATCAGCACGTGCGCGACGCCGGCATGATGGCCGCCTCCGCGGTACGCGATGGTGACCGGCCGGGCGGCGGCACATCGATCGAACTCAGGAAAGACGAGGACTAAGCAATGCTCTGGAAGCGCAATTCCACCCGCTATGGCGAAACACCGGAACCCGTAACGCCCTACCAGCGTGCCGCGCAGGCCTGGGACGACCGGATCGGGTCGGCCCGGGTCCAGGCGGCCAATTGGCGGCTCGCGGCGCTGGCAAGCCTTGGCCTCGCCTTCGTGCTCGCAGGCGGCCTTGTCTGGAGGTCCACCCAATCGATCGTGACGCCTTATGTGGTCGAGCTGACCGGCGAAGGCGCCGTGCGCGCCGTCGGCCCGGCCGACGGACGCTATGAGCCTACCGATGCGCAGATCGCCTATCACCTCGCCGAGTTTGTGAAGAACACCCGCTCCATCTCCATCGATCCGGTCGTTGTCCGCCAGAACTGGTTGAAAGCCTATACCTATGCGACCGACCAGGCGGCGGCGACACTCAACGATTACGCCCGCGACAATGATCCGTTTGCGGAGGTCGGCAGGCGCTCGGTCTCGGTCGATGTGACGAGTGTCGTGCGGGCCTCCGATGACAGTTTCACCGTGCGCTGGCGCGAGACCGCTTACCGCAATGGCACCGAGACCAGCCAGTCGACCCATACGGGCGTCTTCTCGGTCGTGATCGACCCGCCCCGCACCGAAGAGGCCCTCAGGGCCAATCCCCTCGGCCTCTACGTCCACGGCCTCAACTGGTCGAAAGACCATCAATAGGAGCAAATCCGAAATGAAACGCCTTGCCCTGATCCTCCTTGCCTCCTCGGTGCTCGCCGCCTGCGAGACGTTGCCGGCGTCTCGCGGTCCCGACATCACCCTCGATGAGCCAGACTATGTCGAAGACCTCTATCTCGCACCGGATGTGGAGGAGACAGAGGCCGCGGACGCCGAGCCAGCCCCAGAACCGGTCGTCTACCGCACCTACACGCCGACCATCGTGTCAGGCGCGGTGCCCGGCCAGCTGAAACCCATGCCGACGAAGACGGAAGCGCCTTCACTCAAACCCTATCAGGCCATCGAGGCGGCGAACGGCCAGGCGGCGATCGAACCCTCGCTCGACAACTACATGAACGCGATCCAGGTCTATCCCTACACCGTGGGTGCGCTTTACCAGGTCTATTGCGCACCGGAACAGGTCACCGATATCGTCCTCCAGCCCGGCGAGGAACTCGTCTCGGTCTCGGCCGGCGACACGGTCCGCTGGGTCCTGGGAGACACGGTCTCCGGCACAGGAGCCGACTCGCAAGCCCACATCCTGATCAAACCGACCCAGGCAGGCCTCAAGACCAACCTCATCATCACGACGAGTTTGAGAGCCTACCATCTCGAACTCCGCGCATTCGAAGAAACCTATATGGCGGCCGTCTCCTGGCGCTACGCCGACCAGCAATTGGTGACACGGGTCGCAAGCTCGGGCGCGGTGCGCGCTTCGGCATCCTCATCGCCCGCCGGACTACAGCTCGACCGACTGAAGTTCCGGTACGATATCGACGGCGATGCGCCGCACTGGCGGCCCACCCAAGTCTTCGACGATGGCCGCAAGGTCTATATCCAGTTCCCGGCCCGGCTGGACCAGGGCGAAGCCCCGGCTCTCTTCGTCATTGGACGGGACGGTAAGTCCCAGCTCGTGAACTATCGCATGTCCGGCGACTATTATGTCGTCGACCGCCTGTTCGCCCGCGCCGAACTCCGCCTCGGAGAAAAGCGCCAGGATGTCGTGAAGATTGCGCGCAACGATCTCGGATCTGCGAAGCCATGACGGACACAGCTGCCCCTCCACCCCAGCCTTTGGAAATCCGTGGGAAACCCCGTCCCGTCAAGCGGTTCTCCAAACGGGCGCTGATGGTGCTCCTCGGCATCGGCAGCGCAGTCGTCCTTGGTTCGCTGGCATTTGCCCTGCAGGGCCCGAAGGAGGATGCCAGCGGTCCAGCCCGCGAGCTGTACAATACGGGGCATAATCCGGAAGCGGACGGATTGGCCACGCTTCCGAAATCTTATGGCGAACTGCCGCCGAAGGAAGATGTGCTCGGGCCGCCACTGCCTGGCGACCTTGGCCCGCCGATCCTGAAGGCGCAGCGTGAAGGGCGTATGGGCCTGCCGGAGGAAGATGCGCCAGGGGTGGACTCGATGAAGGAGCAGCTGGCGGCGCTGGAAGAGAAACTCAGGGCACGCGAGGCAGCACTTACGGATGCAGCGCGCGGGAGCGGCGTGTTTTTCCAAGTGGGCTCAGGTGCAGGGTCGAAGACTGTTGTTGGGAGTGGTGCATCATCTGCGCCGAGTTCGGTGAGTTTTCCGGACCTGTCGGCCTTTGCGCCATCTCGCGAAGGAGCTTTCGGATCGTCTCTCAGCGAGGATCCGAACCGGCAGGTGCGGAAACTGGATTTCCTGGGCGAAGAGCCCGATCCCTCGATCTACAATCCGCACCGGCTCGAGAAGCCTGTTTCGCCTTACCAGTTGATGGCAGGCACGATCATCCCGGCGACGCTTTTGACGGGTGTGAACTCCGATCTTCCGGGCCAGGTTATCGCGCAGGTGACGAGCCCGGTCTATGACACGGTGACCGGCGAGACCGTGCTCGTGCCGCAGGGCGCGCGGCTGATCGGGCGCTATGACAGTGTGATCGCGTTCGGACAGTCGCGGGCGCTACTGGTCTGGAGCCGGATCGTTATGCCGGACGGATCTTCCATCCGGATCGACAATCTCGCCGGCGTCGACGCGCGCGGCTATGCCGGACTCGAGGACAAGGTCGACTATCACTCCTGGAAGTTGCTGCAGGGCGTCGCCCTCTCGACATTGCTTGGCGTCGGCGCCGAACTCGGCACTGACGATGAAGGCGATATCGCCCGGGCGCTTCGCCGCTCGGCGCAGACCGGTGCAAACGAGGCCGGTCAGGAAATTGTGCGCCGAAACCTCGGCGTCCAGCCCACGATCACGATCCGGCCCGGCTGGCGGCTCGGCGTGCTCGTGAACAAGGACATTGTCCTCAAACCCTATGAAGGAACCCGGTGATCATGAGCGAGAACCAACTGAAGATAGGTCCGCTGCCGGATCGCACTCCACAGAAACTGACCGTCCAGATCGACCCCTCACTTGTTGCTGAACTGGAAGATTATTCCCAGGTTCATAGCCAGCTGCATGGAGAGGAGGTGAACATCGCAGTTCTGGTGCCGCACATGCTCGAAGCATTCCTGGCGAGCGACACTGGTTTCCGAAAAGCACGCAAGGCCCTGAAGGCCGTTCGGAAAGGATGATCAACGGGAAATTCGCCCATGCACGAAGTCGATGAAACTATCCGGCAGATGTCCAATGAAATCGGGTTGCCGGTCTACCAGCGCTACTCGGAAGAAGAGGCTGCCCGGCATCTCGGCATGTCGAAACAGACCCTGAAAAGGCTGAGGGATACAGGCCGGATTGCATACGTACGGATTTCGAAGCGCAAGCTCTCCTTCTTCGGCTTTCAGCTTGCCGAATACCTGTTGAACGCAATTGAGGAGACGACATGGCAAGATACGCAGCTAGAGTCAGATACCAGGTCGGCGAATATTGGCTCGGCCAGCGCTCAGGCAGCCCGGCCTGGTATCGGATGTGGATCGACCCCAAGACTCGCAGGACCGGACGCGCTAGCCTCGGCACAACGGATTTTGAAGAAGCAAAGGCCATCCTGAACGACTGGTTCGTTCTCAACCAATCCAAGACACAGGAAGCTCCGGACGAGACCACGCTGGCCGAAGTTTTCGCCCGGTTCTACGAACACCATGGCCAGCACCTGCGATCCGCCGTCGATATCCGCCGAACCCTTCGCTACTGGCTGGAATTTCACGGTGAAGCGACAATCAAGCAAGCGCTCCATCAGGATCAGCAGCTGAAATTCCGAAATTGGCTGTCAGCTGAAAAGAAGCTTTCGCAAAGCTCGGTCCGCAATGCACTCATGATCGGGAAGTCTGCGCTCAACTGGGCCTGGAAACGAGGTGACATCGCTTCGGTACCTTATGTCCAGCTGGTCAATCCACCCAAGCCGGAACCCAAAGGCCGGCCCCTCGAAATAGAGGAGGTCGCCAAACTCCTAGAAGCTGCCAGGGAACAACATATCCGTGTCTTGATCGCCTTCATGATAGGAACTGCCGCCCGCACTGGCGCCATTCTTGACTTGCACCTGTCACAGATTGATCTGGAGCACAGGCTGATCGACTTGAACCCCAAAGGCCGCGAACAGACCAAGAAATATCGCCCGACCGTGAAACTCCCGGACCAGCTCGCGTCTTATATCGAAGCACGCAAGCGGGCCTCCGGAACGGAAGCGCTGGTCCTCTATGACGGCTCCGCCGTCGAAAGCGTAAAACGAAGCTGGGCGTCAACCCGCGCAGCTGCAGGATTGTCCGGAAACGTCCAGACTTATTCCTTTCGGCATACGATCGCCCGCTGGCTCCGAATGCAAAGCGTTCCAGCATGGGAAGTTGCGGCACAACTCGGCCATAAGGCACCGGATTACTCGACAACGGAAATCTATGCACCCTTCGATCCTGCATACCTGACGAAGGCCACAGATGCGATCGACCTCTTTTTGTGCCAGGTCGCGCGCCAATTGGACGCCGATACGGTCTCTGAGTTCTTGCTGGAATCAATCTAAGCTGTCTTATTGTCCCCGTAACGATGGGGAGTTTCATATATCGTCTTAGACAATTCTGCATCAATGGATACCGCACACTGATCATATTTTCCGGCGCTTTTTAATGAATTCCTCTTGATGCGATTATTCCCTGATATACGACAATTGAATGCCTCCCGCGGGTGAGCATTGAGTCAGGTCGAATTGTCACGTTCAAGACGCGCATGATGTGCGGCGCCCACTGACATTCTTCATCTATCCCGGTTCTGTGGCGTACGAACTCAGAAAAAGTCCTGAGCTTGAATGCCTTGTAAAGAGAACTCCCGGCGTAGCCGGTCCAGGCCCTTGTTGCGCAATTGTCGAATACGTTCTTTTGAAACACCATAGTCGGCTGCCAGACTCTCGAGTGTACGCCTCGGCTCGATCATCACGTTCAGCAGAACAATCTTTCGTTCCCGACAGGGCAGTTTGGCCAAAGAACTGGATAGAACGCTCTTTATTCGTTCCTGATCGATTTTCTGGCTGACCCTAAGCTCAACCAATTCCGATTTATCAATGAGATAAGGAGATCCAAAGGCGCCTTGTCCTTCTCCCGGTTGGATATCCAGTGATTTGTCCGCCCCGGAAAACTGCGTTCGCAGGACATTCAGTCTTTGCCGCGTAATTCCAAGGTTCGATGCGATTGTCTTGTCGATCTCAGTCGGGTCGGAATCCTTTAATCGGGTCATTTCCGTTTCGACACGCCCGAGCTGGAAGAATGCCTTGCGGGCATGTGTCGACGTTCCTCGCCGCACCAACGACCAGTTGTTGAGTTTGAAGGTTTGTATTTCGGCTCTGACCCACCAGGCGGCATAGGTTGAAAGTCGAAATCCCCTTTCCGGGTCAAACCGGTCAATCGCCTTCAGAAGTCCGATATGGGCTTCCTGAATGAAGTCAGACCTCTGGCTCTCGTTTCGATCCTGCAGGAGCCGCGCCGCCATAGCTTCAGCCAGAGGCGTATACGCAACGACGAGTTTGTTTCTCGCTTTCAGGTCACGCTCATTCTGCCAGGCGCGAGCAAGGGTCTTTTCTTCTTCGGCGCTTAGCCAGTTTGCGGTCCGTTTACTCTTGGATCTCGGACGAGTTCTGGAGTCGCTGATCATCGTCTGGGGTTCCGTACATATAATATCGATTCGAAACTATCTGGTGACGGTATATTGTCAATTTGATTTCGTTTCGATAGTAAAAGGCATGAGCGAAATTGACGCAGACAGCGCGGAGCTAGCAGAACTTCTCGTCCATGTCGGACGGGTCTTGCGAAGTGATAGCAGCGCGTCACCGCTCACAGCGGCTCAATGGACCTGTCTTCGATTCTTTTCCCGTGCTGGAAAGGAAGCGAACACTTCCTCCGCCTTTGCGGATTTTCACGGAACGTCACGCGGAACGGCTTCCCAGATCATCAAAAGCCTCCACGATAAAGGACTTCTGACAAAAATCCGCTCTAAGCAGGATGCTCGAAGCCACATATTCAAATTGTCCACACTTGGCTTGAAGATGCTGGATCAGGACCCGCTGCAGTCACTGGTTTCGGCAGTAGATTATTTGGGGCCTAAGAACCGGGAACAATTGCAGAAACTCTGCTACTCGCTTCTGGAAAATGTCAGGCAGATACGAAACAAACGCCCGTTTGGCACTTGTAGTCATTGCACGTACTACGCGACCCATTCCGGCTCCCCGGAACGGTCGCATTGCAAGTTCGATCAGAAGGATTTGGCGCCCGAGATGGTTGGCAACTGGTGTTGTGACTTCTCTCTTTCCTGAGCGACTTAAGGCCTGAATATTGATAGTTTTTCCGTCATCAGCCAGCCCGATAACATGCCGCAAATCTGCTGGACACGGCTAACGAAATTTCGTCACGTCATCACTTCCCGCGAATTGATGCCGCTTACATGCCAGATACTATCCGAAGGCGATCTCCGGACGCGGATCCGGGTTCTATGGGCGGAGACGAGCAAGCCTGCCGCACCTGCCAGAGCCGTTAGCTCAATCAGAAAGCCCCCGCCTTCCGACGTCCACCCGAATCCGGGAATGACAAAGGATGCCAGGCTCACGCACGGGATGGCCAGCGTGCAAGTTGCAGCAAACAGCTGGAGCTCTACAGCGCCCCTGGCAGTACCGCGAAGGAAGGCCCATCCAACCGCCCCGAGAAACGTCAGATAGTAGATCCAACTGTGCAAAGGCGCGATGTCGCTCGTGAAAGAGGGAAGCACTTTTGCAGCGGCGATCGTGACGGATATGCCTGCGATACAGCCCAACGATACCCCGACCGTCAGGGCACCGAGCACTTTCGTCTTCAGAGGCTGCACAGGATCCGTCTGGGTTTTCCGCGCCTTCTTCCGCCGTGACTCGATCCAGAGCAGGTTACCGGAGTAAAACAGGAAAGCGCCAGCAAGACCGAGGAAGAAATACCCCCACCGCACCGGCACGCCGCCAAAATTCCCGAAGTGGAGCGCGAAAAAGCCGGTGACGGTCGCGATGATGGGTTCCTGATGTCCGGGCAGGTAGTCCTTGGACATGACATCCCCCGTATAGGCATTCACAGCCACGATCCCGAAATCAGGTCCGCGATGACCGTAGCGCGGATCCACGCCGTTCACCATTGTCTCGATGGTTCCGTCACGTTGGAAGATATACCGGATATCCATCACCTGAAATCCGGGGGCCTGTTCGCCAAGGCGTGCCATCAGCAACTCCGGTGAAAGGAACACCTTCCCCTCCTCCGGATGGACATGGTGCTCAGGTTCATTCGCCTCGAACATGGCACTGAGCTGGCCGTCATAGGCGACTTTGTTCTGCACGCCGTAAAACTGGTCATGGAAGGCAAAGACAATTGCGGTCAGAGCCATGATGATATGGAAAGGCAGACTGAAGATGCCGAGCACATTGTGCACGTCGAGCCACATCCGTTTGAGATTCTTCCCGATTCTCAGGGCGAACAGGTCTTTTGCGAACCCCGGTAGAAATACGATGACCCCTGAGATGAGCGCGATGGCGTAGAGCAAGCAGATAGCCCCCATGATGGGCATTGCGATCTCATGATCGAACGGCAGCCCCACTTGCTGGTGCAGCACGTCCACAAACTGCGCGACCGGGCTGGTCGTATCCTTGCTCACTTCCAGATCGCCATTGGCATCCAGCGCGGAGTACCAGGTCTCCTGCGGCGCACCGCGTGAGCGGCCTTCGGGCCAAACCGTCCAGCTCATCCGGGCCGGACGATCCGCACTGGTCGCCACATGGATGGTATAGCCATTGCCAGCGTCGGGATGCTGCTCAATCGTCTTGCTGACGAGTTCAGCCGTCCGCTCCAGCGGCACAGGCGTGGAGAGTGCGGGCGGTGGAGACGCCCAGCGCTTCAGCTGCCCTTCGAACATGGTGATCGCCCCGGCATAGAAGGCGATGAACAAGGCAAGCCCCGAAACGATGCCCACCCAAGTGTGAACATCCTTGTACATCTTCACAATGTCGGCGCGGATCATGCTGCCCCCCCGAGAAAAGCTTTAACGGCGAACAATACGGCAAAGGAAAGGAGCGTCGCGCCGCCCAGCCACAACCAGGCCCGCAGGCCCGTCCGGAACAAAAAGCAGAAGCCGAGCACCAACGCCCAGATGGGCGACATCAACCACATATTCAGCTGCGTCTTGCCCGAGGAGTGCATCAGCCCGCCCGGCCATAGCCAGGCAAACAACCCGGTCAGCGACAGGGCCAGCGCAAACCCCAGGATCAACCCGGCCGAAGCCTTGCCGAACCAGCTCCGGCTGGAATAGCGGAACGTGTCGTTGCTCATGTCCGTCGGCTCCGGCCC
>Ga0098059_1000949_pt1 | contig 15284 bp, 8 predicted proteins | sample 20_taG_FD_92580 | JGI IMG/M metagenome (GOLD analysis project Ga0098059, IMG submission 92580) | Marine viral communities from the Subarctic Pacific Ocean - 20_ETSP_OMZ_AT15318 metaG | ecosystem: Environmental > Aquatic > Marine > Oceanic | place: Subarctic Pacific Ocean | collected 2015-01-19
ATAAATGGCTATAAACGTAGATAAGGTTTACAAAACAGTCTTATTAATAATAAATAAAGAACAAAGAGGTTATTTAACTCCAGATGAGTTTAATAAAATTGCTACTCAAGTTCAATTAGAAATATTTGAAAGCTATTTTGAAACGTTAAATCAACAAATGCGTCTTCCTCAAAACGAAAGTGAATATGGAGACTGATACAAAACAGTTCAAGAAAAACTAGATATATTTAAAGTATTAGGTACAGGAACTTATACAGCTGTAGCTAGCAGCGAAGATTATTTTACAACTCCAACAACTTCAGGAGTTGCCAGCGGTACACAAACCTTTGCTACCGTTAATGGCCAAACGGCTTATACTCTCACAACTATAACACAAGCACAAGTAGAAACAAGTACAGTAGTAGTAAAACTAAATAGCGTAGATTATGCTAATTATAATATTACTGGTGGAATATTTAATTTAACCACAGGAGCTATTGCGGCAGGTTCTACTTTAGTTGTAACTTTGTATCCAGAAAATTTTTATAAATTAGGAACAGTTTTATATAAAACAGATAAAGAAGTACAAGCAATTCAAAGAAATGAATTAGCTCAAATGAACATGTCAACTATAACTAAACCTTCTACATATTTTCCAGTTTATTTGTATGAAAATGGAAATATAATAATATATCCACAAAATATAGTTTCTGATATTACTATGTCGTATTTAAGAAAACCTAATGATGTTGTTTGGAATTTTTCTTCAGCAACAGGTTATTATGTTTACGATTCTACTAGTTCTGTAGATTTTGAATTAGATATATCAGAACAAAGTACTGTAATATTAGAAGTATTAAAATATGCAGGAGTAACAATAAAAGATCCAATGGTGGTTGAAGCAGCTTCACGAGAATTAGCAGCTAATGAAATAAATGAAAAACAATAATAAATTATGGCAAGTATAATAAAACCGCCTAATGACGGGTTAATAAAAGAAACAGCGCAGCAATATTACGCAGGTTCACAGGATTTTAGAAGTACTGATTCAGCTCTTCCTAATCAAACCTTTGTTACTACCTTTGATACAGATTTATATTTAGGTAATTGGGATCCTACTACAGCTGATTATGCTTTAAATAATTTTAAAATATATACTAGTGCTACTGGTACTCCTAGTAGTTGGACAGAATATACCTCAGCTTATACTGTTACTAATAACACTATTAAAATAACAGGTGTTTTAGCTGCTAATACGTTTTTAGTAGTTCAATTAAAATCTCTAACAGGAGGTAAATACGGAAATACAGACGCTGAAAAAGCATTTGGTGAAGCAGTAGAGGATAACTATGGTAGTTATAAATATATAAAATTAAATGATATTGTAAATAATTTTTTAGTAGGTTATGTAGGTAAAGATAAATTAATTCCAAATGTTAAAAGAACAGACGTTATTTTTCACGCTAAAAGAGCAATGCAAGAATTTAGTTATGACACTTTAAAAAGTATTAAATCCTCAGAATTAACTATTCCTCCTAGTTTAACATTAGTATTACCTCAAGATTATGTTAACTACGTAAGATGTTCATGGATTGATAAATTAGGAGTTCAACATATTATATACCCTACTAATAATATAACAACTAGTCCATATTATACTCAACTTCAAGATGATGAAGGAATACCAACTACAGATAATTTTGGTAATGATATGGAAGGTACATCTATAACACAAGAAAGGTGGCATAAAGCTAATACTGATTTAATTAATAATCAACTAACTAATGATGATATTAATGACGGAGTAAATCCAGATTGGTATGGTTATGGATATGGTTGGGGATTAGGAACTGGATATGGATGGGGCCAAAGATATGGATTAGAACCATCTGCTGCTCAAATGAATGGTTGGTTTAATATAAACGAAAGAGAGAATAAATTATCTTTTTCTAGTAATTTAGCTAATTTAATGATTGTATTTGAATATATATCAGATGGATTAGCTTATGATTTAGATAGTAGAGTACCTAAGATGGTAGAAGATGCTATGTATTCTTATATAATGTATTCAATTATAGCTGGTAGAATTAATCAACCTGAATATGTTGTTATGAGACTTAAAAAAGAAAAAGCAGCTAAATTAAGAAATGCTAAAATTAGATTATCTAATATTAAATTAGATGAAATAGTACAAGTTATGCGTAACAAATCTAAGTGGATTAAAAATTAAGTATGGCAGAAAATAAAAATAGTTTCATTAAGTCTAAAATGAATAAAGACTTAGATGATAGACTAATTCCAAATAATGAATACAGAGATGCTAATAATATTGCAGTTTCTAGATCTGAAAACCAAGACGTAGGAGCTTTAGAAGCAATTTTAGGTAATGAAGCTGTGTTTTCTAGTGCTGGTTCTTTAGAAACTATAGGTAACTATGTGGATCAAGCTGGTGGATTTATATACTATTTTTTAACAGATTTTTCAGGAACATTAAGTCAAGATATTGCCACTACCAATACTTGTCAAATATGTAGATGGTCACCTAGTTCAGGGTCAAATACCCCAGATGTTTTAGTAGAAGGTCATTTTCTTAATTTTTCTACTCAAGCTCCTATACATGGAGTAAATTTATTAGAAAATCTTTTATTTTGGACAGATAATAGAAATCAACCAAGAGTTATTAATGTTCAAACAGCAAGTCCTAGTGGGTCTGGGAAAACTTATTACACTGATGAATCAGATATAACTGTTTGTAAATATTCTCCATATGAAGCACCAAGATTAGTAGATTTAAGAAGTGTTAGTTCTACTCTTCCAAGTACAATGAGTGATGAAACTGCTGTTCCTACTATATTAATAGACGCATTAAATTGGGCGACAGTTAATTTAAATGTAACTAGATATAGAAATGGAGATTTAATAGAACACGCAACTACATGGGCAGATTGGGTAAATGCAAATACTAGACAGGTAGGAGCATGGTGTTATTATAGTAATGATTATGATAATGGAGCTATATATGGAAAATTATATAATAAATGGGCTGTAGAAGATTCAAGAAACTTAGCCCCTTATGGATATACTTTAGCTACTGAAGCTAATTATACTGCTCTTACGACTTATACTACAGCTGGTGGACGAACAGTAGCAGATATTAAATCAACAGCGTATTGGACAGCTACATCTCTTATAACAAACAACAGTTTAGGCTTTAATGCTTTACCTTCTGGAGAAAGAATAGCTACTAGTGATGTAGCAGATTTTCAAAACATTAATACACATGGAGAATTTTGGATTAAAGGAGTAGATAAATATTATCAAATTTTAGATAGTGGATCTGCACCTACTAATCAAACATCTAGTTCTAATCTTCAAGGAAGAGCAGTTAGAGTAATAAAAGATTCTGGTTTTAAAGGTTGGCAAGGTGATCCCGAACTAATGAAAGATAAATTTATAAGATTTAGTTATAGATTTAAATATAATGATGGTGAATATTCTCTTATTGCTCCATTTACACAAGAGTGTTTTGTTCCTCAACAAGAAGGAAAGTTTGTTAATGAAGATGAAGATGACACAATGACATCTACAATAGTAGAGTTTATGCAAAATAATATTAACAATGTTATATTAAATATTGAACTCCCTTCTTTAGATATTATAAATGATTATAAAATACAAGAAATAGATATTATATATAAAGAATCTGATTCTTTAACTTACAGGGTATTACAAAGTGTACCTGTAGATACTACCTTTATATCTAATCTTAATAACACTAATGTTTATCAATATACTTACCAATCTACTATTCCTTATAAAACTTTACCTACTGATGAAACTACTAGAGTTTATGATAAAGTTCCAGTAAGAGCTTTATCTCAAGAAATCGCAGGTAATAGAGTAATGTATGGAAACTTTATACAGGGTTATAACGCTCCTTTAGGATTAGATTATGCGGTAAACAAGAAAGATAAAGATAATCAAGAATATGAAGAATATCCTCAACATTCTGTAAAAGAAAATAGAAATTACCAAGTAGGAGTAATTTTAGCAGATAAATGGGGAAGACAAACAGATGTTATACTTTCTTCAAAAGACAATGTATTAGTAGCAGGAGGAGAACCTACAGAAGGATCTAATTATTTTTCTAACTATAGACCAGTAGAAAATGCTAGTACGTTATCTGGATGGCAAGGTGAGCAATTATCTGTAAGATTTGATAGTGCTATAAATGTAAATGGAAATAATGCGGGATTATATGCTGTTCCAGAACAATATACAGTAGCAGTTCCTAGTGGAGCACCATATTCTTATTTTAAAAATTATTCAACTCAAATTTTAGATACTACAGGATCAAGAATAACTACTTTAGCAGTTGCAAACGTTACTACTAATACTTCTGATGGAACAAATGGGGATTATTCAGGAACTCCTGGTACTACTACAGGTTGGACTACAAGTTCTTCAGCAGGATCAGGCGCAAGTTTTGAAATAACTATTACTGGTAATGCTGTAACTAGTGTAACTTTAGCAACAGCAGGAACAGGTTATATAGCAGGAGATACCTTTACTATTGCTGCAGGAACTGTAATAGGAGGTAGTACAAATGTAGTTCTTACTTTATTCACTGGTAGTTTAACTGCAGATTTAGGATATTTTTTCGGAAGCATTAATTATACTGATACTCAAGCAGCTGCTAATACTTTTAATTTATATTCTAACGATGGATCAGGATGGGTTGTTATTGCTCCAGCTACATATACAGCTGCTGCATCTTCTACACCAACAGATCCAACTAACGGTAGATTAAAAGTTACTTTAAATACTGCATTGCCTTTAAATCAACAAATAAAAGCAGAATTAAAATACAATACAGATACTACAAGTGGTGAATATTATTATACATTATCATATATTCCTACTACTGGAGATGCTGCTGCTGATTTAATAACATCAAAAGATTTATTTGCAGTAGGAAAAGAATTAAGAGGAAAATATCAGGATTATGTTAAAATAGAAAGACAAACAGATCCATCGTTAAATAATATTCTTAATATTTATACTTATGAAGAAATAGCTGATAGTTATATGTTCTTAACTCTAGCTAGCACTGTATATCCAGAACCTGTAATAGCTGACGATTATACTAACTATGTATATGCTATTAATGAAATGGGGTTTTATTCTTATAGATTAGTAGTAAAACAACAACAACAAGAGTTTTATAACGTATATTTACCTGGAATCATAGATGGTTATCCTATTGGCAATAATACAACTGAAGTAGGTAGTACTGCTTTTATGGTATTAACACATGATAATATAAATAAAGTTCCTAGACAGTTAAAAAACGTAAGTAATCAGGACACACAATTTAACAGTGATTTAATGTGTTGGGGAAGAGTAACAAATGAAGAAACTACTCCAGGAAACGCTCAATATTCTCCTAATATAAATCCTGATGGCGTAGAATTAATTGGAGGAATAAAAGATGTATTTCCTGATATAACTTATGATGCTGCACCAACAGGTAGTGATAATAAATTAAATACTAACGCTATTTATGATGTCGATTCAAAACCTTTTATTGCTAAAGTTAATACTCAAAAAAGTATTGGATTAATACAAACGTCTTTTAATACAGTCGCAGTAGCAGGAAGACCAGATTACCCAGCATATATGAGATTATCTGTATATGAAACTGCACCTGTAGTTTCTCAATTAGATTTATTTTGGGAAACTTCTACAAGTGGTTTAATATCTGATTTAAATTATGCAGTAACATCTGAGGGAACTCGAATAACAGGAATATCTTCTTTTACTTGGTTGTTCAATGAGGGAGATGCTGGTAATACTCAAATTACAACTACATTTTGGCCTGTAACTCCTCAAGGTAATGATACTACAAGTACAGCTTCTGTTGTAGAAACTCTTATTCATGATTCTGATGGTCAACCCGCCTTACCTAGTATATCCTTATTTAATATTGTAAGCGCTGGAGGAGGAGGTTTTTACTTACAGTTAAAAGTAGGAGCAGAAAGAGCTTGTTTAATTAACTTTGAATATTTAGAAAAATATCAAATAAAGATTGAATTCACTCAAAACGATGGTAATGTTTCTTATCAAACTATCACACGTACTTTAATTAATGATAAACCTATATGTGATTTATCTTTAGCTCCAGCTCCAGAAATAGCTGATAAAGAAATATTAAATTATGCAGGATATACTCCTCCAGGAGGATTAAGTCCAGGCCCAGGAAATGGACCAGGAGTATTAAAAGGATACAATGGAAGTGCTAATCCATGTCAAAGAACTCAAGATATACAATGGTCTATTGAATCATTTAGATATCAAAACACTTTAGGTGTATGGGGAGATTATATAACAGGTCAAAATCCTACTGGAGAACCCACGTCAACTGATATTGATTATTATATGTTAATACAAGAGCAAACAGCTCAAAATCAAACAACGTGTACTACGGGAAGTAATACTAATTTTTATGGTGTTAAAGTAAATAGAAACTTATCTACTTATAATTCTCAATATGAAGCTACTCTTCAAGAACTAATAATGAAACTAACTGATTTAAATTCTACGGGAGATAGTGAAACTATTGCAGTACAATGGACTCCTAAAGCTGCTAGATATACAGGGGTAAGAATTAACTTTTATAATAATAATCCTGCCGCAACTGCTAATGAATTTAATGGACCAGCGGTAAACATGTATGCAGGATGTGATACTCAATATTCTACTCCAGTTCTACCTACATGGGTTGGAGAAATTGGAAATTGGGAATATAATGCTGGTGTACCAATAAATATATATGTAAAGATTGGTAATGTATTTAGACCAGGTGATAGTACAGTTACTGCTCTTTCTAGTTTTCAAGTAACTTGGAATGGAGAAAATACTCAAAATTCTAATTCTCCAGCAAAAGGTGATGGTACAGCTGCTTTAGGAGCAGCAGTTAATATGAGTTATAGTGGTACTACTACCACGTGGCAATTAATTGGTACATTACAACCTTTTAATCCTACTCCTCAACAAATTACTGACGGAGTAGTTCCAGGAGATAAAGGGACAGATTCTATTGGTGCTGCTTATGATTTTGGAAATTGTGTATGGATAAATAATAAAATAGCATTTACTAGCTTAAATACATGTGATGGAGGAGCAGGAATTGAAATATATTATGATGTTAATGCTGCGACTCCTGCAGCCCCAGTTGATCCTAAACCAGTTCAACCTGCAACTGGATCTCCACCATTTGTAACTGATTGGTGGTACAAAACAAGTGGGTGGCCTGGAGCTTAGTAAACATTAAGATAAACAAGTGATTATAAAATATGGCAACAACATTAAATGTAAAGTATTATAACACGTATATACTTAAAAAAATTAATAGTAATACAGCAAATGCTCAATATGATTGGTTTGTAGAAGAATCAAGAATAAAAGGAGATTATAATGCTAAGTTTTCTGGGTTAGCACCAAGAGCTTATTTAAGCACAGATGATAAATATCAAGAAGCTTTTAATAATACTATTATTTATTCTGGTATATTTAATTCAAGAACTGATATTAATGAAACTAATCAGTTTTCAGTTGCTAATGATATTACTAGAACAGTTGATCCAGGAAAAGGAACTATACAAAAACTATATGCTGAAGATACTAATCTTGTTATATTTCAAGAATATAAAGTAAATAGAGCTTTAATTGATAAAGATGCTATTTATTCAGCAGAAGGTCAACCAGTAACTACTAGTACCAATTTAGTTATAGGTCAAATTCAACCATACGCAGGGGAGTTTGGAATAGCTACAAATCCTGAATCTTTCGCAGTATATGGATATAGAAAATATTTTAGCGATGCTAATAAAGGTTCTGTAATGCGTTTGTCTCAAGATGGATTAACTGAAATATCTAATTATGGAATGTATGATTTTTTTAGAGATCAATTAAATGTTGCTAATTTAGGAGTATCAGGTAAAGTAATAGGAGGATGGGATATACATAACAAATGTTACACTATTTCTATTCAACCTACTATAAATAGATCTACTGGAGCTAATGCTGTGACATTATCTTTTGATGAACAAACTAGAGGGTGGACAAGTTTTTATAGCTATGTTCCTTCTCAAATGTTTAGTTTAGATAATAAATTTTATACTTTTGATTTAGATGGAGATTTATGGAAACACTATTCCGAAACTTCTAATAGAGCTTCTTTTTATGGAGCTAATAATTTATCAGATGTTACGTCTATTTTTAATATACAACCTTCTTTAAGTAAAACATTTAAAACTATTAATTATGAAGGAGATAGTAATTGGGCGTTAGATTCTTTTACTACAGCTAGTGATTCTGCTAATGCAATAGGGATTTATACAACACCAACGACCTTAGCAGCTATGGAAACCGCTTTATTAAAAAATGAATTTAAAGCAAAAGAAAATAAATATTTTGCAAACTTAATAAATACAAGTACTGTAAATCAAGGAGAGGTAATTTATGGAAAAGATATTTCTGGAATAAAAGGATTCTATGGAATAGCTAAATTTACAGCTACTAATACTGCAGGAGCTACTCAAACTAATGAATTATTTGCAGTATCTACAGAGTTTGTACAATCATCATATTAAATTAAATGAAAATAAATAAATTCAACACTATTAGTGATAATGAAATCATTAATTGGTGGGAAGACTGGGGTTTAAATATTCCAGACAAAGAATGTTTACCTAAAAAAGGTTACGTAATTATTAATAATAATATTAAGGTAGCAGCAGGATATGTATATTATACTAATTCAAAAATTGCTTATCTTGATTTTATTATTTCTAATATAAATTATAAGAAAAAAGACAGAAATGCTTTAATAATAACATTAATAGATCATATGGTAGAAGAAGCTTTAAGCAAAGGTTGTAAACTTGTTTGGGCTACTACATCTAATGATAACATGTTAAAAAAAGCTATAAAATTAAACTATAAAGTGTTAGATAAAAAACACAACATAATATATAAATATTCATAAATATGGGAGCAGCATCAGGAGTAGTCAGTGGAGCAATTGGCATCATGGGAGCAGGCGCCGCACAAAGAAGAGCGAGAGACGATAGAAGAAGAGCGCAAAATGAAAAAGTTCGTCTTGAAGGTGAGTTGGATGCATTAGAAAACAGCAGACAACCTATTATTAATCCATATGCGGATGTAACAGATACAAGTGGACAATTATCTAATACCTATGCTAATTTAGGTGTTGCCACAGAAGCAGCTAAATTTCAAGCAGAACAAGCAGATATATCTTTAGCTAACACTTTAGATACTTTACGATCTACAGGTGCTAGTGCTGGTGGAGCTACAGCTTTAGCTCAAGCGGCTTTACAAAGTAAAAAACAGGTTTCTAGTAGTATTCAATTACAAGAAGCTCAAAACCAAAAACTTTATGCACAAGGAGAAGAAAGATTGAATCAAATGAAAATGCAAGAAGAACAAAGATTACAATCAGCTGGTGTAATGGGTAAACAGTTTATGTTTGGTACTCAAGAACAAAGAGAAGTAGCTGAACTTAATAGAACAGCAGGCATGTTAGATAATGCTCAACAAGATTTAAGAGCAACTAGAGCAGCAGAAGCTCAAGCAGAAGCTCAAATGTATAATTCAGTAGGACAAGTAGTAGGAGGTATAGGAGGTTTAATCGGGGGGGGATAGCGGCCGGTAATAATTCCGTAAGTCCAGACTTAAACGCAGGAGAAGAAGATGATGATTATGCAAGTTTAAGCGACCCCAATTCGTATTATTATGACTACGACGAAGGATAAATAAATAAAATAAATTATGGCAACAAAAGCACAATCAAGCTACCCTTTACCAGGAGTTACACTACCTAACGTTGACTATGGAGCTTACTCTCAACCAACAGGGGGTAGAGGACAAGTAGCACCTCCTGCATCTGCAATGGTAAACGTATTACAACAAGGAGATAAATTAAGACAATTAGAAGAGGCGGAAAGAAAAAGAGAAAAAGAATTAGAAGATAAAGAAAATCAAGCTTTAATAGATAGAATGCAACTAGTTCAAACAAATGCAGATTTGTGGAACTTACAGCAAATGAGTGATCTTAATACTATTCCTCAAACCTCAGCTGTTCAAGATCAATTAGAAGCTACTTTACATAAAAGATTAGATATTGCTACACAAGCTCAAGTTTATTTAAAAACACAGCATGGAGATAAAGAAAAAAGAAAATCAGCTCAAAAAGCAGTATCAGATTATTATGATTTATTAGCATTAACAAAAAATACTATAACTAATTTTACTGCATTAGGTTCTTATTGGGAAGAAAAAGCTCCAACCATTGGATCAGCTATTACTATTATAGGAAATGATGAAAATGAAATAGCAAACAATCAATATTTTGTTAACGCTTTAGGAGGAGTGTATGATGACGCTAATTTTGAAATAGTATATGATGAAGAAAAAAATGATGTAATGATAAAGGTTTCTGGCTATGAACATGAGTTAAAAGATGGGGTGATGGCTGAAGGACCTTATAGAGAAAAAATAATGAGCGCTAGAGCTTTTAATGCTAGAACTGGAGAAGGTAAAGATTTTGGATTTGTTTCATCTGTTCCTCAAGTTGTTAATGAAACTATTAAGAAATTAGTACCCCAAGGTCAAACTCCAGAAGGAGATGGGTTAGGTATTTTAAATCAAAAAGGAATAATTTCAGACGACTATTGGGTAGAAGATACGATAGTTACAGAAAATCTAAACAAAGGATATACTAAAACTTCTCTAAGAAAAAAACTAAACGTTGAGGCTATGAAAAAAGCCATGCAACCTTTATTAAAACAAAAAGTTGCTGGACTTGTTAAATCTGGTCCTCAACAATTAGCTAATTTTTGGAATATAGATTTGAAAAAGTTAAACGAAGGATTTGCAAGTTCTTATCAAAAACTACTTCCTAATAACCAAGAAATGGAAGAAGCTTTGTTTAATAGTGTTTTAGATAGTTTAACTAATTATGATGGGATTACTAAAGACGATGATGGTAATATATTTATGGAAACTAATACAACTCTATCTAAACCATCAAAAATAACTCCACCACCAACACCAGAAACTTATAGAGAAAAGGATGTAGAAGCAGCTGTATTAGGAGATACTACAAATGGAGGAATTGAATTACTAACATCAGTACTTACTAAGTTTGATCCTAAAAAAGAGTATCTAACTAGAGATCAAATGTATGGAGAGTTTCTAAAGGGTAAAGATGAAGACTTATCCGATGAGCTAGGTAGGGATGTTACAGTACAACAAAAATATGAAAAAGAGCATGGTAAAGATTGGGAAAAAGAATACAGTAAATGGTTCAATGAAAATATAACTAAAGATGGATTGTATTTACTAGTGAGTGGTGAACCACATTATGTAGGTGATTATGATTTTACTAATCATGAATCTAGATTTGATTTTATATTAAATCAACTTACAGCAAGTGAAAGAGCTAAGTATAAAAATACAAATATAAGAATAGAGGCGAGGAAATTAGATTGGCAAACTAAAAATGAACAGAAACCAGGCGAATCCGATGTAGATTACGCTAAACGAATGAACAAAGCGTTAAAAATATAATAAATGGAAGAAGTAGAAGTTTATTTAGTTAACGGTGAACGTGTAAACGTTACTGATTGGCCTCATCAATATAAAATATTATGGTTAAGTAATAATTTAAATGCTGAGAGAGTAGAAGCTAAAGAAGACGACTTACCTGTTGATAAAAGTATGTTTGGTAAACCAGATATTTCAGTGTCTACAGATACTAATGCTGGTTATAAAGACTTTGATTTAACAAGTTTAATTAAAGATTTATATCGTGATGATGTACAACAGTTTGATGAAAAATATCCTGCAGTCCCAGAATCACCCCAAGGAATAACCGCTGTAGGTGATTGGCTGGTAGAAGGTTTAACTATTCCAGATCCTGAAAACACTGAGTATTCTAAAATGCTTGGATTACAGCATGAGGATTATAAAAACAAACCTGAAGTAAAATCAGCTATTATAAACGCAGCAATAAACCCAATAGATATTGATAAACCAGGAAGAACTGGAGTACCAGGAGAAATCATGTATGAGGGTCTTGGTTTGTCTGATGATAGTAAAAATGAATATGAACTTGAAATGTATTCTCAACAAGATGTTTCAAGATTTATGAAACAACCTAGTATACAAAAAGCTTTAGAATTAGGTTTTATAAATAAAAAAGATTTAGCTTTAGGTATGTATCCAGGTTATACGGCTTGGGTGGAAACAATGGGTGACCAAATTAGTGATGATCCATCAGGTATAAAATTACCAGATGGTAGAGAGTTAACTAATAGAGAGGTTTATAAAATCATGTGGAAGAATGATATGCCTTATGATAGCGAAGTTGAAAAGTTAAAAAGAAGAGCAAGAAATAAAGTAAATAAATTTGTTCTTCAAGATGCTCATCAAATAGAAACTATTATAGATTTAGAAAAATTAAATCAACCTTATATTTTTGAAGAATACGCGGTAGAAGATACATTTGTAAATGATGTTTTTAATGAAGAAGCATTGTCATTAGATGAAGATTTTAATATAAAAGATTTTAATGGTTTTTTAAACAATAGAGGTTTTAAAAATAATCTTCAACAAAAACTTTTAGAACTAAATAAAATTGATACAGAAGAATCTAGAAAAGCAATAGAACTTTTAAAACTAGATCATATAAATTATTATGTAAATGAACAGATAACTAGAGATTTATTACAGCAAAAACTTATGTGGGAAAAAGCTAATCCTGGAAGAGATGCTGATACAGAAGGAATTCAGTTTAGTATTTCTGAAGGAAATTTAGATCCAAAGAATATTAAAAAATGGATGAAGAGAGAAACTCCTTATGTTTATAATCAATTAGAAGAAAATCAATTAACTATAGAAAAAGAGTATCAAAACTTATTAAACACCGGTGGAGATGTTGGAACAGGAGAGTTTTTACAAAAAGTATCAGGAAATGCTTGGCTAGGATTTTGGCATGACGCTATTGATCCTACTATAGCATCCATACTAGATTTTGTACCTGGAGAATATACTGATGAAGTAGCTGAAAACATGAGAAGAAACACTTTAATTAGAAGATTTGAAAAAGGTGATAATCTAAGATATGCTTATAAACAAGGAATGAAATTAAAATTTCCTGAATATGGTAATATAGAATATTTAGTAGCAGCAGATGGTAGAATATATGATATGACCAATAAACTTGAAGCAACTGCTTTTTTAACTCCTAATCAACAAGCGGATATTATTGAAAAAGCTAGATCAAAAGGTAAAAAAGGAGCTTCTGCTTCTAGTTTAGGTTTAGCTTTTGAAAGCTCTAGAGTTATAGGTGATTTGTTTTTTCAAATAGGTTTAACATGGGGTGTAGGTAAAGTTAGAGGTGGTGTAAGTTCGAAAATAACAGCTGCTCAAGCTAGAATAGAAAAAGCACGAAGATTAGAAAAAGCAATTGGTGGGTATGATAAAGGAATGGGTGTGTTAGGTAAAACTAGAGCTGCTTTAAGATTAATGCCTGTTAAACCAGTAATTGCAGATGCAATGATTGCTCAAGGAACTATAGGACTTGTAAGAGGATATGAAGAAACTTTATTTGCAGCTAGAGATGCAGGTATTAATGAAGAGCAAGCAAGAGAACTAGCATCTAACGCTTCTCTTCAAACAGGTGTATGGTATGCGTTAACAGCACCGATTAGTCCACAAACTAAAGCTAAAAACTTAATATTTAACAAAATACCTAAAGAAACTTCTCAAACTGCAATTAATATATTTAGAAAAGAAGGCTGGAAAGGTTGGAATAATTATTGGAAAAATATTAAAACAAATATTACAACTATAGATGGTTTAAAAGAAATAGGGAAAAGTGGATTAACAACTTTAGATATGATGCAGAGAGAAGGTTGGAAAGAATTGTTTCAAGAAAATATTCAACAAGTAGGTGAAACCACACGGATAGGTGCTCAAACAAACGTGTTAGCTGGTCAACAAATAGTTAAACAAGATTATACATTAGAGGATTTTATACATACTTCTCAGATTTCTTTTATTGCTGGTTTTCTAATGCCAGGTGGTGGTAAAGTACTTAATTCAAGTAGAGATTTTTATAGAAAATATACAGGCATGGACAACGTAGATCGTTTTAATGCTTTAACCTATATGTATTTTAATAAAAAGAGTGTTGAAAAAATATTAGCCAAACAAGTTAAAGATGGAAATTATACACAAGAAGAAGTAGATAATTTATTAGGAGAAATAGATCAGTTTGGTCAAACTACAAATCACTTACCCTCTGATATAGATGCAAAAAATGCTAAAACTGTTTTAGATGCTTTAGCAGAATTAAATAGATTAGAACAAGAAAAGAAAGATAAACCTAACGGTTTATATGGTTATGAGGGTAAAATTAAAAAACTTAGAGAACAAATAAACAATGCTTATTATGATGCAGTAACTGGAGATCAAAGAGCTGGGATTATGGCTGCAGCTAAAGCAGGTGTTGCAGGTAATACTATTTTTAAAGCATTAGAAAACGAACAAGAAGCATTAGATTATCTTAAAACTATTATAAAAAGAAATAAAGATCAAGAATCTTTTTCAGATAAAGAATTTGATAATTATTTAAAAGAGAGATTTTTTAGTAAAGCTGGAGGTGCAATGTTTGTAAAAGATGGTACTAAACATGCTTTAGAATTCAAATGGAAAGCGGCTATGGCGCCTAGAGGCTCAGCTGCTGAGCAAACAGCTTCTCATGAATTTAAACATGCATTGTGGGTAGAAACAATAGGTGATGATGTTGAAACTCAACAACTATTAGGTAAAGCTTTATTTTTAGAATTAGGCAAAATGGATTTAGACTTGGATAATATCATGGACGATAGCGTTATTCCAGTAAAATTTCAACTAAGATGGCAAAAATACATGAAATTTCTTAAGGGCAAAATTGATATTCAAAAAGAATTATTAAAATGGAAAGAAATAAGTAAAACCGAATATGAGAGAGCAGAAGCTGAGATTTTAGGGAAAATATGGGAAGAAGGAATGATGTTGTATTCTGAAGCCGTAGGACAAAAATGGGTTTCATACGATGAAGATGTAGCTGATAGATTAAAGAATACTTGGAGAAGAGCAATGCAGTTTATAGGAGCTACTGATTTTGAGTTTGATAGTGGTAAAGCAGTTTTTGATATGATTCGAGATTATAATGC
>Ga0098059_1000952_pt1 | contig 15246 bp, 8 predicted proteins | sample 20_taG_FD_92580 | JGI IMG/M metagenome (GOLD analysis project Ga0098059, IMG submission 92580) | Marine viral communities from the Subarctic Pacific Ocean - 20_ETSP_OMZ_AT15318 metaG | ecosystem: Environmental > Aquatic > Marine > Oceanic | place: Subarctic Pacific Ocean | collected 2015-01-19
ATAGAGTGCCGCAAATGCCTCATATTAAGCGCGAAATCTCTTCGGAGGGTGGTAGGGTAGGTAGTGAAGTAAAACGCGCTATAGACGAAAATAGAGCCCTTCTTGATGAAGAGAAGAAAAAGCGAGTGGAGTATAAGGATGGAAATTAGTGTTTGGCTTGGGATTGCCTTGATAATCTCGGGCTTATTGAATGTTGTGTTTTATTGGTTGCTCCGAGCGCAATCAAGTCGGCTATCTATTGTTGCCGATAATAGTTCCGATTTAATTGAACTAATTGGTTCATTTGCGGATCATGTTAAGGCGGTGTATTCTTTAGACTCTTTCTATGGAGATGAAACACTTGAGGGGTTGATGGCTCATGCCCGCTCCCTACGTGCTTTGCTAGAAGAGCAGTATGGAGAAATCGCTGACCTTGCAGAAACGATAGAATATGAAAATCAGGAGATCGAGCAAAATGCCGAGAAAGAAGAAGAAAAAGAGCAACATGTACTTTACGCAGGTACACGAAGACGCGATAGTTGAATTCTCATCAACAGAAGACCACAAAATCAGAGAAAAGTTATATACAAAAACAATTCAACCTGTGTTTTCACAGATGGTTGACAAGATTGTGTTTACATATCGCTTCACGAGCTTACCAGACATTGATGATCTAAGAGATGAGTGCAAGGTTTATCTTGCCACAATCTTAAGCAAGTTTGACCCAGCCAAAGGTTCTAAGGCCTTTTCATATTTTTCCGTAATTACGAAAAATTGGTTTATTCACAAAGTCAAGAAGAACAAAAAGAAACTTGAAAGAGAAGTTCCTTTTGATATAGCTGAGCTTGATCCCGACATTCACTTTGTTGACAAAAGCGAATCCTTTCAAGACAAAGAGATACGAAGAGAAAGGATTTTGCAATTAAAAAAAGAAATGGAAACATGGCAAGTTGATTTCTCCAAAGAGAAAGAGAAGAAGGTCTATGATGCGGTAATGATCCTTTTTGAATCAGTTGATGACATTGAAATTTTCAACAAGAAAGCTATTTATTTGTACCTCCGCGAGATCACAGGAATGAATACAAAACAGATTGTATCTCAATTAAACAAAATGCGAAAACGATATCGTGAATTTCAAAAAGATTGGGATAACGGTGAAATTTAACTGAGAACTAATTAGGTTTATGAGCAGCGACAAACATATTAAAGAAGCGATAGACAACATCAGAAGTGACCGCGAGACAACTCGCGAGTTGCTTGATGATGCTATGAGATACTTATCGGTGGATCAATCCCGTCATCGTGATATGGGAATCACCCTTGCCAAATATGTTGAGACGCTTCAACGATCAAATGAGCAACTTGTAAAACTATGCGGCCTCATGGCCAAGAACGAGAAGACGGACGAGTTGACCGACAAAGACTTTGCTCAAATATTTGATCAAATCCAGAAGTCGGAGGACAAGTAGTGAGTTTCGGTTATTTAAATCCAGGTCTTTTTTCCCAATATTCAAATAGTCCAATAGAATCTATTAGATTCCGAATGTCTAATTTAGTGGAAGGTTATTATAGTTTATCCATGGATGCATCCACCGATGGAACCTTTAAGGCTGTTGTTTTGAGTGGAATTCAAGATGGTGAACTTACTGGAAAGAGCGAAAACAATTCTTCTGCAATCTTCAGCCAAGGATATGTAACAGTCACAGTTAGGCCGCTGACTTCATTTGGAAACATTTTTCCATCACCAACGCAATACACAGATGTGACAGATATAAATAATGTTATTGCCTGTCATTCAATGCTATTTCAAGCAAGATCAGATTTCAAAGCACCAAATCAAGCATCACTACAATTTGGTCAAATTATTAATTGCTACTATGAGAATGGTTCTATAAAAAACTCAGACTTCTCTGGTATGAGATTCTCCAAACCAGATGAAGATGTTGAATTGTTTGAAGCGTTTGTTGAATTAGCCACCATAGAGGGTGTAATTGGCGCCCAAAGAGCTTTTGAAGAGGGCCGCCCGTCACCACTCGGATCTGCATTGGGTGTCGCGGAAATGTTTAAAAAGCCGAAAAAGAAAAGCAATCAATTAAGCCACGAAGAAAAAATTAATTCATTAGATGTAAAAATGAGACCTAAAATACGAGCAGTACTTAAAGAGTTGACTGGTTTAGGCTTTCAGCCCAAGATATACTTTGCATGGCGTACCCTATATGAGCAAAAAGAAATTGTTGCCGCCGGCAATAGTAAAGTAAATTTTAGCTTTCATACGGCATATAAAGATGGTGTTCCGAACGCATACGCAGTAGACATAATAGATAAGCGATGGGCTTGGGGAGCCGAGGCTGCCAAGAATGGTTTTTGGAAAGCACTTGGTGCCGCTGGGAAGAAACAAGGTCTGTATTGGGGTGGCGACTGGACAACTTTTCAAGATTTAGCACACCTCCAGCTGTTGCCGAATTCAAAAATAGGTCAGATAAAAAAAGAATCTGGTCTTCCTGATTCGTTTAAAATACGTAACGATTGAGAGAGTAGTATGCCAAAAAAAATAGTAGACCAATCAAAGATTTGTGCTGATATAAAGCCACGAGTTGAAAAGAGCCGCAAAGTTGGCAAAAGAACGGGAATTTTAAACAAACCAATCGATGAAGCAGTTGGTACGTATGAAAGAGCAAATGTTGAAAATATCATGACAGGTGATAATAACAACTTTGTCATACTAGGCCGAGATAGGCCGTCAAACCCAAGTTCCGGTTTTGGTGGAAAAGGTGGAACACAGGCAGGAAGGATTGATTTAATTGTTGGCATGGCTTCCTCTTTTAGGCATAAAGATGGGTCTTTTGGCCCCCCTTGTTCCAACACTATAGTGAATCCAAATTTTGCAATGGATGCATCGAGAATATATATATCGCAAAAAGCCGAGATAGACAAATACATGGGCATCGCCCCAACAGAACATGTTGGGGAAACCGTTGAAAGCTCAGCTATTGGGTTAAAATCTGATGCCATTCGTATTCATGCAAGAAGAGACATAAAGATAGTAACAGGGAGAGCCAGAGTTGAGAATGTGGGTAAGCAAGGCGAAAGACTATCTGGTGGCGGCCAAAATGAAGTCCCTGGGTCAATATCTTTTATAGCCGGCAATTATACAGAAGATGAGTCAGTTTCTATGGTTGACATGTTGTCTCTTGGTCTTTCCAAGCCAACAGTCAAAAAATTACAACCATTGGTAAAAGGTGGTAATCTTGAAGATTGCCTAAGGGATATATTTGGATTAATTAAGAGTTTGGCAAAAATAGCAGAAGACAAGGGGTGGAAAATAAATAGTATAAACACCGGTGTTTCAACATCTGTCCGAACATTGCCAACACCTGTACCAATTCCAATCCCTCCTTCTCCAACCTTTGCCCCTGTGGGAGCAGTTATTGCCTCACAAGGAATCGCCCAAGTCCCAATAGAACAAGGTTTTATGAAAAGGGTTGAAAATATGGAAAATAACTATTTGGGCAAAAAGGATGACAAAACCACTGGTGGTAGTGTGTCAACTTCTCCTTTGCATATTTTAAGCAAATATGTATATACAACCTAGGATTAATAATGGCTGAACTAGAAAAAAAATATTCGGATTTTCAAGAAGGCGAATGCAAGACTGAAGAACAAGTTGAAGTTGTTGATGAAAAACTTTGCCCTACTTGCGAAGTAGATCCTAAATTCAAACTACCAGGAGAGTGGTTTGAGATAGAAGAGGCTTATCTTAACAAGAAATTCTGTGAATATCATGTTAGAGTGTTTGAAGTTGAGGCAAAAAGAGAAAGTCCTACAGATGAAGCAAACGATGGTTCTGTCATAGATGTTGCTGTATTAAGGATCTTGAACGATTTCAATAAACCAATTAATTCAGGCACTAAATTACAAGTTAAAAATAGTTGTATGGTAATCGATACAGAATATAACCCGCAAAACTCCGCAGCAACAGGGATGGCCTATTTGGTAGCTTGTCCCGCTTTTAATTTTGATCAAATACTTTCAAAAGACAAAGAAGGTTCAGAGCAGGATGATGATTCTGAATTTACCGGTGGCGGTGGCCAGACAATATTAAAATTTGACGGCTTGCATGGCAAACTATTGATGTTGAAGCACACCATACGGGCATATGAAAAATTTTATTCTTTAGCACAACACCTGAGCGACGATAGCTTTGTCTTAAGACAAGAAGATAATCCAATATACAGAATAAGCTATAGCAGTGTTGCTTCAAGGGTAAACAACTTCATTATCGACCTTAGTAATGTGCTAAGAGTTGCTGGATATCCGGAGCTTGGATCTATTACTTGGTTTACCCGTAAAAGAGTTGATAGATTAAAGTTTGTTTTCAATGAAGGTGCCCCCTTTGATCTAGAGGGTATTTATGTCCTACCAGTAAACGGTTGTGTTGATGAGTATGAGAAAATATTTGTCCCATTTGGTAGCCCCTTAAGACAGCCTTATTATGGAGTTGTCTACAACTTCTTGGTTAACCTGGACCGTATACACAATGACCTTACAGCAAAAGAAACAAAGCCTTGGCTTGAGTGGACCTTGGATCACTTTTATCCAAAATATATTGTTGATAGGGGCAACTTGGAAGATCAAGCATTAAACCAAGCTGGTCTTGAATGTCTCTTGGAAGACTCAGGCCTCCAGCCGGGAAAAATTACTGATTATCTCGCCAAAGAAATTATGTCTGCTTTTGATTCCATAGAACTTGAGTACAATAAACAAGCCTGTCGCGAACTGGATAGGCTCAGTGAGGGCGGGAAAAAAGCAAAAGATGATGAAGACACTGTCCAGTCTGCAGCAGAAGAAAGAAAAAACAAAATGATGGCTCGTTATGAAAAGGAATTTATTGATAAATCCTTAGATTATTTGGCTAATGAATATGACACTTTTGCTAATTTGGCTAACGAGAAGCAAGGAAGAGTAGCCTTTCCCCTCCTACCCACTTTTGGCGGACAAAAGGATAAAATTAAATACATTTTCAAACTAATTGAAGACGAGAATGTCCCGCCGGCGTTTGATACACATGTTATTCTTGAATATGACTACAAAAATAAAGATACAAGAAAGAGGGAGCCCCGAGAGTTTTTTCTGGACATACAAACAGCCGATGATCTATACAGATATGCACCTTCGTATGCTGAACAAAAATTTAATGACATGGATAGAGATGAGTGGTATGCCGGATTTACCAAAGATCAAATGTCTAATTCGCCCCATCTCGTAGAGGCTGGAGAGGCTTGGCGCGAAGTTTGGAGCGGTGAAAGCCTCGTCCTTGACCTATTCAAACCAGACAATGGCAATGATTTTGAATGGATGGATATTGTCCGAGTTATTTCTTTGTGTGGAATATCAAAACTGGCAGGAAAAGCCTTGGACTGCTTGGCCGGCGGCTTATCTTTTGATGACTTCTTGGATATAATTATATCCAAGACCCTAGAGTACATGGAAGTTAATACCTTGCAACTATTGCTTGAAGACTTGCCAATAGATGTCCGCAATAAAATTGATGAAGCGATAGAGAAAGAGTTTGGCCCAAGCGTAAACCTCACAGACCTTTTTGGAATTAAAATGGCCCCCGGGGGAGATGAGCGCTTGGTTGAGTTTTTAACTCAAAAAAGAGGTGCCGAAAGAGTTGTAAGTTTAATGGAAAAATACATGATAGCTTCCGAATCGCAAACAAGGAAGCCGCCCATTTGGACCGATGAGGAAGTAGAATTTATGAGGTCCCAAGTGGACCCTATGGCTTCCGATGTTGACCTCGCTTGGAGTGTCCAGGATTTGAGAAACTTGTTTGATAAATATTACGACCCCAAAAATAAGATATATAAAAACGAAAAGGTTTTTGAATATATTGATGATAGAAAAAATGAAGAAGTTGCCGAAGGGATACGTGAAGTACGAAAGAAAGGAATGGCGGCAGATCAGTTTGTATTGAAGAAAACAAAATACATCATTAGAGGCCGCAAAACAAAGGGTCAGGTATTTAAAGATGGGCTGAGTCGTGTTGGAACCGCCATCAACCCCTTTGATGAAGAGTCTAAAAAATCCAGAGCAGATAAAAGAGAAGCTCGGAAGCTTAAGAAAAGTGCAAAAAAAGCAGAAGAATCACTTGGCGCTATAAATGAAAAAATGGATGAACTCATTTTAGAACTGCAAGGTCCTGAATTCAAAGCTGAAAAAGAAAGAATATCCTCAGAACATCGAACCGCCATAGCCAATCTTTTTTCTGAACAAGAAAATCTTGCGGCACTACAAACCGCTCACTCTGTCGGCGAACCTCAAGTCCAAACTTACACTGTAAAACCTGGTGACACCCTAGGTCAATTAGCCCAAGAGTTCCTGGGCGACTCAAGCAGGTATATGGAAATCGCTCAAGCAAATGGCATAGCGGATCCAAATCTTATCCTAGTTGGACAGGAACTGTTAATTACGCAAGATCAATCATCGACTTCCACACCCAGTAGTGCAGACGATGTGATGTCCACTATAGAGCAAGCCGGCTTGGAAGTTGATTCAATGCTTCTTATTCAAGGTTATGAGAAAGAAGTTGCTCGTTTAGCGGAAGAACTAAGCGAATTTAGTGCCCGAGAAAAAGAGTTGACCGACGAGTTTGAGCAGCAGAGCGAAGAAAAAACAAAAGCAGAAGGAATAATAGCAAAACACGAAAATACAACATCCAAGACCCCTGCAGTTGAATCTCCGAAAGGCCCAACTGAACTCTCCGCATATGAAAAAGCACACAAGTCTTTTGAAGAAACTGCGCTCGGTGTCAAGGTTGATATTGTTTTTGATATAATCTTTGACTTCTTACTTGACGAGATCATGGAAGAGTTAGGGTTAGACTATCTTTTTGATCTAATAAGGTCATATCCTGCTGCTGATTTTGGTTTAGATAAAATTGAAGCATTTTTAGCTCCATCATGCCCAAACCACCCAATAGTATTTCCTCCACCCGGTGATTTCTTAAAGTCCTTGTCTATTGATGTCTGTGATCCATCTTTTGGTCTGACACTACCGGCAATTAATTTACCTAGTATCAACTGGAGACTGCAACTATACAGCCAGTTTGGAGAAATATACCGAGAGGCCATGTACAAATTGATGGCAAATTTAATAGAAAATCTGGCAAAAAGACTCTTGGCAACCCTAGAAGGTGCTTTTTGCAATGCTCTTGAGACTGCTGGTGGTCTTGTAGCAGATATGGTAGCAAATGGTAGCACGGCTGATTTTGAAAATAGATTTTATGATGCCTTGAATGAGGCGTTTTGTAACAATGGCGATAACCCAGAAACGGCACAAAAGAAGGCAGAAGAATTGGCTGATGCACTGTTTAACTTAAGTTTGTTTGATGGAGGTTCAAACCCCCAAGGATCGGGGAAAAAGGTAGCCGAAACAATAGGCTCGGTGGCCACCACTAATGAAGTTTTAGCTGCTATAGTAGCCCGGCCCGGAGAATCAGACCCCAATGTGTGCAGAATGATAGCGGGAGCAATATCAGCCGTTGCTCCTGAGATGCGAGCCCTGCTTGGAGATCCAAGTCAAGTGGCCTATTTCTTTCAAAACCTTGGCAGTTATTTGCCATCTGAAGATAGAGAGAGAATCAGAAATATTTTGGACGCTGATGTTCCAAATTTACCAGCCTCAAGCGCCATTTGTTTGACAAACGAAGAATTTGAGGAGTGGAACGGCTTGAGAAACACCCTATTGCAAGATCAAGGGTTTTCACCAGAAGATGCTGCTGATCGCATAGGGGACTTGAATAGAAAAGCTCGCCTAGCCGCTGAGGCAATCGCTGATGACATAGCCGGGCTTGATTCTGGTAATTTAATGAATGGTGCCATCATAGATGAGCTGTCAAAGGATTTGTGCAACCTGGAAAATGTGATAAATGCAAATTCAACCGATAGCCTATCTAGATCAGAGCAAACAAAGGCAACAAAGAGGTTTTATAAAAATCTTGAATCTCATCTAATGGATGGTTTTTGTAACAAAAATGGAGTCATTGGTGAGGCAATGAGGGATTTCCGAGGCAGCGGAGAATTCATTAGAATGTTTAAAAAGTTCTTTAATCCAAACTATGGAAACAGTCAATATGAAAGGGAGAGAAAATATGATGATTCGACGTTTTTAGGACAATTCCTAATGGACGCTTTGACTGAGGAGGACCGAGTGATTGGTCAATATCCTGAGACTGTTGCTATCTCTCAAAGAGAACAGATCACATCTCCGTTTGGAAAAGCATACAGCTTTAGCAAAGGCGCTGACAACATTAAGTTTGTATTCGCTGATGAACAGAAAATGGGCTTTATAACCAGCACTTTTCAACAATCAGTCATTGCTAAAAATGTTATAGACGATAGTGGAACTTTTGACTATCAAATAGAGTTAAAAGAAAAGATTGACGATCAAGAGGCATTCAAAGAGTTTTCATCGCTTGTTCCAATAATAATGTCTGATGACAAAATTAAATACATGGAAGATATCGGATTTCAATATGGTGACCGAGATGATGAAGACATGAGAAAGGCGGCATTTAATGAGTTTGCAAATAGACTGATACCATTGCCGGACAGAAATTACTCTGGATTATACGAAGACAGTTTTGAGTCATTCAATAAATTGGCTGTTGAATTAATGTTAACGGACAACAGAAGAGATGATGGTATTCCAGTGGGATACAAGTTTGGATATATCAATGATGATATGGATAGTGATTCAACAAAATACTACAACCCAGATGGTGTAACTCCATATAACTTAGATGAAAGTGAAAAAAAATTGGGTAAATTTGGACACCCTAGGGTCATAGCTTTAGATCCAAAATTGTACGGTGGTAGATATTCAAACCCCAATTACCATGTTGAATCAAGACAGTTTGTTGGGTGGATGGAATTGGCTACCAAATCATTCACATCTCCATCTGGTTGCGAACCAAAAACCCCCCCTCTTATTAGCTTCAATGATATAAACGATAAGACAAATAATTTATCAAGAGTTATAAAAGAAGATCCCAGGCTATCAAAAGACCCAGAGTGCGTTGGAGACAAGCCGTTTCACGTCTTGCTTGATAGAAATACTAAAGCACACCTAGATGGAATTGTAAGAACTACAATTCGTTCTTATTTGCTAGAGTACTTTATGAAAGGTTACGGATTGTTTTCAAATGTAGAAATGACAGAAGATAATTTTGATCAAGGTATGTTTTCCTATATAACTCAAAGAATGAAGGATGAAATGTATGACTTGGGAACTTTTTTCCATAGCAATATGATAACCATAGTTCGTGAGAAATATTGGTACACTTTTTTAGAACAATGTGTGGAGACATATCAAAGGTCAATTGATCATGATGGCGTGATCCCACCAGACGAAATTTATGATGCACTAAACTACATCCAATACGGTTTAGATCGTTACGTATCAGTAAATCAAGATATAAAAGATGAAATGTCTAAAAAACTATCAAGAATGAAATATATCAAAAAACCTCCAGCCAACTATGACCCCCTGAGTGTTGTTCGCCAAGGTGCAGCGGACCTCACCCTTCAAGCAATAGCTTTTAGACTAACCACGGACCCAGAAGATAAGGATAACTTTTTTGATGGTGGAAAGTATGATGACTACAGTTCATTTGATCTGTTTTTTGCATCAATTAAGAAATTAAGATTTTTCCAAAAAATATATTTTGTTGCTTTGTATGAAAAACAAGCAACTCTAGTGTTAAATGAGTTGATAAGACAAGAGTTCAGGCGATTATATGATACAATGGCTGATGGTTTAAATGACAAGCCTAATCACAAAGATTTATCCAAGTCAATATTCTCAGCTTTCCCTGGCTCAAGTAGTAGAGTTGGTTTAAACGATTACTATGTTGAAAAAAACACCCAAGGTTCAGCAGATCCAGGTTCTGTCCCGGAAGTTATGTCGGATAACTCATCTTCTCCTATACCCGTAACGACTGAACCGCAGTTTATCATTGAAAGTTATGGCCGCCTAGTAGACCGACGAGATCCCAATCTCCCACCTCAAATCTTGAATAGAGATCAAAGATATGTTGGGGCTATCTCTTTGGCAAACATGAGTGAATTCTTCAATCAAAACTCTAACATGTTTGAAGAAAATTATCTATCTGACTTTTTTGGCAACCTAATGTTCACCTACAAAGGTTCAATTAGGGGATTGTTTGAAAAAGGATTCGTTGAGGATCAATTCATGACAAGGTTATACATACTCAATGGTGTAGATATGACCTTGGAAACTCAACCGATGGAATCAATTGCCCTTAAGATTCAAAGAGCTAGGCAAGAATTTTTGGCTGGTCGTGATATTGAAGATTTTTCAGTAATCTATGATTCTGCATTCTTGCTTGAGGGTGAAACTCTTGAGCCTTCTGGTACTTTTGGTTCAACCGGTGTGAAGTATGGATTGAGACTTTCAATAGTGTTCCCAGAGGGATATTTGAGCACATCAGAAATCAACCTTTTGAGGGCAAACCCAAATTTCATATCTGCATCAAGAAATGAAAAAACATTCTTGTTCGACGATGGAAGTTTTGTTTTGCCGATTGTATCGGAAGAAATTGATTTGGTTGATGAATTATTTTCGCGAGTAAACCCGTTCTCAGGGACGGAGAGATTTGATCTTGAGTGTTTAGTGAATAAAATGACAGAAAGAACAGACTTTAAGTTTTTTATTGAAAACATTTTTAACCTAAAACAATGTTCAAGTTTGCTGGCGATTTATTGTATGGAAACATTTATGTCGTCATTGGGAAGAAAGGTGGTACCGGAAGATGCTGATGATCCAAATGACTCTGTTAACTATGAAAGAGCATTTGGAGATGAGACGGAAATTGACGAAGGTTGGAACGGAGCCATAAACAAGAAAGGTAAAAACTCCCTAAGGAAACATTTCAAGTCCTTATATTTGGCAAGAACACCAGATGGCCTAAATACAGACGACGACGACGACCAAAGTTCACTTGGGCTTGCCGGGTTGTTTGCAAGTGGAAATCCTTTTGATTTTTTCTCCTACCCATCGTTTAAAATACCTTGGTGGAAAAAGAGAAAATTAAAAACAAAGATATATGATGCAAATGGACAAGAGTGCGCTGATCCCAAAAAAGATTTGACATAAAGACTATTTAATGTTAAAGGAAACAAGTTATGCCCCTTTATGGACCAAAATTCCCCCTCAAAGCCGGGGATCATGATACATTTGAGCTTTATGACGACGTAAAGCAGCAAATTAACTTTTATCTAAAAAACCTTCTTTTGACCTCACCAGGGGAAAATCTCAGCGATTCTGGCTATGGCGTAGGACTTAGAAGATTTTTGTTTGAACAAAATGTAGACTCAGTTAGAGCAAGAATGGTGTCTTCAATTTCGTCTCAAATATCCAAATATCTACCCTACTTAACTGTGGAGGATATTCAAACAGGTGCCACCACCCAAGAAATTGATAACAACACAATGTTTGTTAGGGTTGTATATTCAATACCTGGTGATGTGGTACAAGAAATCTTTGAACTAAATCTAAGTCCAGAAACAACTATAGGATTCTACTAATGTCTAATAAAAAAATTATAGTCAACTATACCAACCGAGACTTTAATTCAATCAAGAGAGATCTCGAAGAACATGCTAGAAGATATTATCCAGACACCTACAAAGATTTCTCTGAGAACTCTTTTGGATCCTATATTCTAGATACAGTTTCTTATGTTGGAGATATGCTGTCATTCTATTTAGACTATCAGGTTAACGAAAGCTTTTTGGAGACTGCGGTTGAATATGACAATGTCCGAAGACATGCAAAAAATACCGGCTATACATTCACAGGCCGACCCGCTGCTTTTGGATTGGCGACTTTCTATGTAATTGTTCCTGCAAACACCTCAGGGCTCGGCCCAGACAGAACCTTGATTCCCATTTTGAAGAAAGGCTCAGAGGTCGCATCGCAGTCTGGTACAACCTTTGTCTTGATAGAAGATGTGGATTTTGCCAATCCATCCAATGAGATTGTTGCTGCAAGGTTCAGTAATTCAACTGGTAAACCGACGAGCTATGCAATTAGATGTGAAGGTCAGGTTAAATCAACTGTACTGTTCAGGGCAACAATTGCTGTTGGCGACTTTACTAGATTCCGTAGAGTTAGAGTCGGCCCAGGATCAATAGCCGAAATACGTTCTGTGACCGACAGCGAAGGTCATGAGTATTATCAAGTTGATCATTTGTCCCAAGATGTAGTTTATATAAACACAACAAACCCATCAGCAGCAACCGATGGTGTGCCACAAATCATAAAACCTAAAGTGGTACCTCGCAGATTTGTCTTAGAACAAGACAATACCGGAACATATCTACAGTTTGGATACGGAACAGACGAAGAGCTAACAACTACCGACATCGCCGATCCATCTCAAATTGCACTAAAGATGACTGGTCGGCCATACATTACCGATAGTTCTTTTGATCCAACAAAATTGTTAGACTCAAACACTTTAGGGGTAGCCCCGGCAAATACCACCCTATCAGTTCTGTTTTACAAAAATGATTCAGATTCAGTCAATGTAGCGCAAGGTAACCTAAACAACGTTTCAGTTGGGTCAATGACTTTTCCTGCATCAACCGGCCAGCTGACAGAAGAAAATACCGTAAGAGCTTCACTTGAGGTCACAAACGATGAAGCTATAGTGGGCAATACATCACTCCCAACCTCAGAAGAGATCCGATACCGGTCTTTAGCGGCAAAAGCCGCACAACAGCGCACTGTGACCCGTAACGACTATGAGGCATATATCTATATGATGCCCCCGGGCTTTGGGTCAATAAAGAGGGCTTCTGTCATTAACGACCCGTCATCCTCCAACAGAAGGCTTTCGGTCTATGTTATATCGAATAATCAAAATGGTGATTTAGTGGCCTCAAATTCAACAATCAAAGGAAACGTAAGGTCGTGGCTTAACAAAAATAAGATGTTAAACGACAACATAGATATTTATGATGCAAAAATAGTTAATATTGGTTTTGATTATGAAATAATGGTTCACCCAACAAAAGACAAGATTGAAGTGCTAAACAAGGTAAATCAAAAATTACAAAATGAGTTGAAAAACAAGATGTATATTGGCGAACCTTTTTATTTGACGAACATATATAGCGTTATAAATAAAGTTGATGGCGTCGTTGACACAACAAAAGTTACACCATCAATTAAAATTGGAGATGAATACAATTCAGCACCAGTGACGGTTGAGGAAATGAAGTCTGCCGATGGTACCTACTTGAAGGCTCCAAGAAACGTAATTTTTGAAATCAAATATTTTAACTCAGATGTCAGAGGGGCAGCAGTATGATTAGAAGATATTATGCAACAAAAGATAATACTATAACAGATGCTTTTGAAGAAAATCTAACAACTCGTGGAACTGGTTCTAACATGGGAGCCTCTGATATTCTTGAGACTTTTTTAATCCATGGTCAAGCCTCCGGCTCATCAGGGCTTTCTCTTGAGAAGTCTAGAATGCTGATTGAGTTTGACATACCCGACATAGAGTCCGATAGAACATCAGGCTTAATCCCAGCATCAGGCTCAGTTTCATTTTATCTAAAGATGTACAATGCTCCGCACTCACAAACAGTGCCATCAGATTTTACACTTGACATACAGGCGGTCTCTGGCTCTTGGCAAGAGGGTTATGGTTTGGACATGGAGTTCTATGGAGATTTGACAAAGGGCGGCATAGGGTCTAACTGGATAAATGCCAACAACAACTTTGTTAGCGCCTCAACCACAATCACAGCATTGAGCAAAACTGCCGGCGAAGCAAACACTCGTATCTTGACCATTGCAGACTCAGATGGTAACTCGGTGAGTTTTCAAATTGACAACAGTCTTAGTACTTCAACTGCAACAAAAATAGCATTTGCCACCGCAAACAGTAATGCAAATCAATTTGCCATCAACATTGAAGCTGCTGTAAATGCGGCCAATGTAGCAGGAACTCTGAATGTTTCTGCAAGTTTTGATGGTGCAGTGGTCACTTTAACACAAACCGCCCAAGGCGCAGCAGGAAACTCGGCTGCAACCATGGTTGGCACAGCTATAGACGACAGTGTTATAACGAGTTTAAGTCGGTTTGATGGAGGCTCAGGTCAGTGGGCGACAGAGGGAGGCGACTTTTATAGTGACGCTAGTTCTTCGTTCACCCAATCATTCTCAACAGGTTTAGAAGACCTGTGTGTAGATATTACAACCTTGGTGGAACAATGGGTTAACAGTGACAACAACATTCTAGGTTTAAAAAGCAACAACGGTCTTGGAATTAAATTTACCAATGCAATAGAAGCAGGTAGCAAATCCTTTTTTACTAAAAAATTCTTTGGACGAGACTCTGAGTTTTACTTCCAAAGGCCTGTCTTGGAAGCCCGGTGGGACAGTACCCGCCGCGATGATCGCGGAAGTTTCTATTTGTCTTCATCTCTAGCGACTGGAGAAGATAATCTTAATACGATATATCTTTACAATTCAATAAGAGGTAAGTTGCAAAACATTCCTGAGATTGGCATCGGAGCAATCGGCCTTAGCATCTTTTCCAGCTCAGCTACGGCACCATCTGGTAGTGCTCTTGAGATGGTGGCCGATGCCAACCATGTTTTGGCAACCAATGTCTTAGTTGTAACTGGTGGCTACGTCTCAACTGGTATATACTCAGCATCATTGGCATTTACAGGTTCAGACTCCCTCACATCAATAAACGATGTGTGGTTTAAATTGGATGATTCTGTTGTTGATGCATCGTTTAGTCCATCTCAATACGCTACTGGGACTATTGATCTTAAATCACTTACCGCTAACGTACATAACCCAGAAACATCTTACGTCTTAAGCATGCCGAGACTCAAAAGAGAATACAGAAAAAACCAAACTCACAGACTTGATCTATATGCTCGAGAAAAGAATTGGTCTCCAAATATCTACACAGTTGCTGTTCAATCGTCAATTCCAAGCTTGATTATTCCAAGTGCGTCTTACCAAGTAAGAAGATCTATTGATGACTATGTTGTTGTTCCATACGGAACAGGTTCAACCTTGCACACCGGATTGTCATATGATGTTTCAGGAAACTACTTCGATCTTGATACAACTTATTTGGAAACGGGATATTTATATGAGATACAATATTCTTTCTATGATGAGGAAAATGGTTGGGAAGAACAACCA
>Ga0098059_1000953_pt1 | contig 15240 bp, 9 predicted proteins | sample 20_taG_FD_92580 | JGI IMG/M metagenome (GOLD analysis project Ga0098059, IMG submission 92580) | Marine viral communities from the Subarctic Pacific Ocean - 20_ETSP_OMZ_AT15318 metaG | ecosystem: Environmental > Aquatic > Marine > Oceanic | place: Subarctic Pacific Ocean | collected 2015-01-19
ACACATGAAAGACTAGAGCTAATCATTGAATGGTATAATGCATGGACTATTGTAGAGAACAATATATCTTTATTTATACAACATATGATTGCTAGAAGAAAACAGAAGTATCTTGTACCTAAACAGCAAGTATTATTCTTAAAAGATCTTGGATCAAATAGAACAGTGTATCAAGAATATGGATGGAAAAATACAGGTACATTATTTAAGAGTCACTTAATATCATACGCTTTAGAATATATACGTGAAGCTATTGATGAAGAAGTAGATGATAATGGAGAAGTTATAAAACAGACATTTGGAATAGATAGAATTCCTGATCCAATGTTACTAAAAGAAATGTCACAATATCACCCAGGACTCAACGTGGATAGATTAGTTGCTTTTTCTGCATTAGTTGCATTTGCAAGAGTCCAACAATCAAATAGAGGATATTTAAAGCGTAGAGAAAGAGATAAGTCATCAAATAACTTGGATAATTCCAAAAATTTGTATAAATTATCTATGAACCCTTTTAAGAATATAGGTAGGAATAAAAGAATGTCAGGTAATAAGAAATTTAAAAAATCACCCTTTAAGAATATAAAATGAAAAATTATTGGACAACAACAACAACATGGGGAGACCTTCCTGTAGTATATATACTAAAATAATATGCAAATATTTAACGCTCTTCAACTTAAGAATGGTGCTAAGGCTAAACAGTCTAAGTACCCAGCTACATCAAGCTTAACACAACCTATACAATTTCTATCTGCAAAGAAAAAAAATGCAGATTGGGCGGCATGGAATTTAGATTGGTTAGAAGAGCAAGGAATGAATTTTCTAAAAAAGAATTCTAGAAAGCTTTTAAAAAACTATAAGCTTGCAAAAGGAATTATAGATAGATCAGATTATATTGTAGAAGAAGATAATCAATATAAAGAGTTAATGGATGTATTAACTAAAGAAGATGAGTCTGCTTTAGAATTAAAATTCTATCCAATTATACCAAATGTAATTAATGTTCTATCTGGAGAATTCTCTAAAAGGTTTTCAAGAGTACAGTTTAGAGCAGTTGATGATCTATCCTATAATGATATGATGGAAGAAAAGAGATCATTAATAGAAGAGAATTTATTGGCAGATGCAGAGATGAAGATAACTCAGCAGATGATAGAAATGGGAGTTGATCCTATGGGTGAAGATGCAAAAGAACAATTATCTCCAGAAAGATTAAAATCACTACCAGAAATAGAAGAATTTTTTCAAAAAGATTATAGAAGTATGGTAGAAGAATGGGCTCATCATCAAATGAAAGTTGATGAAGAAAGATTCAAGATGCAGGAACTTGAGGAAAGAGCATTTCAGGATATGCTTATATGTGACAGAGAGTTCTGGCATTTCCGTATGTTGGAAGATGACTATGAAGTAGAATTATGGAATCCTGTTTTAACTTTCTACCAAAAGTCTCCAGACATAAGATATATAGCAGATTCAAATTATGCAGGTAAATGTGAAATGTTAACTATATCAGATGTTATAGATAGTTATGGGTACTTAATGTCTAAGAAACAATTAGAATCATTAGAATCAATACATCCTGCTAAATCAGCAATATATATGAACTATCCAGTTCAGAATGATGGATCTTTCTATGATGCTACAAAATCTCACAAGTGGAATACAAATGCACCTTCATTAGCATATAGACAATTCATGACTAACTGGGCTACTAATCCAGGTGGAGGAGGTGATGTTGTAAGTCAGATATTGAGTGAAGGTGAGGATATTAGTGCATGGGGTACAACTGACATGTTAAGAGTTTCTACAATTTACTGGAAGACACAAAGAAAGGTGGGTCACTTAACTAGAGTACATCCAGATGGTGAAGTTGAACAATTAATAGTTGACGAAAACTTTAAGACAACGCATAAACCTCTTTACAATACAAACTTATTTAAAAATAAATCAAAAGATAATTTAGCAGAAGGGGAGCATGTGGATTGGATTTGGATTAATGAAGTATGGGGTGGAGTTAAAATTGGTAGAAATCTACCTAACTCATGGAGAACAGAAACAAGTTCAGACTTTGATCCAATCTATTTAGGAATAAATAAAGAGACACCAGGCAGAGTTCAATTCCAATTTAAAGGAGATAACAATCTATATGGTGTTAAATTACCAATTGAAGGTAGAGTATTCTCTGATAGAAATACTAGATCAACATCTCTTGTAGATCTAATGAAACCATATCAAGTAGGATACAATATGGTTAATAATCAAATTGCAGATATACTAGTGGATGAGTTAGGTACTGTAATTATGTTTGATCAAAATGCATTACCACGTCATTCAATGGGTGAAGACTGGGGTAAGAACAATATGGCAAAAGCATATGTAGCAATGAAGGATTTTGGTATGTTACCATTAGATACTTCTATCACAAATACAGAAAATGCTACAAACTTCAATCATTATCAGACTTTAAATCTTGAACAGTCAGGAAGATTAATGTCTAGAATACAATTGGCTAATCATTTCAAGCAACAAGCATTTGACGCTATTGGAGTTAATCCACAAAGACTAGGGCAAGAGGTATCAAGACAAACTGCTACAGGAGTACAGCAAGCTGTTCAAGCTTCATATTCACAAACAGAGATGTACTTTATACAGCACTCAGATAACCTAATGCCACGTGTACATCAAATGAGAACTGACTTATCACAGTTCTATCATAGTAAAATGCCAAGTGTAAGACTTAACTATGTATCAAGTGAAGCAGAAAAGGTAAACTTTACAATCAATGGAACAGATCTATTAATGAGAGATTTTAATATATTCTGTACAACTAAATCAAATCATAGACAAATTCTTGAGCAATTAAAACAAATGGCTCTTACGAATAATACTACAGGAGCAAGTATATATGATCTTGGAGGTGTTATTAAAGCAGATTCTATTGCTGAAGTTTCTACTATTCTTAAATCTGCAGAAGAAAAAGATCAAGCTCAGAAACAACAACAAATGCAACAACAGCAAGAAATGCAACAACAGCAAATTGAAGCACAAGCTAAAGAAAAACAAGCTGAACGTGACTTCACAGCTGAACAAAATGCTGAAGAACGTAAGAATGATCTTCTGGTTGCTGAGATTAGAGCTGCAGGTTATGGAGCACAGAGTGACATTGATCAGAATCAACAAAGTGATTTCCGTGATGCAATGAATGATATGGAGAATAGAGATCAATATAGAGATCAAATGGACTTCAAAAGAGAGGAGTCAGCAAGAAAGAGTTCATATGATAATTCCAAGCTTGATGTTGAAAAGCAAAAACTTGCAACACAGCGTGAAATTGCAAACACAAATCTTGAGATTGCAAGGGAAAATAAGAACAAATATGATAACCCTAAAAAGGAAGATAAACCTAAAAAGAAGAAGAAGAAATAGGGATAGCTATATACTACCAAAAAAGTTAACTTAACTTAAAATTTCTAAGGTTTATTCAAAAAAACTTTCTTATATTGTATATGTAACACAGAATATTAAACCAATAAAACCAAAAATATTATGTCAGAAGAAACAAAAACAATTGAAACCAAAGTAGAAAAGGTAGAGGTAAACCTTGATGAAATCTTTAACGGTGCTCCAGGAGCAGAATCAATAACGTTACCAGAAGAAGAATCTAAAAAACCTAATGTATTTAGTAGAAAAAAAGTTGATATGTCATTTATTGACACACCAACAGAGGAGACTACAGAAGAAGAAGTAAAAGCTGAGACTACAGAAGAAGTAGTTGAAGAAAAGAAAGGAGAGAAAAAAATAGAAACTGTTTCTAAGGAAGCAATTGATGAGATCTTAGGAGATAACATTGAAGAAGAAACTGAAGATGTTACACCTACTGAGACTAAGAAGAGAGGAAGAAAAACTATTAACGGAGTTTCTGATGTATTTAAGAAACTTATAGAAGAAGAGAAATTTTTAGCTTTTGATGATGGTAAGGAGTTAGAAGATTACTCTGCTAAAGATTGGCAAGAATTAATTCAAGCTAATTTAGATGAAAAAGCAAATGCTGTAAGAAGAGAAACTCCAAAACAGTTCTTTGAAAGTTTACCACAAGAACTTCAGATTGCAGCAAGATATGTTGCAGATGGAGGTACTGATCTTAAAGGAATATTTAGAGCATTATCTGTAGTTGAAGAAACTAGAGATTTAAATATTAAAGAAGAAAAAGATCAGGAACATATAATCAGAGAGTATCTTGGTGCTACAGGATATGGTACACAAGAAGAGATTTCTGAAGAGATAGAAATTTGGAAGGACTTAGGAAAGCTTGAAACACAAGCAAGCAAGTTTAAACCAAAATTAGATAAGATGCAAGAAACAGTTGTTGCAAGAAAACTTCAAGAACAAGACATGAAGAGAAAGCAACAAGAACAAGCATCACAAAATTATATGCAAAATGTATACAATACATTAAAAGATGGATCAATTGGAGATATTAAAGTAGACAAGAAAGTACAGTCATTACTTTATAACGGATTAGTTAACCCAGCATATCCATCTATTAGTGGACAGAATACAAACTTATTAGGTCACTTGTTAGAAAAGTATCAATTTGTTGAGCCAAACTATGACTTAGTGTCAGAAGCATTATGGTTGCTAGCAGATCCAAACGGATATAAATCACAGATAATGAAAAGAGGTGAGAATGTAGCTGTAGAAAAAACAGTGAGAAAGTTAAAAACTGCTCAAAGTAGTAGATCATCTGCAGCTCCAGTTGAGGATACTTCAAACGAAAGACCTAAAAGAAAAATATCAAGAAGTAATAAAAACATTTTTAAAAGAATATAAAACAACAACAAAAACAATTATTAATTAAAAAAAATTTGAAATCATGGCAAATCCAAAAAAACATTACATTACGGCTAAGTATGACTTTGCTGTTGATGCTACAGGAACTGGTTCATATCCAAGGACTGTAACATTAGCAAACACAGATACTCTACCTAATAATGCAGTAGTAAATGAAGTATGTCTTTACGCTTCAACAGCTGTTGCAGGTTCATCATCTACATTTGCAGTAAATGCAGGTGGAGTAAATGTAACCGCAGCAATAGCTGAAGCAAAATTATCAGATGAAGCTGTTGTAGCTACTGACGATGTAAAAGCAGGAGGTAAAGCAACTGCTGACGGAGACATTAAAGTTGTAGTAGGAACTGCAGCATTAACGGCAGGTGTAGTAGACATTACAGTGGGATACTTCATAGGTTACGCTGAATAAGAAAAATAAAAAAAAACAACAACAACAATAAATTATTAATCAAAAACAATCAAAATTATGGCAACTCCAGTATTAAATAATGGGATTTTCCTAAGAGATACAAACTATAAAGCGAGTTCTCATGTTGATTCTTACCACCTAACTGAATTGTTAGGATCTTCAGAACCTATGGATATGGGTCCTGTAGACTTATGGGCTATGACACAAAAGGTAGAAATGCCTTTGTATCAGTTAGCTTCATTTGGAGGTAATAATACAATTATGGTGGACAACGCACGTGGTGAGTATAAATGGCAAACTCCCGTTGCACAAGACCTACCTTACTCTCTAGGTAAGATTGATGGCGTTACTGACGCATCAGGAACAGTTAGAGGTATAGACGGTCAAACATTCAAAATTCTCTTAAACAAGAGAGCGTTTGGACATGGTGATATTATTACATATGACAAGTATAATGGTAAAGAACTTTACGTTACTGCAGAGGATATTCTTCCTTCAGGTGATGGATTTGTTTATACTGTACAACTTGTTAACAGTAATAACACAGCAGGTCTAGCGGACAAATACCTTAAGTCAGGAACTAAATTCTTTAGAAAAGGTTCTGCAAGAGGTGAGTATGGTGAAAGATTCTCAGATCTTACAACAGGAACAGGTTTCCGTGAATTCTACAACTTTGTAGGAGGAGCAGAAGCACACGTACATTATTCAGTATCTTCAAGAGCAGACTTAATGCTTAAAGGAGGAATGAATGCTGACGGTTCTATTCCAGTTACAGAGATTTGGAGAACATTTGACCAAGACGTTGATCCTTCAGTTTCTTCATTAGAAAGCATGGTTGAAATTATGGGTGCTGACTACGTACGTAGAGCATTTGATAATGGAAGCTTATCAAGAACTTTCTTAACTAATCTAGAAGCTGCTCACTTGAATAAAATTGCAAGTGACATTGAGACTTACTTAATGTGGGGACACGGTGGTAGAGTAAAACAAGACGGGCCGGATGACATCAGAATGTCAGTTGGTCTTTGGAAGCAATTAGATAACTCTTACAAGAGAATCTACAATAAGTCTTCTTTCAGTTTAGACATGTTCAAGACTGAGCTTTATAACTTCTACCAAGGTAAAGTTGAATTAGAAGGTCCAGATCCAAGACGTACATTAATTGTACAGACTGGTATTGGTGGTATGAAACTTGTTAATGATGCAATAGCTGCTGAAGCTGCAGGATTAGGAAGCACATATGTAACTAATATGGATCAAAATGGTATGGTAACTGGGTCAGGTATGGACTTAGGATTTGGATATGCATTCACATCTTATGTTATTCCTTTCTTAGCAAACGTAAGATTTGTATTAAATCCTGCATTTGATAACCTACATACTAATGATATTGAGAATCCACTTATTGATGGAAGACCATTAAGCTCTTATAGCTTTATTATCTTTGACATCACTGAGTCAGGAAATGACAACATTCACTTGTTGAAACTTTCTTGGGATAATCAATTGAAGTGGTTCTACCAAAATGGTACTATGGACTATATGGGAAGAACTCAAGGGTTTGCTTCATCCGGTAACTTTAATGGATACCGAGTGATGATGACTCAAACAATGCCTTCTATTTGGGTGAAAGATCCAACTAAGGTATTAAAAATTGTAATGAAGAATCCAGTAACAGGAGGTTCATTCTAATATTTAACAACATGATAGAGAGGGAGGGTAATTCCTCCCTCTTATATCATAAAAACATTTTAAAAACCAATTAAAACCAAACAAAGATGGCAAATAAGAAAAAAGAAACAGTAGTAAAAGAAGAGATTGCAGTAGCTGTAGCACCAACGTATACAGAAGAAGCAATCAAAGAAGTTACAATGATTGAGAAGTATCAAGAAGGTAAAGATACATCAATTGCAATACGTACCTATTTTGATGGTGACATGGATAACATGGGACTAGAAAATTATGGTATGTCACTTTTTGAAGGAGTTGTTCATCAAGAAGAGTTATCATGTCTTGAAATCAATGGTATTAAAAGATATATAACAGGCTTGAATGAATTTGCACCTGAAATTAGAAAAATGACTCCAGCTAAAAGAGAGTCTAAGATTAGTGAAATAAGAAAAGCAGTTACAATTCTTGAAAAAGATTTAGCAGCAAATATTCTTGATCCAGATGATCCGGAGTTTTGGAATAAAGTTAAATTACTTAGACATGATAATCATGAATTCTGGGGGAAAATTGACTTAAGAATTGGTAATGATCCAATTTATTTAGATCCAACTACTGATCCATATGATCTTATTAAAATATATGCAATTGAAGCTGGTGGATTTTCTATTGTTGCTCCAAATTTAAGAGAAGCAAAGAATAGACCAGGATGTAAATTTTATTTAGACAAGCTTGAAGATACTGTATCAACAAGAACAGAATTATCTAAATTAAGAAATAGAGCACTTGCTGCATTAACTTCTATGTATGATTCAGAAAATACTAAATTATTTTATGTAGCTAAGTTATGTGATTCAAATAGTACTCAATATAACAAATCCACTGCTAATGATATAATCTATGAAGTAATGGATGATTATATCCACGCTAATGGACATGATAATAATCAAAGAAGGTGTGCTGAAAACTTTTTAGCAATGTCTAGATTAAGCATGGAAGATTTAAAATTAAAAGCAATCATTAAAGATGCAAGTGGATATAGTATTATATCTAACAAGTCAGATGGATGGATTTATTTTGGATCTATAAAAATGGCTAAAACTGCAGAAGGATGTTTAGAGTGGTTAAAGAATCCATTAAATGAAGAACATCAAATGGGAATGTTAAGTCAAGTAGAATACTACTGGAATATGTAATTATGAACAATACTACACTGCAAATAAAATTTAGATCAAGATTAAACAAATTAGCTAGCAATGACTATGATAATATAGAATGCTGGCAAATTGTTGAAGCCTTTAATAAAGCACAGATTGAGTGGTGTAGAAGACAATTACATGGAAATAATATGTATAAAGAAGGGGATGAAATGTCTAAAAGACGTATTGATGACCTTCAACTTTTATTAACGGATGTTGGTCTGACTTTCAATACTGAGGATACTTATGTTGAGTCAACCAACTTTCCAGTTAATTATCTTGAATACAAAAGAATTTCCACAGAAGCATTCACGAAATGTTGTCCAATAACAGAAACACCAAATGACTTAAATGGTCCATTAACAAGAGGGAGATCAATGACAGTCTACTTATCTGAAGAAGCTAATGTAGACATCATAATGAGAGATCCACTTAAGAGACCTGATTTTGAATGGGGTGAAACATATTGTACATTACAAGGTAATAGAATTAGAATATACAGAAGAGATTTTGATATTATAAATCCATTACTTACGTACTATAGAAAACCTAGAGACATTCAAATATTAGACTGTGTAGATCCTTATACATTAGTTGCATCTATAGCAGAGGTAGAATGTGAATTCAAAGATGATATAGTTGAACTATTAATTGATGAAGCATGCTCAATCATTGCAGGAGATATAAATGATGCAAATCAGTTCATTAGAGGATCTGGATCAGCAGAAAAAAATAACTAATATATTAGTTTAAATAAATAAAAAACAGTATATTATTTATGTATATCAATATCAATATTAATCAGTTGAGGTAAAACTCAACAAAAAACAAAAAATTATGGCTTATTTTAATCATGCTTTTTCAAAAGCATTTTATGCTAAAACGCATAATCAAACAACAACAGAGACTACTGCTGACTTAGGTGGTGGTGGTGCTTTGGGAGAATTTGCAATTGCAGATTCTGCTTACAAAGTTATGGATGCTGCAGGAGTTGCTGGTACTGCTGGTGGTTTCTACCTAGCACAATCATCATTTCAAACTAATGATACAATTGGAAACAATCCAGGACACGGAGGATACTCTGAGTCACACAAATCTAAAATGATCATTAAGAAGTATATTTCTGATATGTGGATTTCTGATTGTACAGATGAGACTCCTACAACTTATGAAGTACACATTAAACCTACTGCTCAATATATGTCTTGTTTCCCATGTGGAACAGATCCTATTATGAGAGTAGATATTAAAGGTACTGCAGCATTAAGATTACTTAATCACAATGCTTATCAATCTTTATCTGGTTCATTACCAATGCCAGGATCTGGAGCAGTTGGAGGAAATGCTGATTTAGCATGGGCTGCAAGAGTAGCTGCTGGACAAGAGAATGTTGACATGTGCTGTGTAGCACAAGATGCAACTCACTCTGGTATTGCTCCATCTATTGTTGCTATGAACTTTGTAGATCAATTTAACAATGATCCAATTATGAGTACATTAGGTACTGCTACATTATTAGTAAATACTGTAGGTGCTACAACAACATTTAATCCTGCTTCTCAAGCAAAAATAGAAAAAATCTACGAAGGAGGTGCTTTAGGTACTACTGCTGACCAAGCTGCTGCAACTACTGATGGTCAATGGCATGCTGACAATGAGTATAAAGTAAGAATTAGACTTAAAACTAGTTGTGAATTACAAACTCAATTTACTGCTTGTTCATTTGATACAAGAGACTTCTACTTATTAGGTGGTCTTAATGTAACAGCTGATTTACAAGATGAGGTTGGTCAACCATGTGTTGCTTGTCAAGGATATGTTATCCCTGCAGAAACTGCTACATTTAAGCAACGTAGAACATCTTCTGAAACTGCAATTAATGATATGCTTCTAACTGAAAGCTACAGACAATCTCCTTATAACCAAGGAAATAGAGACTCTAGTAGATTTAGAGAGCAAGAAGGTATGTCAGGTATTGTAACTGAAATGGGTAGAGATGCTACTACTTCATCATGTGTTGGGTTCTACAGAGTATATCACTTATTACATAGTGTACCTAGATTTAACAATCCTTCTGGAGTGTTTGATAATGATCAATATCACTACAAAGTATATGTTAAATGTTCAGGTTCTGCTGGTGCAACTACAACAATTGATGCTGATTGGGTAGCTCTTGCAATTGATGCAGGAGTTATGAAGCTTGATGGTTCAGGTCTTGTAGCAACTGTAGCTGATCTTGAAGCAAAAGGTGGAGACTACTAATAGTTAACACTCTATATACATAGATTAAGAAGGGGGCAGAAAAATCTGCTCCCTTTTTATTTCTTTTAATCAAGTAAATTTTGTATATTATTAATGAATAGTTTACTTATTTAAACATATAGCATATGGCTTCCAAACACATTTTAAGCTTAGATGTCATTGAAACTGCAAATTGTTCAGTACTAAATGTTGTTGATACAAGCATTTATTCTGATCAATTACCAGTAACATGTCCTGAGCTTCTTATAACTCCTCCGGGTTTCAATGCCCCTGTATTAATAGAAGTGCAGGAAGGTTTTAATCTACCATTAAATACATGTTCATTGGGGATTCAAACAACTAGTTGCAACACATCAGTAAATACATTACCTGATGGAATCTATATTATAAAATATCAAGTGGCTCCTTCTGATAAAGTGTATGTAGAGTACAACCATTTGAGAACTACAGAATTACTAAGTACATACTTTCAAAAATTATGTGAGCTAGATGTTCAGCCGTGTGAACCATCATCTACTAGAAAGGATCTATTAGCAGAAATGTATTATATAAGAACACTAATTGATGCTGCAAAAGCAAAGGTAGAGTATTGTCAGAGTCCTAATGAAGGAATGGAACTTTTTAATTTTGCAAAAAAGAAATTAAAAAAGATAACATGTGAAATATGTTGTTAAGATCTTAAGTTATGGCTAAGGAAAAAACACATGAAGAGCAGGTAAAGCAAATTAATGTAAAAAGATTATTTGCAGATAAGGTATATAAGAAAATGAGGGCTGATAGATATGGCCTTACATTCTGTTGCCCTAATGACTTAGAAAAAATAAATATTAAGAATTATACTTGTGATTGGCAAGATCTTGAAGTAATTCAATATGATGAATCATTCACTCAAACTATAATTCAAGATCCCGGTATTCAATTATGTGCACCTCCAGCAGTATTAAATTCTTTAACAGGTTTATGTGAGGCAGCATCAACTCCAATAACAGTTGGTTCAAATACATATTCACAAGCATCTGCTGCTCCAAATGGAACTCCTCTTTCTATTGATTCAGAAAATTTATGGAGATTTGGTAGAGATTGTCCAATTATATTTAACTCAATTTCAGGAACACAAGGTGCTGGAGGTTCTCCTACAATAATTGGTACAAGTGTTAGTATAGGAGGATCTACACCAAGTTGGTGGGTAACGTATGATGCTACACCTGGTGGTGCAGACTATAATCCACTTAATCCAAATGTAACAGAAGTTAGTTTTGTAAATGCTTTAGCAAAATCACCTACTAGTGGATGGCCTAGTGGTGTAACATTAGAATTCGCATTACCTATTAATTTAGCAGTAACAAAAACATATTATGTATTTATAACTGCTGATAATCATTTTGGTTTAGCACTTGATGGTGTGGATTTAATTACATTATCTGATTCAAGTGTAATGAGAACCATGAGTGAACAAGCAGCAGGTATTGCATCAGGAACACCTTTTTCTCAATATCCAAAACAATGTTTTCAGCAATATATGACATATGATGAAAATTCATATGGTTATGTCAGAGGTTGGTTATATCCTGTTGAAATAACAGCCGGATGTCATACACTTGTTTTTAGAGGATATGATATGGGAGGTATAGGAATGTTTGGCTTTGCTCTATTTGATAATACAAGAACTGAAATTATAAATTCTACAGATAGATCAGATTTAACAGAAATTGTTGCATCTGATACGTTAACTACTATGTATAAGGATATAAGTCCAACTACACCGTGGACATGTGAATCACCAGCAACATTATTTACAGGTTCTCCATATTCAGAAAGTTGTCCGGGATGTCAAACTCAGACTTCTTCAACAACACTTGAATGTCCTCCAGGATTTACACTTAATACTAATACAAATTTATGTGAAGGTGTTGTTGAAGGTTGTGATACAGAAACATTGATGATTTATGTAGTAAATCAGAATGGTGACCCAATGCCAAATTATGATATTGTATTTGATGGTGGTAACTATGTAACAGATGATGATGGATTTCTAATGATTGTAGTGGAAGATGCTTCTATAAATACTACACATACATTTAATATTTCATGTATATGTATAACTACCAGTGGCGGATGTGCTATACAACAAATTGATATTGTAGTAGCAGATCCTAATGTTGAAACATGTACATATCCTGATCTTCCTTGTCAATGCGTTGCACCATCATTTGTATCAGAGGTATTTAAATCTCCAAATATGCATATAGCATTTATAGATGCAAACTTTGCAGCCGGTAATACTGTTACAGCAACATCATATACTTTAACTTGGAGATTTAAAGGACCAACTGCTTGGGGACCTTGGAATGAGATTACAGGATTAACAATGGATCCAATAACAGGTATGATATACTATAACTTCTTAGCTTTACCTGTAGGAATTTATGAATATAAGATTAAAAGTATTTGTGATGATGAAGAATCAGCATGGTCAGCAACAAATCATTTTATTATAGATGAAATTCCTACAGAGGTATCAGGATGTACTAGACCTGATGCTGATAACTATAATCCTTTAGCTACAGTAGATGATGGTAGTTGTACTTATACAGTTTATGGTTGTACAGATGCTACTGCAAGTAATTATTATGGACCGGTTCCATCAAACACTACTTTAATTGATGATGGTTCTTGTACTTATGAATGTATAGCATGTGATGCTTCTGGTGCTATTACTACTGTTCCTGGATGTTGTGATCCAAGTCAATCTAATTATAATCCTGATGCAACATGTGATGATGGTTCTTGTATTCCTACTTTCTATGGATGTATAGATCCAAGTGCAGATAATTATACTTCAAACCCTAATGTTATACATGACGGCAGTTGTATATGGTTAGGTTGTACAGATTTTCATTATCAATGGTGTAATAATTATATAGGACCAGCAGGACCTGCACCATCACCAACAGGATTTATAGATCCAATAACAGGACAAGTATTAATGGGTACTAATATAGATGATGGATCATGTAATGATTGCTATCAAAGCTAATAATATTAAATGAGAAACAAAATGAATAACTTGGTTGTATCACAAAAAATCTGTATATTATAATGTATACATGTATTTAATACAACTACAAAGAAAAAATATTTATGATTCCTAATAAATCAAATACAACAAATGGATGTGACTCAACATCTTCAAATTGTGTAGTATGGCAAGGTCCAGACTTGCCTTGTGTTAATGTTTGTAATGGTGATACAATTAGTGACATCATTGCTAAAATGTGTGAAGAATTAGTTAGCACTAGTACTACAGCAACAGGTGTAGATATTTCCACAATTAACCAACTCTGTTTAGAAACAACATATGGTTTAGCAAATGATATACAAAGTCTAATACAAAATATAATTACTGAGGTATGTAAAGTACATGATCATGCAGGATCAGATCCTTGTTCATGTGTTATACCACTACCACCATGTCTACAATATACTGAAGAAGGTACAGGTAATACAATTACACAATTACCTTTATATGATAGTAATACAGGAGTAGGTTATGCAACAGTACTTGCAAATCAAATATGTAATAATATTAATGCAATTTCACAACTTCAGAATACTCAGGTAAATCATGAAGCAAGAATTGTAACATTAGAGCAACGTCCTGCTGGAGAAAGATACGTAGCTCCAAAGGTTGTTCCAACTTTTGTAGGAACACCAGGAAGACCTGTATCATTAGAGAAAGCTGTTGCTTTAACAGAAGAGTATGTTGGTGAATTACAAAGATCAACAGGTGCTCCATCTGCAATAAGTACTGCATTAAATGTAGCACCAAACTATAATGATAGAGATAGATTAAGCGGGAAAGGGACAATGAATGCTATATCTCAATGGAATGTAAGCCCATCAAACATGGCACAATCATTCCAGAACTTGTGGATCACAATGAATGACACAAGAAACGCTGTACAAAGTATAAAAGAAACAGTGGCAAGTCCATTATGTAAAGATGTTACACTTGGAGTTACGGGATCAGTGGAAAAAACACCTGAAGGATCATTTAATAAAATGATTTTAGATTTTACATCAAGTACAGTACCATCAGGATATACTGCTTGTGATTCTAGAGGAACTAAATTAACAATTACAGATTCATCTTTAAATACGGTTGTTGTATATGCAGATGTAGTTAATCATCTTCAAAATGAAGGTACATTTGGTATAACACAAAATTTAATGGGGAATCTTGATTTAGGTAGTAATTTCTCAATACGTGTAGATTTCTGTGTATCAAATGGAGATAATCAATGTCAAGAAATATACAACTTCACAGTAGATAATGAAATGGCTTGTCCTAATTTAACTATTGGAACAATAACAAGTGATTCTGCAGAGTTTGGTGTTGCATCAATAGCTATACCGGCAAATAAAGGTCATGTTATTTCTGTAAATTTAAGATCAACTTCTGGTACAATAATAGATTCACGTTCATTTACAGCATTTGGATCATCCATAGCAGGAACATTTTCAAATTTATCTGCTGCAACATCTTATCAGATGTTAATAGAAATAACAAGAAGTGGAAGTACAAAACCTATTCAATGTGCTATTCAGACATTTGCAACTACAGCTCCTTCATGTTCAACAGAACTTATACAGTCAGGAAATACAAGATGGTTTACAAGTGCAACAGCTGATACAGAATCAGTGAGTGGTGGTAATACACTTGAGATTGCTGCATATAATGATGGTGCTGGATCCTTAACAAAATGGACAGTGGGATGGAACGGAACTAACCAACCTATTGTTATGCAAGATACATCTGTAACAGGTATTGAAGGATGGTCACATCAA
>Ga0098059_1000955_pt1 | contig 15234 bp, 14 predicted proteins | sample 20_taG_FD_92580 | JGI IMG/M metagenome (GOLD analysis project Ga0098059, IMG submission 92580) | Marine viral communities from the Subarctic Pacific Ocean - 20_ETSP_OMZ_AT15318 metaG | ecosystem: Environmental > Aquatic > Marine > Oceanic | place: Subarctic Pacific Ocean | collected 2015-01-19
TCTGAGTCATCCATGTCCACCTTTACTTCTTTTCTACTTTGCATTAGCTCTTTTTTGACTTCTTCTGGTTTCTTTGCTTCGAATGAAGTGTCTAGAGCTTCCGAAATTTTATCACTCATTATTTCACCTTTATCCAATATTTAGTCCGGGCCCCTCATAGTTTCCGTGAAACTGGGCTGCACCCAACCCATTAGGCATGTAATATGTAACATCACCAAATTCGTGAGTGTGGTATCCAATAGTTGTTTCATTTTCTCTGACCGATGTAGGGCTTGGACTTGCAAGAACTGCTAACTCTGGTGTGGTGTATAATGGATAATATCCATTTATTGCAAGTGGTCCCGCTCCGTTTGCAGGAGTTGTTACAAGATTGCCAGTAGAATCTGTGATTGACGTGTTTCCTATGGGGTATACTATTGCAGGTTTTGATGGATCTGATACATCCACTGGATCAATTGGAGTTGCATCATCGATTATTTCGTTACCTGTTCCAAAGCTCGGTGCGTCAGGGATATCAGGAGCTGGTGTAATTTCTGGTGTTTCTGGTACTGGTAGAGGTTTACCTGATGGTGCAGCATTTTCTACATCTTCCTCTGCAAAGAATCTGAGATCTGCTTGTTCGATAATTGGTGATTTTTTTTGCTCACCATATACGTAACTCTTTGCTATGAAACTGAACGTAGTTGTGATGCTTCGTGTTTCCGAAAAATCACCCTCGTAAATTTCTGAAATTCCTGTACTGGTAAGAATAATAGGAACATTTACCCTTTTATTGATATCACTGAAATTCATCGAGATAATAAACTCTGGTGCAAATATTGGTAGAATCTGCTCGACCAGTTGTAGATTCTCTTCAATTGTTCTAGTAAAAGTATATAATCCAAAGTTTATAAGATATGGAACTTCAGCATAATTATATACTTGACTACCATCAGAAATTGTTCCACTAGTTGTTCTTAGTTTATTGGATTTTCTCGTTGGATCATAACTCATACCCAACATCTCAAAGCCCATTCTAGGTAAAGTGATTCGTGTTCTGGTGGTGTCTGAGATCGTACTGACTTCTTTGATTCTTCTTATGAACTTTTCTTTTGGTCCATAAGTCAGAGGAACTCTATCTTTTTCGATGATGTCACCATCTTTATCATATTTGGCAACATACATGTCATTGAAAAGATTACCAAATCCAACGACCAGTTTTCTCAGAGATTCATTGTTGTAATATTGAAACACTAGTAATTACCTCCGGAAAATGGATCTGTGTCAGAAAAATCAATCAGATCATCTTTTTCGACTTCTAATTGTAAATCTTCATTGTCACCCTGAAGAGTTTCGCTTTCGCTATTGATTTGGCTGAAGAAGTCTGCATTGCCAGTACCACCAACAAACCTTTCAGCGTTACTTTCGGTTCCCTTAATCGCAGATGTTGTATCTGATGTTACAAACGATCCAGTAATATTTCCAAGGGTTAGTTGTAGGGTTTGACTATCCCAACTGATAACTTGAGCACTCGCAGTGGCTTCATCAATGTTAGTATACTCACCATACGTGTTACCAACTTGGAATACAGTTTCACCCTCGAAGAACTCAGACACCGTATTTGTAGTTCCTGTTGGCGCACCAACAGTGACAATCTGAGCAAGTTCTTTTCTTGCTCGCGCAAAGCATTCATCGACTTCACATATCCCGGTATTAAAATCTTCATTATTATAGGCAAACAATTCACTAAATGCAAGGAATGAGTACAGATTACCTAACTGATAGAGTGGATTTTCATGTTCTACGAAGGTTATCTCAAATAGACTGTCAGATAAGACAAAGTATATTAGATCACCTTCGCGAGGTCGAACAATGGTAGAATCTCTTTTGGTAACTTCTCGTTCAAATGTTCGTGTTGCTATTCTGAAAGTTGCTTTATCTCTAAGGTCAATACCAAATTTTCCTACGATATCTCCATCACCACCGAAAGACTGCGGATTTTCCATATACATCTCAATAAGATATGCCTGATCAAATGATGACCTAGTGTCTTCACCATATATTGGATCATAGTCATTTAGTGTTCTTGGGATATAATAGCAGTTTCTTCCGAGAGCACGAATGAATTCAGCATTCAGATCCTCTAAAAGATTTTGTTCATTATTAACATCTCTGATGTATGGATTCTGTGCCATATTATCCCGTTATGAAGTGTGGTGGAAGTTCGTATTCGGATTGCATTCGTTGTTCAAGTGCTGCAACCTCTGCTGATCCTTCTTGATACAACTGACCACCACGGAGTGTGACACCACCCGGCATCTGAACACCATCAAACTTAGATAGGTTTGCTCCCCACTGTCGTTTGATTAGTGCAGTGACATATTCTTTCAGATAACGGTCGTTAAAAATCTTTGGATAGTTGTTTGGATTTAATGTGGCATATCCTTCAATAACAACATACTGTCCGGGGGAACAATCTCTAGATAGATCAGTATCCATTATGAGTCTATCAGTGACCTTACTGAAGTGGATAATGTGTTCTGGATTAAAGAATTGTTCTACCATGCTAATATATCTCATGGTGCTGTCATATCCAGCTAGACCCAGTGAACTAGCCATTCCCAGACCACGGTTGATTCCGAAATAATCTGTTAGGGCTAATTGATACCGAATGTCAAACATGTCTTGGTTTGCAAGAGCACCAAATTTAAATACCCGAACAATCGATAAAAGGTCTTTACCTGTTGGTCCGGGTGCGTCTCCAAAGCCCATGGCTTTTTGTATTTTAGATGTGGGGATATACTGGTTATTGATATCGTCTTCAGTGATTTGATATGCAAAAATGCATCTCTCAACACCATCAAAGTGACGTTCTGAAAAATACTCTAGGGCATCATCAAGACGCTCCTCTGCTTGCTTATAGTCTACATTTATCTCGACAACGGGAGAACCGAGTCTTCTAAGAGCATAATCAATAAGGGTTTCTCTTGAATTTGGATTTGACATATTTACACCTCTTAGTTATTTAGGGGATTTTGAGGTCTAAAATAATTATATTATCGGCTTTTTGTCTTCGGGCATATCTGGTGATGACACAGTTATTTTAACTAATTGTGCTGCATCATAGTTTTCTATGATATATTTCCTACTATTGTCTTTAGTTTCTGACACGATATAATTATTAAATCCCGGCATTTTTTTCGGACAGTAAAGTTTGGGATAATCTAATTTGGAATAACTTTCATTAGTTGAATTTAGCCAAGTACCTTCTCTGTCCCCACAGCCACACTCAGTACAATAGAATCTACCCTTAGTTTCACTTTTCCCTAGACCCTCACATGGAGGTAAAGATCCACCAATAGACTCATCACCAAAACAACTCAATGTCCGTAATTGTTTAGTTGGTATATCTGCCTTTTTATTAGTCAGACCACGAGAAGCGAGAGACATTGCAAACGACTGCATCATTGTCAAAGGATTTTTCAATTTATCTACACTCTTTCTTAGGGGGTGTTTTGATTTATATTGATTATTTTTACCACAGTTACAACCACCACATTTTTTACGGTGCATACTCATTATTACAATACGTCAGATGGTCCAATCTGAACAAATCCTTCTGTTCCTGATATGGCTATAAATAGCTTTTTCTTCGTTACCCCAGAACCAGCGGGGACGTTGAGTGTATATCCACCAGTCTTACCGAACTGGGGATCCAAGAAGTATGGCTGACCAGCGGTTAACCCTGTAAATCCACTAAAGAGTCCTGACGTAGTGACGGTTACCTCATTTCCAGTAACGCCTTTCACAACACCAATGCTTTCGTTACCGTGGTACGGATCCAATGTCGCACCACCACTTGCTGCTGCGATAGACAATACAAGCTGTCCCTGTGAACCAGAGGTAACGAATCGTCCCACAGTCAGACCGGCAGTAACTCCAGATGAAACCGTGACCGTGACATCATAAGAACCTCTGTTAGTTACATCACCATCGACACCAACATCACCCTGAATAGTGATTCCGTGTGGTACACTGTCGGCAAGACCAAAACGAAGGAATCCTGCGGTTGGTCCTTTGGTCGCTGTTCCTAGTTCAGCACTGACTCCCTGTAATCTAGAACCAGAAATATCGATATCATAGATCTTGGCTTTATTTAATTTAGCTATAACTTCATCATTTGTCTTGGTGAACCAATCGAAAAATGAAGTGGTTGAATTAAGATTCGGGATTTGATATTCGTTGTTTTCTACGCCCATTTGTTTTTCCTATACCCTTGTTATGTATTTGATTGAGACACGCTTGTCTGCGGTGGTTCCACTTAGCGTGAAATTGGAGTTTCCTATGTGTGTGACTGTTCCAGATGAACCAGTAATTTCAGGCACCACATACTTAGTTCCTGTGATTATTGCAGCAAATGATCCATTAGATTTTTCAATATAGACTTGTGAACCGTCAGCAGGCACCTTCACTACAGTGAGTAATATTTGACATCCTGATGCTAGGGGAAAGGCATTAGGAAAATTTACAGCTTGTATGATACCAATCAACTCTCCTCGTATTAGACTCGGTGATCCACCAGATGGACTAAGAGATGGTACATTTGCGTACACTTTATTTCCGACTGCGGGTATATTACCTGAACTAAATGTCATTGATGCATACATCAGATTTGATCTTAAGTCTTGTGTGTTTGGTGGAAGATCTAATCCAAGTTCTCTATTATTTGATGAATTGGTTGGTTCACTTATAATTGCATATGAATCAAAACTAGTAGGAGTTGATCCAGTATACCCCGTAGGTCGAAGTGTGCCGTTAATATCAGATTCTTTCATCGTGACACTAGTCATAAATGCATTTACTGGAATAATTGGACCATATAAATTTTGCTCGGTTAGTAGTCCGTTATATGGTGTAATAAGAGATTTTAGTGAATTTTCAAAGCCGTAATTATTATTTGTATCAGAAACCTTAAACTCGACCTCAGTATTATCCTTTCCTACAAGTCGCTCATTGGTTGCTAAATCTTTAGCAATTTTCACACCACGAATATACCAAACATCTTCTTTAATTTTTGTTAGATCAAACTCAACAGTAGGTGCTGTACCGTTTCCAAACGTCGTTATATTTGGTGCTGTAGTTCCTGCAACAGTAAAGTCGCTGTCCTTTAGGTCGCCAGCCTTTGGATCGATATATACCATCTCAACTGAACCAGCTTTGTTCGACCAAGCAGTGGCTTTTTCATTGTACCAACCCAAGGGGGAGGAATCACTAAATGGAGATCCTTGAATTTGTGCTGATAAAGTTGTGGGAGCTATTGAACTTGGAAGATCTCCCAAGGTAGATCCAGTACCACCAAATCTTATCTGGGTGTTGATACCAGACATGCGGAGTGCTTGTTGTAATTTGAATACATCATATCTTTGTATATCACCAAATTGATACAAAACACTACCTGAAGCAATTTCGGTTTCGGTTGTTTGGTTGTAATAATTTTCTACACCATAGAATTTTGCTGCACCTGTTCCAAGTGGTTGGAAGGGATCACAGACGGCTGTTTTGAATGGTCCTAAAGTTAGACCATCATTAACAAAGTTTCCTTGATCCGCAGCAAAGAAGTTAATTCGATCTCTAACTTCTAATGTGATCCAATTACTATCTGTAAATCTGTTGTCACTCTGTGCTAGTGCAATCCAACTATACCCATCTTCTTGTTCAATAACAGCAGTTGGTAGATCTGCGACACTAGTATATCCAGTGCTTGGTTTATACACAGAAGCAGTTGCAATATCAGTTCTATTACTTGAATTGTTACCGACACATAGGAATAATACACCATCCCCTATAGTGGGATCAAAAACAAAGCAATTTTGAGTTTCTGGACCAGAAAAGGAATTGTATCTGGCATACACAGTAGATTTCTGCCAGTCTTTTCTAGGGAAACATAAACGATAATCATCCCGAGTTACTCTCTGGAAATAACAAGCCGACAACCAAAAATCATTAAGACTCTTCAAGTCATTCTGTGGTACATCAGTAAAGGTATTAGAATTTAATGAAATATATTGGTTACTAGAATAGATAAGTTCTTCCATCTGATTAACAGCGTTCTCGAACTTATTTGTTCCAGTATTTAAAATTTTTCGGATTGCGGTAACCATTAAGCGTATCCTCCTATAGGACAGGAACTATTTGACTCTCTACCATCATTTGGTGATGTATTTCCAGATGCAGCATTCAAGAAGGCAACATCTAGTATATTTAGTATTCCAAAAGACGAACCGGCTATGGTAACTGCATCTGACCAGTCAGGGAATGCATACGTCAACATATTAGCAAGATTATATGTGGCACCACCAGTTATACCAAAGTGTGCTGTTGATCCAGAACATCCTGCTGTTGCTTGAATGCTGGTGGTATCGTCTAGTGTATATGGGAAGTAGTTACCAATAATAGCAATCTCTTCACCTGTTCCCGTTCCATCATAGGCACCCTCACCAAATGTGGCTTCTTCCCATTGGGAGAAGTCTTCAATATTTACATTTTGAAGAACTGTTAGAGGTTCATCTACTGGGTTATAATCACCCTGTGTCTGTGATGATCTATATGTGGTGTCAGAAGCGTTGGTGAAGTCATCATTTGTTGCAGATACTGCAAACTGTATATTCACACCAATTGGGATTACATGTTCATTCATGTACTCTTCCAAGTATTCGATGTTTATTGTAGTTGTGTCTTGGAAAAATAATGTGACAATGTAATTGCTACCATCAAATACTTCTATCCGAGTTGTGGACGCACCAATTAGGGTGTTACAGAAATACTGTATCGACGTTGGTGTGCCTTTGACGTTACAAAATCTATCCGTAACACGATTGAGGAAATTTCTAATATGCTGGGGTTCAATGACCAATTGATCTTTGTTCATTTCAGCCACTAGTTCACTCGAATTAGGTAAGTAATTACTGAGCAGGTATGAAGTCATTTCATTTGGACAGAAATCGAGATCCTTCAGAACCTCGAAATTATTGTCTAAAATATAACGACTGCCATTGGTTGAGTATAGCCAGTTATAGTAGACCTGAAATAGTTGTACTAGATTATTCATTTGTTATCCATGATGGAAGTTGGAATAAAACATTTATTCTATTTGTAGGTAGAACTTGTCCATATGAAGTATTTACTGTTGACGGTTTTAAAGTAACTAAAGAGTCAGGATTACTATATCCCAATTCATTTGTATCCTTTACCATAGTTATTGATTGGTTTTTTCCTATCGATGGATTTATTTCGGTTTCAACATCCAAAACTTTCCCATCGACTGAATTACTTGGACCCGTACTATAGGTTGGAAATTTTTTATTCAAATCTTCTGCGATGGATAAGAGTCTATTTTCTGATGAATTTTCTCCACCATCAAGCTGTATTGCGTTATATAAAGATAGCACGATTAATTGGCTCCTATAATCTTGGGATTGGCTAGAAGCTCCTGTGTTACCTTTATTTCACCCAGTGTATAATTTAAGCTAATACCTGCAACTGTGGTATATTTTGCAGGGTCAAGCGCAAATCTACCTTCGTTTGTTGTTCCAAGAACATTATTGCTTACTGTAACACCACCTGCAAATATCAAACCAGAAGATGCCGAAATGCCAGCAGTAGTGAACCCACTCGCTGTGTTTAGGGTTATGCTGAAAGTAGTCCCTGAGGTTGTGTAATCAATTCTATTTTTGAAATCAAATTTTCCTGATAATTCGCCAGAGGAACCAGCCTGAATATTAGGGATTCGTGTAGTTTCTAGATTGATAAGCGAAGAGTTTAAATTATTACTAAAGGTCTGGTTAAATCCCCTACCATAAGCAGCAGCAAAATCACTTGCAGGTTCGTTAGTTGTGAAAGTGATATCTGCTTCTAATGGCTCTCTATATTGTAATGTTAGACCCACTAAGATTTCATCAGCAAAATCATTGATTATTTGTTCGGGTACTTGACTTGTGGTTTTTACCGAATCTCCAGCACCACCGATAAGAGCATCGTCAAAGAGGGAAAAGAGAACTTTACCATCAACTTCTTCGGCTGCCGCACCACTTCCGTATACTGAAATATTTCTTTTTGGATCTGTTGAGTTTATTGAAATTAAACCCTTATTCAAAATTTCTGTTTCATAGTCAGATATGGAAACCAATCTACCTCCACCAACAAAATTTCTTGGGGCTGCAAATTTAATTAGATTGAGGTTTGGTGTATCATAACCACCCAAGGCTTTTGTAGAGGAATTTGTGACCTTAATCGATGCACCTAGACCAGTGAAACTTGTTGATGAATTAGCTCCAGAGCCTGATGTGGTTAAGTAGGAAACATAAACAATTTCTGTATCCTTCACCACTCTACCAGTAGGAGTTCCTTCTGTTGTAGTTGGAGCACCAAAGAAGATACGGTAACCATCATTTGTGGATTCTATGTAATAAACTCTATCTCCCGTGGAAAGACTTGAGTTTGTATTGCTAACTCTAGTATATTCTTTTATACCATCAGACTCACCGACTCTAACTGTGATTGTAGCAGGATCTATTTTCTTGTTGTTTATATTGAATCTTTGATTTAAATAATCAACTGTCATGGGAGCATTAATAACAATAGATGATGCCTGAAAAAAGCGATGATCTTTTGTTTGTCCCGGTTCAATTATATCATCGGTAACATCATCATCATTTAATTGATTAATATATACAAAATTATAATTCGTGCCATTCTTTGAAGCAGAAACTGTTGTTGCGTATGGTATTAATCTAAAGGATGTTGTTCCTGTATTATTCAGCGATAGACTAGCAGAAGCACAGTTTCTATGGGCAACTGTATATCCAAGTGGCTTTGATAGAGAGATCAAACTTTCTGTTCTTTGTGCAGAGTCCATGAATGATTCATTCATAAGCATGTTTGAGTAAAATGCATAGTACAATGTATTATATGAAAGTAGATCTAGTATGGTGTTGGCAACCGAACCATCAAAGTCTATGTCTAGGTCGTTGTCTGAGTTCTGCACAAAAGACTTTAGATTAGCCTTTATCTCATCAAAATTTAAACTTCCTAATTGTATTGGTGTGTTAGCCATTTTACGTTCCTTCTATCGTGAGTTGTAAACTGTCGGATTTGGTGTCCGGTGTGCCAGTTTTTATGGTGTATTTTACTTCGAGCTTTATCACACCATCATCTTTTACTGTATCATAATTCGTAATTATCATATCATCATAAATTACTCTTGGTTCATATTTATTTATGAGTTCTTTAGCCCTTTGTTTTATGAAAACAAACTTAGAAGATGATACATCGACATCAAATAATAGTTTTTCCAGACCAACTCCCACCGGAGCAGAAGAAAATGGTCTTTCACCCTCACGAGTTAATAATATATTCGTCAATGCAATACGTATTGCATTTTCGTTTGTTGTAACCGAAACGTCTCCGGTGAAGCTGTTTCTTTCGAGACTTAAATTTAAATCTTTGTATTTACTCATTACTGTGGCTCGTCTATCTTGGAATCTCGGATTAGTGTTAGAATCATCTTGTAGTTCTGAAGCGAAGCAATGGCGTGTCTGATGTTTGATATCAGCCAACACCCAGAATAATCTTCTGATAATGCACTCCCGTCACTTGGGATGTTGATAAACTCACCAACACGAAGATTTAGGTTTCCGGGTACAATACAAACAGCCTGCTGTGCAGTATATAGGTTTACCAGAGCGTTCCGATATAGGGGAACTTCCTTGGGTGTATCCCAGAATGTCGAGTAGGTTCTTAGTGCTCTGAATGTACTGTAATAGTCTTTACCATGACAAGTAACTCCGCAGCTACTTTCCACAGACTCTGGATCTAAAACATAAAACCCATCTTTGTCATACTCACCAAAGCAGCCACCTACCTGTGATTTTGCCCATTCCATTTCCTCATCTCTAGGTTCCCGGAAAAGTGGAACTGCTGATGCCATGAGTGGTCCGTTTGTTACATTTCCCTTTTCGTCTGTTATGACACCATCAAAACCACCGGTGCATGGACATCGACATAGAGAATTTGTGTCAGCACATCCAGAGTTATCAACTGGACCATTTATGTTTACACAGTCATAATATGGTCTGTTTTCGACAATACTTCTCTGCTTTGCATTGGCTATTTGTCGATTGACTTGAGATCGTATTTTTGGATATTGTTTACTCATATTGTACACCTTCCGTCGTGATCATTTTCTGCTGCGAACATGAATACTGTTTCATCGCCCTTTGTTGTAGTTGTATTTACTTTTTCCGGACTTGCATTAGTAGTAATATCCGGTCGATCACCTATATCATCTCTTTCAATTACTAAAGTGTCACATTGCAATTTAGACGGTGGACCGGCGAATGTCGTTGGTAGATTATCTGTACCCATTATGCTGTTCAATAAGTAAGTTGACGGACAACAAATACCCTCGACATATCCTTCTGGTCCGGTGTAGGCTTCTTCACCACCATACTTAGTCCAAGTACCTCGACATTCTTCTTCAGTGGTTGCATCAGTTCTATTACCATCAGCATCCTCACAATATCCAGTTTCACCCAGTGCTGCAAGATCAGCGTTAGTCTTAATTTCATTCAAATCAGAACTGTTGACTGGTGACATCCTAACAAGAGTACCCATGTATTGTGCTGGTATTGGTGTTGTTCCTTCTCCGGCATTTGTGCCAGTAGTCATACCACCGATTTGCATGAGATTAAATCCACTTGGATAATTAAAGCCTTTGGTGTTGATGCCCGCACCGGTGAATGCTTTATTATTAGTCAGTTCTATAGTGTTATAAGCACTGAATAGTCCTCGCTTACCACCACTGACAGGTATCACAAACATTTCTTGTGCTTGGTTTATTCTAAGTTCTTGTTCATTTGCATTTTCATTTTCTAGACCAAACTGGAATGTTATACCATTTGCTAGAGGTTCACCAAAACCGGGACTCGATTCATCTGTTTCATTGGTGGTATAGTCATTTCCAGCATTACCCGGAATATACACTTCATGTAATCCATTAGAGGGATTTAGATCGGCACTTACTAGGTAATCAAAATATGTTTGATCTGGAGGAGCACCCTCAATAAACGCATCTGCTTTTACAGTTTTATCAATCAATGCTTTTGGCCATGCTTCTACTTCAATGAAAGAATATCGATACATGTTTCCAACGGTATTGCCCATACCAGAAGTATCAGCTTGTTCATCTGATCCTAATGCATATGGGGTAATATTTCTATTGACCCAAGGACTACCATCAAGAGTTACTCCCTGTGGTTCGCCGCCCCATGTAGCACCAACAAGCAAAGATAAGAATTCTCCACCACTACTGGAGTCACAACAAATTGAGTGACGGTATCGGTTCCACTGTTCCTTTAGGTCCGATAAGACACTATAGGCTAGTTTACATTGCTTGTTGGAATTTCTAATACTTACGATATCATTAATACCAACTTCACCATTTTTGATATTCGTTCTCAGGGGGAATTCACACATATCAAACATTGTTTGCCACATGTACTTATTTCCTCTACCACTCGAATAATCGTCGTTCATGGTAGGGAAAGGTTTGTATAAGTATGATGTATCAAAGTAACCATAGACAGTATCTCTCAGTGAACTAAACGCAGGATTTTCTTTTCCATTTGTTATTTTTCTACCTAACAGAGGTGAATCGCTGTCCTCATCATCAGCATTGAAATCTTCGTACTTGTATGTAACATAGTCCTGTTTAAGGTGTGATGCAAGACTCATGGCATCATGATAATAAGTATTATTTCTTATTCCGATATTATTATTTGTATGAACAGTTCCCTCATCATCATTATCACCAGAATCAAGACCTATACCATTATAAATTCCTCTATAGTTTGGCTCGATCAAGTTGTAACGAGAACCAAAGGCACCATTTTCCTGTAATTCAAGAATATCTGTTGCCTTTATTAATTTAAACATTTCAATTCGTTTGGTTACAGTTTCATCCATTGTGAATCTATATGTGTGGTAGCCAGCATCTTCGTTTCCTTCGAGATAATTTTGTTTATATAAACTATCATGTTCAGCACCACCTATTGGAATAAGTCGCCATTGACCTAAAGGTAATGACTGGTAGAAAACATATGATGGATTTTCTTTGTATGGAACTCCCGGATCTTGGACAATGATATCCCCATCATTATTTTTTTCTTCCACGTAACCTACAGCAGGAACGGCATAATTTAATGATGATCCGATAAGTGTGTTTACGCTTGGTATTGATTTTTCTTTACCCCAAGGATACAGTGACTGTGTGCTCTTAAACCAGACACCGTTAAAAGTAGGAACAATCTGAGGTTCAACTTGTGCTGTATTCTCTATTGTTACTGTTTCTTTGTTTGGTGTGGGAGCAAGAATACCCAACTCATTAGAGGAAGCAATAGATCGAACAAATTCACTAATTGTACCGACATAATCTTCTTCCAATTCTCTTGTTTCATAATCAATAGAAGTGCTTTCATACGAAGCAAATTCCAATCTATATGTTACTGCCTGAGAGGAACCCAATTTAGCAATTCCGGGAGAAATATCAGAAACAATAGAAACATTATAAACATAAAATGCTAGACCATCCAATTTGGATGTGATATTGTTTTCTGTGATATTAGTAGAAAATGAGAATCTGACCATTGATCCGGTTTTAGCCAGTGTTGTTATTGAGGGTAAATCTGGTTCATCGTTATCTGGATTTGGATCATTTAATAAAATAAATCCACTCACACCACCATTAAATATACCCTCTTCAATAGACATTCCACCAAATGTGCTGGATGCTTGAAAATTATCAAGAATATTAATATACTCAGTTGAATCTTTTGCTTTTATTGAAATCTCACTAAAAACTACATCATTTCTAGCCATTAAAAGTATCCTCTATGTTTTGAATCACATTACCAACAACTGATTGTGAAACTGCTTCAATTTTTCTTTTATTATCGTTTTCATTTGTAAGTCTATCGGTAACTGATACAACTTCTTGTGATAGTGTATAGGCAAATCCATCAGTTCCAGTTTGACCATTTGCTGACAAAATGTAACCTTCTAGTAAAGAACATGTCCCGTTGGTATTTCCGGAATTATATGTTGTACCAGAAAAATTTGTATAACTGAAAAGATCTCCACTACCTTGCAATAGAATGTTCTTCGTGTACGGATTTAAATCTGTGTTTGTTGTATCAGAATAAAATGTTTTAACTGAGTCTGAATATTCGCTAACCTTTTTCATTGTAAATTCATCCCCAGAATTACCTATGTAATTTGGATCGGAAGAAAAGGCGTTATTTGTACCCAAAACATTAGTAGCAGAAATTCTAGATCCTTCGTTGGAGAATTGTCCATCAGAACTTCTTCTGTATATGTAAAACCTGTTATCCTCTTTGAATAACTCGTCCTCTACTTGTGCTCCTGTTGTGCCAAGACTGTAATTCTTTATCCACAATTTTCTCATGTGCGGATCCCAAGACTCTACAATGCCGTAACTGATTGTTTCTGCTGTATAGTCGTTTTGGTCTGGAGTAAAACCATTTAAGTCATATTTTAATACAACAACATCCCCTGTTGTTGGGGGACTTTCGGGTTGCTCTAGAATATGAAAAGAATACCCAGCATAATCAGACTGAAGTTTTTGTTCAAATTCTTCACCGGAGATCGGCCAATAACTATCTGATATTACATTGTTTTCTAGTAGATTAATATAATACAATGAAGGATCACCATAAAGAGAAATTGATAGCTGGTCAGCACTTTGATTTTCTGAAATTTCAATTTTATTGACTTCTGCTGTATCCAGAATAGGACGACTAAACAGACTTTTAACATTTTTAGTAAGACCATCAGTGAATTTATATTCAATATTACTTAAAAAATCAAAATATGCCATTATCCACCACCTAATTGATTGAAGAATTCGGATCTACTTGTTATAGACCCATCGTAATTGAATACATTTTCTAATTCTATAAAGTTACAAGTGAGGAAGTACGAGAAGGGACCACCTGCTCCAGCAATAAATGACTGATTATCTACACTTTTCAGAACTGAAGTTAGAACACATATTTTTGGTGTCCCCAACCACAGGTTAGTTGTACCTTCCTCATTCCGACCAAATTCGTTTACGGCAGTTACTGTCCATACGTTTGGAGGTCGCATCCTACTAGCATTTGCAATATTACCTTCATTTAAGAAACCTCCAACAACAGGCATAGACAATCTTTCAAACTCTTCTCCAATTCTTCTTGCTATAAACGTATTGGCAGTTTCTGATGTAGCCTTTAAGTTCCAATTAAACGCATACTTTCTTTTTGATGATCCAAGATATCCAGATTCAGTTGTCAAAAGATCCAATCTTCCTAACTTTGATTGAATTTGCCCAAACGCATCCCCCTGAAATCTTTCAGAAACATTTGATAGTTTTTTTCCAAGATCTCCAACCAATTCAGCAAAATCCATTTTAGCAATTTCTTCTGGACCTGCTCCTCCCTGTTTACCGTCCGCACCACCTTCAATTGTCCCTAGAGCTTGCTGCAAGTTTTCCATCATAGGAACATCTTCTGAATATCTGTGAGCAGTACCCGTATTTACAGCAACTCCCGGAAGAATTATACGGGTTATTGGATCTGATAGGTTTGCTCGTTCTTCGGACGTTCTGGGATAAGTATAACAACTAAATATTAGATAGTACGGCGCTTCTGCTGTTTTATCATCATATCCCCAAGAAAATTCGGTAGCCATGGTTTCCTCCTAGTTTCATTCATATATATGTATGCTATGGCATATAAAACGAAGTACATTCCCGAAAATCCAACCAAATATGTCGGAAATCCTACCAAGATCGTCTGTCGGTCAATGTGGGAAAGAAAGATGTGTAAATATCTGGATAATAACACCAATGTAATTCGTTGGGCGAGTGAAGAGGTGGTGATACCATATCTGTCCCCAGTAGACAATAAAATGCACAAATACTACCCAGATTTTCTCGCTGAAATAAAAACCAAAGATGGTGGTATTAAGACATTTTTGATTGAGGTTAAGCCCTATAAACAGACAAAGCCACCCGTAATAAAAAAGAGAAAAACAAAATCATATGACTTGAATATGAAGACATATGCCATAAATGAAGCAAAATGGGAAGCTGCCAAAAAAGTTTGTAATGACAATCAGTGGGAATTCACTATTCTAACCGAA
>Ga0098059_1000957_pt1 | contig 15199 bp, 15 predicted proteins | sample 20_taG_FD_92580 | JGI IMG/M metagenome (GOLD analysis project Ga0098059, IMG submission 92580) | Marine viral communities from the Subarctic Pacific Ocean - 20_ETSP_OMZ_AT15318 metaG | ecosystem: Environmental > Aquatic > Marine > Oceanic | place: Subarctic Pacific Ocean | collected 2015-01-19
AAGCATACGGATAACCGCTTGTAGTTTGTTGAGTAATTTGAAATACATCTGGAGCAATATTGTAATCAAGTTGCCCACCAGAATTGTCTAAAAAGAATTCAGGAGAAACTCCGTCTAAGTGGTCGCCATTACAAGTTGTACTACCAGCTTGAGTTACCCACACTCCTATATTTCCGACGGTACCTCCTGCAAACGATGAATTTGCGTTCATTCCATAAGAAGTTAAGTTCGAGGCTGCGCCATCTATAAATGTTAATTTTGCCATTTTTTTATTTTTTTAATGGTTAATAATTATTTTACTATTCAGATTTTAATACTTCCATATTACTACTTTGGTATCGAGGATCTGAAATTCCCTCTAAAATTGTTGCTACCGTCATATCCACAATTTCTTGATGTGTATGATCTGGTAAATCACAATCTATATTATTAGTACTTCCATCTACTTCTGCAGGACGTTTTAAATATGTTAATTTAAGAGCATCTACTATAAAAGTGTCATCGGTATATATTTCAATATAATCTTCTTTCATTGTAAATAAAGGAGATTTATATGTTGTTTTATTAAATGGATCTTGTAAGATTTTATAAATATCATCGTGCTGACTAAATTCATTAACACCTACCATTTGAGTGTATTCTTGATCAGCACAAGGTACTCTTTTTTCAGACCAATATAGATTATTTCCAAACGGGCCCACATTAGAAGGGGTAGTATTTCCACCTGCATTGTCTGTCTCTGAAGGATCCAGCATTGGCGTATTAGAAGGATCAAAAAAGACTATACCTAAATAATCCATGTAATATTGGTACCCTATAGCTATTGTCACATCAACAAATGTTCCTGTTCCTGAAGTAATTGTTACTCCGGGTTTCCAATTAGAAGAGTCTAGTAACCAACTTTTAAAAGCTGCTTGAGTTTGTGTAGCCAGTGGAGAATATGCTCCTGTTAATAAAGTGGTTAATCCAGAAAAATAAGCTGTCCCACCTACAGGGTCATATCCAATATACGCTCCAGAGTAATCAACGACACTTGCAATTGCTGTATGACTAGCAAGATTAGTATTTAATTTAAACGTAAGAGGTTGAGTTTGTGCCGTAGTTACAGTCGAACATATTTTTTTACAATTGTCTTGTTTTACTAAACATTTTAAATTTATTAAATTTAAGTAGTCTGCCGGTAAAAATCCTGCATCTATCCATGTGTTATTAAATACATGTCCTTTATATGCTGTAGAAACACTAGTCTCTACAATTAAAGTTCTTAAATCATCTATACGTTTTTGAGACATTTCAAATCCTTTCTGATATCTATTACCTCTAGGATTAAATCTAGTATGAACAAAACGTAATATGTTTTTATTTAATTCTAAATCTATTTCCTCTGGTAAAAGTAAATCAGAGTGCATGGAGTTGATTTTGTCAACCCCATGCTGTACCCCAATATGCATATCTCCTATATTCACTATAAAGTTGTTTCTTTTAGTTTAGCTCTTAAAGTTGTTAATTTTCCTGAATTTTTCTTATCACTAAGATGTATAACAGTATCTTGTAATGTGTCTCCAAGAACTTCGTCTTGATATATTATTTGATTACCTATCTTTCTTAATATCTCTGTACTTACCATCTCCTCTATTTCAGATTTCATTTTTAAATGCTTATCTTGTGCAATACGCACAAACTTAGAAGCTTTTTCTCCTTTCAAAGCATAAAGCCTATTTTCAATTTCTAAATCAGTTAATCTATCAGGATTATCATTAGCTAACATTCGATATACCCTTCTCATATCTGATTTATTATCTGATAATTTTATAAATTCTTTATCAGCGTCTTTTAAAAGCTGAATTTTATTATTAGCAGACCTTAATTCTCTTTGAGTATCTTGAATAAAAAATCTCTTCTTGATATCTCCTGTCATTTCATCTTTATTTAAACCTACATGAGGATGTTTTAATATCCATTTATATCTTAAATAATCTTCAATATTTTCAGGTTCTCCATCTGATGTTGTAGAAATATCTAATTCTACTCCTCCAAACGGAACCATTATAGACATATTCGTCCAATATGTCTTTTCATGTTTAGGCCAATCTACGTGCTCTGGACCTACGTCTAAAATACCGTTTAAGTATTTTTTTGACTCTTCAGCAGTTACCCCTTTTAAAGGTTGTCTATTCATATAAACACTACTGATATACATTCTTGATTCTGCTCTAATTTGTTTTGGTAAAAACCCAGAAGGTTCTTTTCTCAAAATTACTATTTTTCTTTTTCCCATTTTATGTTCTTTTTAAATTATTAAATTAAGTTAAATTTCCTTTCAGGCTTGTAAGAATACTAGGCCTTACTTTCTTTATGTAAATAGGATGGCGGGGGTTTTGACACCCCCATCAACCTACAAAAAACTAGATATATAGACTACGAAAACGTTAGTTAACGCCAATCACTATGCGCGCACACATTCTAAATCAATAGAAGTATCAAATCTTTTCAGAACAATACCTGCTGTTTTCAACATATGTACACTTGCACCATCAATGTCAGAAGCACGTAGATCACTTGATCCGAAGCCTGTTGGAACAACAGAACCCGCAACTGCCCATCTTAAGTACTCACGTCCTTTCTTATTAATCATTTGAATGTTTCCTTGACCATCATAATTAGATGTGTCAACAAATATCATTCTATATGATTCTAAAGAGTAACCAGTCACAGGATGTTTAGATCTTGCTTGTGCTACAGGACCATGATCAAACATTGGATGTTTAACCACATTTACTGTATGTCCATCAATATGGTCATAACTTGTGAAGTATCCAGTCATTCCCATAGAACGTCCTGAACCAGTAATAAATTTACTATCTGCATTAACTGTCCAAGTAGAGAAACCTCCTTGATAAGCTTTTAATGCATTGTCAAATTCACGTGCTCCACCAATACCCGTAAACAATGTAACGCTTTTATTATTAGCATCACTCATACCGTAGAATAAATCTCCGATAAGATTTGTTAACTTAGTTTCAGTTAGAGTTGAATAAGTGTCTTTATTGATAATTTGTTGTAATAATCCAGGACCTGTGATTACTGGTTGCCCATTTTCATCAGTCATGTTTACTATTCCATCATTACCATAAGTTTGTTCTCCGTACCAGTAAAGTAATTCACATTCTTCTTTAAAAGAAAGCATATGTAAATACTCTTCATAGTCCATCCACATTTTGGTAGTTTTACCACCTTTAGTAGGTAAAGCAAATTCAGCAACATAGTTCTTAGCATTTCCTGCGAAGTGATAAGATTTTCTGATTGTACCGATTTTGTTTCTTACCATACCTGGAGTAGACCAGTTAGAAGCATTTCCTCTAGAGAAATCAACTCCTACATTAGCATATAACTGACCCCATATTGCACCTAAGCCATGGTCACCCGCAGGTAACGACGCTGTTGATGACGGATCTATTAATTGCATTGTGTAAACATAGTTACTTCCAGCAGCTTTTGGTTCAGCCATAATTCTTGCTTGTACACCTGATTGTGAAATCAATGTATAAGGGAATACGAACCATTTGTCTGGAAACGTTAATTCAAATGTAGCTCCACCTAAACCTAGGTTAGAACCAGCATTTGCAGCAGCTAGAGGACGAGTATTGATAGTGTGGGATTTAACTCGGTACTCATACTCCCATCTGTCGATGGATTTAGAATTACCAACCCCTTCTGTTAACATTGTTAACGGAAATTTTCTATCTTCTCTTCCTGCAAGGTGCGTGATTATTGGAGAAAGCTCTGCTGGCTTTTCCAATAAGGCATTGACTAACGAATTTGTGTCAGTCATTTGCGCATCATTGTAATAAGTTTTTAATACTTGCATTTTTATTTAATTTAAAGGGTTATAGTAACCTCGCTCCTTTTGCGCTCTACAGGTTACTCAGGTTCAAGTCTAATGATTCAATATCAAAGTTACCGCCTGTTCTTTTAGCACGAGCTGTACCTTTAACTTTACCACTTGACTTAATCTTTTTTCGCAAACTCTTAGCATTAGACGTCTTTGCTTTAGCTGCGATAATATCTTTTAAGTTAAATCCTTTATACATTAAGTAATCAATAGCTAACTTAACATCTTTACTTGATTCTTGATGTGCCTTTTCTCTTTCAGTTACACCATTAGAATCAGGTTTACTTAAATAATCAAAGAATTTATTTTTATCTTTTTCTTGAACTGTAATACCAGCAAAATCTTTAGAGTTCTGAATTGTATCATTTATGTCATCCCAAAACTCTCTTTGTTTTTGTTGATTAGCTATTTGCTCACGTTTTTGAACCTCTAAACTATTATCTCTTTGTTTTGTATAATATTGATTCAAAGCAGTTTTTGCTTTAACAGCTTTGTCATATAATTTATTAGTTTCTGTATAGTCATCTAATAATTCATTTACAAATTCTGCATCGTGTCCTTTCAATTTAAAATACTCTCCAAGCACAGCTCTTTGAGTTCTTAAATCATCTTCAGTAACTTTTATATTTTCAAAGTCAGTTATTTGTACAGTTGACTTCATCCAATCTGTAGACTTACCCCCATTTAAAAGAAAGTCTAAATGTTTCTGAACTTCAGGATAAGCTTGAAATAATCCATCTAATTGATCTTCCGCTATTTTTGAACCAACAGCTTTAGCCAATTTAACTAAACCATCTGATGTATCTTCAAAATCATCATCAGGAAATTCATACCCTAATTGAGAAAGAACTTCATTTACTACAGTATCATCAACCTCGGAGTCTACCTCTTCCTCCTCTTCAGCTTTAGGTTGTGTTTTACGTTTTGTACTTACTACTTCTTTCTCCTCAACTTTTTCTTCTACATCTTCATCGAGTTCTAAAGAAGCTTCAGTAATTTCTTCATCTGTAACTGTTTCTTCTACGGCCTTTTCAGCTTTTTCTTCTGTCGGTTCCGTTGTGAGACCTTCTCCTATGAAATTGTCAAAGGTGATGTCTTCTAGTTTTAACTTATTTTCGTCTGCCATATCTATTTATTTTTATGCAAATTTATGATTAATATTCTATTTATTTTTGTTTTTTATTTTTTTACTTTACCTTTTATTATATACCACTATTATTTAAACCCACCTTCTTGCTTATCAGGATTTATATCCCATAAATCAAAGGTACCTCGGTTACTAGTTCTAGATTTGAAATAGTTTCCTGGAACTTGATTATTAATAATGACGTCTCCCATCATACCATCATCAATATATTTAAGTGTTGCGTTATCTAGATTACGACTTTCCACAAACGATGCTACCTCGTCAGTACTATAGTTTGCGCTACCACCGCGCAAAGGGCCCCTCGTTCCAAACATTCTGAGGTTATATTCCGTTTTATGTGTGACTAAATCCTTATATATTTGATTAGAAGTTATCTTGTCATAATTATTATAAAAATTTTCATAACTTTCTAATCTAGCAGCGTTTGATGAAGCGCTATGCTTATTTGGAACCTCACCTTTTTTAACTATTTTTTTTAAGTTATCTATATTCTTTTTAAGTACCTCTTTAGACATACCTATAGTATTAAGATCCAGCCAAGAGTTACCTAGTCCTTCTATTTTTATAGAATTAGAACTATTTCTCATTAATAAATTATGTACTTTCCCAGTGGAGCCTTGTGTATAACCCATTGCAACAAATTCATCTCCTCCAAAGAGTGCTGTTCTACCCGGCACTTCTCCTAAATACCCTTTCTCAGAATACCTAACGCCATTATGAGTGTTATAGGCGCGTTTATTTTGTGGAATTCCCCTATACACTGAAGTAGCACCGTCAGGACCATAAGCTAGATTAAAGTTTTTACTTTTCGATTGAACAAACATTGCCTCAGTTCCTTCAAATGGAGTACCATCTGCATTCTTCATCCAAGTACCTCTTTGTTTAGTAATCTTTTCTATATATGCATATTCTTGCATAAGCGCTGTATTCTCAGGAATAGCTTTATTAACAGCACCCCAATTTATGGATGATTTTTCTAAATTTTTTACAGGTGTATTCTTCAGATTTTTTACAGGTGTATTTTTCAGATATTTTGCACCAGTTATTGTTGAGGGAACTACTGGTGAAGCTCCTGCAAGGTTCAGAAATCCTCCCAACCAATCCCCTTCACTAAAATCATCATATGAGTGTCCTAAATATTCTCCCCATTTAAATGGATTATATATTCCAGTAGCCATATCAAATGCATTCTCATCAGTTCCTACTCTGCCCCAAGGTATTGGTTGATGTCTAATAGAGTAACCCCAAGTAGCTAACGGATTAGCTAATGTATTTGTTATTTTCTTCAATAGTGAAGGCTCATGTATTTCACGTATTTGGTCAGTATTTTCATATACTGGTTCAGGCGTTTCAACATATTGTTGATCATACAATCTTAAAGCTCCTGCATTATCCATATAATCCTGTCCGCCTACACCTGACTCATTATAAGTTCCGTCCTCATGATAAGCACCACCACTTCTAGTATTAAAATCCGTGTTAACATTTATGACATCATCCATTGCATCCAACTCTGCTACACGTTCAGGAGAAAGAACTCCTGCGTGTGGGTGTCCAGGGCCTATACCACCATTGTGATATTGTTTTAGTCTTGCTCCTCCATCTCTATATTCAGGAGTTTTTTCTATTGGAGGATTATCTATTTTGTCCATCCAATCTTTTAAATAAGCATTATAAAATAACTCATTTCTTCCAAGACTTAGTTTTACTTCATTATCTTTTCCTTTGTTTGTATATGAATATATTTTATATTCATCATTAGCTACCTTAGTATCTTTATTAAGTAAAGCACCACTAAATGTTGGATATATAGAACCTGGATTATAGGTAAAATTAGTTACCATATATTGTTCTCTTTCACTTAAATTACCCCACTGATTTGGATATTTATTATTAAATTGTCTTTTAGCCCTATTAAAATTATGATCTATATCTTCTAATAAAAATGTATTAGCCTCTTTAGCTGATATACCTTTTGGGTAATCTGCAAGTATAGTATTAGTATGTCTACCGTATCCAATTGTTTGCTTTCCTTTTATATCATTATATGGATAGTATACACCATCTTCTAATGCGTTATAATAAGTTTTACCGTCAGGTCTTAAAACTAATGATTTAGTTCTTTTCATTACAGCATCAGTTCCTTCTGCTTCTTTTAAATAATTAGCAAAATATTGTTTTTCACTTATCTCAGATTTTCCACCCTCCTCATATTTCTTTTCAAACCCACCTTGATCCATTTGCTGAGGTCTTTGTGCTGTCTCTTGCATTGGCTTTTGTACAGGTTTATATCGTTCATCCATTAAGAATTTTACAATAGATCTAGGATTAGGTTCTATTGTATGACTGGATGTAGTAAATGTAGGAATATTTTTAAATGTATGTGGAGTTTTATCAACAAGTAAAGATTTAGTGCTAGGTTTAAAATCTTCTTTACGAATTTCATTTTCCTGCTCTTTAAAAACATTCTCACGCTCTGCTTGTTGAAATAAGTCTACATAGTCTCCTTTGTATCCTCCTTCTTTAGCAATTCGTATTATTTTAGATTTCTGACTATTATTTAGACCCATTATTTTGCTTTGCTTTTACCATAGCTCTGATCTTTTTCTCTTCAACTTTATTGTCGTCATTATTCATTTTAATGTCTGCTGCATTATCTTCTGTGTTCATTTTAAGATCTGCTGCAATTTTCTCTCTTTTAATCTTAGCCTCTTCTCCGTCTGCCGCTGCTTTACGTTTTATTTCTGCAGCCTCTAAAGCAATTTTCATTCTTTGTTCTACATCATTAGCTTCAGCATTAATCATAGCTACTTCAATTTGAGTCATTCTATCTTTCTCTCTTTGATCAGCATCATATTGCATTTTTTGTTGAGCTATCTCATTTTGTTGTTGAGCTATTTGATTCTGAGCTTCTTGCTGAGCTTGTTCTAGTTGTTGTCTCATTTGTTCAGCTTTACCAATTTTATCTTTAATCTGTGTGAAACTATCACTATCTATAGCTTCCGCTACAATAGATGCAGGCACTCCATTTTGAATCATAGATTGAGCTAGCATCTCTACTTTTTGTTTCTTCTCAATATCTGCTCCAGCATCTGTTATAAAGATACCATATTCTGATTCCATATGTTTTAATGGGTCAACCATTAAGAATTCTATAGCTCCATCAGGCTGTACAAAAGAAGTTTTCTTTCCGTCTACCCATGCTATTTTAGAATAATCTAACAATGCTTGTAAATCACTTGCTTCAAGCATAGATATTTTTCTAAAGTAATCTTCAGTGATATGAGATGATTGCATAATAGCTTGTTGAGATGTGCCTTTACCTTCATATTGACCAATAGCACCTTGCCTTTGTCTATTTACTCCTGACAATCTTTCCCATTCCTGTAATATAGAATCTAATAAAACCACATATTGCTCAATAGTTCTAATAGATAAATCCATTACAGTTTGATGTTGTGGATTTAATTGTATTCCTTCCTTATTATAATCTACCCATGCAATACCAGTAGCATCAATATAATACATAAACTTATCCATATCCCATTTCTTAGGGATCATATTAATATCAAACTGAGCAATAATGTCTTTAGATTTAGCAATAGCTACCTCTAATCTATATTTATATATATTATAATTAACTTGATAAGGTAATCCTAATTTAACTAAAGATATGTTATCTGAATTAATTTCTGAATATTTAATACCATTAACAGGTAATTTACATACAGACGGATTGTCCATTGATCTTCTTTGGTTCTGTAGTTTACCTACCTTACAAAATATTTTTTCTCCTATTCTTGTTCCTTCCCATACCTCTGGTATCCACCCCCAATCAATAACAGCTCCTTCCTTTTTTAATAATGCAGGTAGTTTATATCCATCTGGAACTTCAATAGTTTCTATATCTCCTGTAGTTGGATCTTGATAACTCATAAATCCTACTCTTGAAATGCTCTTCCAATATACTGTTACGCATTCAATTAGTCTAGATCTTCCGCCTCTTATTCTATCATTTGATGGATTAGCAGAATGTATTAAGAAAGATCCGTCATCAAATACTTCTGGAGATTCTAATTGATCTATTTGTGCTTCTGTTAAATATTCTCTAAAATTATCTAATATAGTACTAACATGAGCATCTTTTCTAACTAATGCCCAATCCCCATCTTCTATTAATTCTATATCTGGGTCTTTATCATAATCCACATCTAAAGGATTAATAACATCATAAAACGGTTCATTATTTCTTACTCCTCTATGGGAATAACATTCACCTGATACTAAGAAATGAAACCATAGTTTTTGAAACTTATCATATATATTTTCTTTGTACATCAAATAACTAATACTATTTTGTCCTATGATCGCTCTTTGATCTACATAACTTTTATTAAACATCTCAACAATATGTTGAGGCATTTCTGTTTCTTGTGAGGGGCTACCAGTCTCCTGGCCCATACCATTCAATTGATTAACAAACCTCTGTTGCATAACCTGCATTACCTTTTGTTTCTTCTGTTCTTCTTTTTGGGAAATGGTATCCGCATTAGCTACACTTACTGTGTAATTAAGAGGCCTCTTAGATTTTTCTCCTAATAGGAGATCTACAACAGGTTTAATAATAGGATAATTTCTAATCTTAGAAGGGAAGTTACGCCTTGCTTTACCATATGGTTTTAAGACGTAATGATAATCATCCTCCAATATATGACCATTGTAAAAATCATATAATTGTTGAACGTCGCCTCTACGGGAACCAAATCCTCCAATATCAGACAAACTAATGTAAGCTTGAACACACTCTTCTCCCCACTTCTCTGTCTTTTTAGAATTAGGTACTTTTTGTTTTGGTATGCTATGATGTGTATTCTGGATATCTATTGCCATAATTAAAATATTTGTCTATCAAAAAATTCGTCTAACGATCTGTCTTTATATAAATCAGTCACCTCAGCATTATATAATTCTCTAGTATGATACATACCAATCATTAATGCCATGACTCTATCAAAGTTACCTTTATGATTAAATTTAGTTAACTCTTGTAATAATGCTGGATCATAGATCTTATGCAAATTTAGTAATTTTTTTTCATTATCGTCTACTCCTCGTAAAGAATTTAGCCAATCTCTTATATATATCTCACCTTGTTGCTTCCTAGCCTCTGTCATATGCATGCCATACGTCCTTCTAACCCTCCTAGATTGCAACTCTTTTTTGTCTAACATCTCAAATTCCGCTTGTAATTTATGTAACTTTCTATATCTTTTTGCATATGCTATTAGTTCTCCACGATCATTCTCAAACCCTATTTTAGCATTATAATAATCTGCAAGCATAAATAAATTACGATTATAATCATCTTGAGTTGCAGGTCTTCCTACATAAGAAGCTACAATCATATCATCAGGTTGAGACAGATTATTAGGTCTTTTCAATACATACGCTGCTCCTAAAGATGTAGAATCTGCAGATTGATTTTGTCCATAAGGGTCATGACAAATTACATATAAATTATGTGGAGTTTCATGATCTTTATTTCTATAAGGAGATTCATATATAACTACACATCCTGTATTATCATCATCTTTCCTATGAGGGTATTTAAGTACTGGCCTTAAATTATAATCTGGTTTAAACTCTACATTCTCTTTTTTATAATATAATCTCCCAGGAGTTCCTTTAGTTTCTAAGTGATTAACCTTTAAATGATTATAATGTTCTTGTAAAGATGCTACATCAAATAAATTAGATGTAATCTGTAAAGTAGCTTCTTGAGGAGAAAAAGGATGCTCTGCAATATATTGATCTAATGATTTAGCATCAGCTGCTCCCTTCTTCTTTTCTCTCATTTCTTTTTCATACTCTACTGCTTCTTCTGCTTGTGAATTCCCATTCTCATCTATAAATCCATCTAGATTCTTTTGTATTGGGATAAAATACCCGCATCTTGTTCCTAAAGCACCCGCATCCCATTCATTATCATAATCCATACAATCATATGCTGCGGGATTATAAAATATTTCTTCCATTGCCTCAAAGTCAGAACCTTCTGTACCCCCAGTTCCAAAGGCAATCATCATACCTAATGTCTTTGCTCCTTGTCTCATAGTAGGCATTGTTACCTCCCAAGCTTTAAGGAGGCCGGGGAATGAACCTGCTTCTTCAAAAAAGACTAATTCACCCGCCTTTCCCCTCACCTTATCTGGAGCATCTTTTAAAGATACCCCCATTATCTGGGACTTCATACCCATTTCTATCTCAATACCGTTAACTTTTTTCTTATAACCAGACATTTTACTCATTTCTCTATCTCTTAATCTGGGTTGAGCCCATGCAGTATTATCATCTATAAATGATAAAAACTCCCATGCTTTAGATAAAAGTCCATCACCAATTAAATATTCTTTCTGCCCTGCAAATACAAAGTTTTTTGAATTCTTAACAAAGAAATAATTACGAGCTAGCATAGATCCTGCCTTATAAGAGTATCCCTTACGCCTAGCTTTAAGTACAATCATATGTCTATTTTCTGATCTAGCCTTATCTATCTCTTGAAAGTATTCCCAATCTCCATCATAGAAAGCAGGGAATGTACGCTCACGTTTAGATTGAATCGTACCATCTGGTAATACCTCATCTACAGCTCTATCAATAGGACAATAATTTAAATAAAAGTAATGAAATCCTGTAACATGCAATTCATCTATCTCGTATCCATACATACATCTTCTAGATTCTTCATCCCAAAAATCATAGTAACCCTTAGTATTAGGTAATGAATCTGTATAATAACCATGCTTTTCAAAAAAATGAGCTGCTGGTCTTATTCTATTTATATCTTTAAATTTTTCGGACATATTTCTCTGATCTTCATTAACTCTGCACATTTCTCATACTCTTCAGTAGATGTAAAATATTCAATAACTATATCGATCATATCATGTGTTCTTCCATCTTCCTCTATTGGGTTAAAAGGTAAAGGAAAAATACTTCTTTTTTGATCTTGTAATTCATAATAAATATCATCTAATGTTCTTTTCCTAGTTATTATATGATAAGCATTAACCATTGCTTCTCCATAAAGTTCTAAATCTTCTTCATATTGCTTATACTCTTCCATTACATACTATATTTATTTACCTCTACTCCACCTCTATTTGTATTTGCTGCTTGTTGTTCTTTCTTTACTATATCTTCTAATCTTGTTAAACCATCTACTACTTTACCCATCTTTTCTAAATTGTTAATTAAATCCTTTGCATGATATATAGGCTTTCCATTATCATCTAATATAGTCAAATCTATATCTCTAAAGTATTTTTGTAATTTTATAACAGAGCCTCTAGCTGCCTTTAATAATTTTACTGCTGAGGATTCTGTTAATTCCTCATACTTAGTACACGCTGTTACTATTTTAGGAGTTTCTTTCCACTTCTTATCAAAAACACTATTCTTTACTTCTTGCTTACGTTGATCTATTTCATACACAGAATAAGGAGACCTATAATCTACCATAAAAAATACATACGCTAACTCTTTGGTAGTCAGAGTTTTAAACTCTAATATCATTTTAGCATAAGGAGAAGGGATCGCTTTATTATCTACAATTGTTAAAAGATCCTTAGTAATCATTTTTTATTTTTTAAATCTGTTATATATTTCACTCTACTCTTATTTACTGAGAACTTACCAAGATATGGCAATCTGATAGTTTCAAACTCTCCTTTAGCCATTATCTCTGTAACAACCTTAAATTGATATGTTACTATCCTTTCAACCACATCAATAGGAAGTTCATATGTGTTAGCTAAAGAATATATAAGATCTTTCTTACTCTTTACCACGCTCCTTTAAACTCTTAAGACTGCTTGATATTTTAAGATTACTCGCGATTTTAGCGTCACGAGCCTCTTCAGCTTTCTTCTTTATTGCTGCAGCTTCCTTCTCATTAATAGTTAATCTGCTCCATTTTTTAGGATTATCTGGACATTCTGATGTTTTCCATTTAGCCTTTACTGGCATATGGCACCCACATAAACTACAAGCGGATTTATCTGTGTAATTTGGGCACTCTACACATAAGCTCATTCTTTCTTTGTACTCTTCTTCAGAACACATAGGCGCCCCTTCACGTATAAAGTTTATAGACTCTTTAGCGAAGGTTTTAAGCATTCTAAGGAAAGAGGGTGTTTCTGTCTTTTTCATCTGTTATATTTTCTAAATCGATTCGTATACAAGACCCATCGTAGGCTTGATAAATTATAAAACATAGTTCCTCATTATAAGGATATATTAAAACCATAAAACTTCTAGTTGCGTCTGATATTAATTTCAACTTTATTTGTTTTAATGTCTAGTATAGAGTTAATTCTATACTTCTTATTTTCATACAATATAGCTCCCTTATCTTTTAATCTTTTAACATAATTATTCAGCGTTCTATAGTCATCTACCTTAAGAAGATTTGCTACTCTTTTCTTATTAGACGCACTACATAAATTAGAGTCTGTATCTAAAGATGTATCAAGTAAAGAAGATAGTACCTCTAACTCCATCATAGTTAAATCAAATATACCATTCCATATCTGTAACGCCTTAATTGTACTACTAGCGTTTATCGTTAATTTTTTCATTAAATTCAATTTTTGCTTTATCTTCTATTATTTTTATTTGGGAGTGTTGAGCTTGTCTATTATATTCGTCAACAAAAGGCTCTATATCTGCACGAGTGCACACAAAAGATAAAAATACTTCTATTTCTTTAGATGCTGCATGTAAATTATTACGTATTATGTTTGCTTTAGGGTATTCTTCCTTAAGTTTTTCATAATCAGACAAACTAATAGTTACTGTTCCTGATATATCCATTAGAATACACCTAATACTTGAAATTCCTGTATTAATAAGTAATTACAGTCCTCTATAGTAGAACGTACAGCCTCTGTACGAGGATCAATTAGTACAGTATCTTCTTCCGAGACAAACTTACAGTCTGGTCCTACTTTAAGTACCTTTAATACATTAGTTGATTGTTTTCTAGCTGTTTCTGCGTCTAGAATAATACCCGACTCTGTTTTAGTTGTAGTAGGGTCTGGGATAAGGATCCAGTTTCCGTTTGGTTTAAAATTCATAATCTATATATTTTTTGACAAAGATATAAACTTTTTTATTATACTACCAAACTTTTAGGAATTTTTTTTAATATCTCACAATTGGATATAGTTATCCCCCTTTGGGATACGCTTTTAAGTTTAGATTTCCTCTTAGCAGTGCTCCAATGGACCCAGGGATAATAAGATCGTTGTTAATTCAACACACATACTTATGTGTAATCTATCCCAACTAAGGTTTATACTTAACTCTTTTGCAACTACCGGAGAAAACTCTATCTCTATTTGAGACTACAATCCGATGTCTTTGCCCTTTTATGGTTACCGGGGGCTGAATATTGTTGCGGTGCAAAGATAAAACAAAATAATTGACATAAAAAAATAAAATTGGGAAAAAAATTTTTTTTATTTGTTACTGAGCGCGTGAACCTCCCCAAATATAGCCCCTATCGGGAATAGTGATTGGGACCTCCTCCCCGTCATGTTCTCAAATTTTAGGTTTTTCTAAGATACAGAACAAATACATATTTATATTATGAGTCAAGTAAAATCCGTACTAAGTAAACCATCTACTATTGATGTAATCAGAAAGGAAGTATTAGATTATATCAAAGAAGGAAGAACTCCTTCATTTGGAGGTGGAAGTAAATTACCACATGATACCGTTGATAAGAAAGGTACATTAACAGGTAATTACGAAAACATTTCTTACACTAATGAGAAAGGTGAAGATAAAGTTTTAACTCTTTGTGAGTTCAAATGTGGTAGTATCATAGATACGACTTCAGTAGACCCTCAAGACAAACGACTAGTGAAAGATACAAAAATTTCAATTACAGTTAAGGAAATAAATGGAATGATGAGAAACAAAATGAAATTTGTTTAATAATTAAGGGGAGAGTAATCTCCCTTTTTTTTAAATGGATATTACTTACTATGTCTGTGAGAGTGTACACCAACGCTCTCACGGTCATTTTAAGTACTTATAATTAACTATGTATTTCAGGAGTATTAAATAGATATAACACAATTAAAAATAATAGC
>Ga0098059_1000961_pt1 | contig 15166 bp, 25 predicted proteins | sample 20_taG_FD_92580 | JGI IMG/M metagenome (GOLD analysis project Ga0098059, IMG submission 92580) | Marine viral communities from the Subarctic Pacific Ocean - 20_ETSP_OMZ_AT15318 metaG | ecosystem: Environmental > Aquatic > Marine > Oceanic | place: Subarctic Pacific Ocean | collected 2015-01-19
ACACTTAGATTCTCAATATCTTACATTAATACTTAAGATATTTCTGCTAAGTTTCTAGCAAATGCTGGTACAGTATTACTATTAGTATAACTTTTGTACTCTTGAAAACACTTCATACTTTCAAACTTTTCTTGAAATGTTGAGTATATTTCATCATGATCATAAGTGAATGTTACTTGTTTATTATTAGTGAAAGTTATTACTGCATTTTCACCGATTAAAGATTTTCTTATTACAAATCTTTTAGTTGTTATTTGATTTTTCATAGTTATTATATTTATTTATTTGTTTATATTTATATTATCTTGTTAGTGTAGTATTTAGTTTGTGATTGTTATTTAATTTATTTAATTTGTTTGTTTGTTTTTATATATATATTATCTAAATGAAGTCGTAAATAGTTTGTAACAAAATTGTAAAATGTTTTAGTTAATGTGTGTTACTATCGTTGACATCGACACAATAAAATATCGATTATTCGCATATATACAACCCAAAACGATATAAATGGACGCGGGCGCAAAATATGATTTTGGTTTTGTTTAAAAAAATAAAATAAAATTGCAGGGGGGCAGCACAAAAACCCTAAAAATCTAATACTTTTTTAAATATAGTGACACTAGGCTCCTAAATACATAGAATAACAGGCTTATGTCACACTATTCCACAATGTACCGGCATGTAAATTTGCTCCTTTACCTGTGAATACTATAATATGTACATAAAACTAAGTTTATAAACAATAAAGATATTATCATGGATAAAGAATATGGCGCAAGCCTAAGTAAGCAAGAGAAAAAGGACCTTAAAGCTAAAAGAAAACAGCAGAAAAAAGAACGAAGAGGAAAGAAAAGAGCTGATATCGCGAAATATGGCAGAAATAAGAAAGATCGAGCGGCTAATAAAGCAGAAGCTGCAACAAAACGTAAAGCATTGGCTCAAGCGGCTATAGTAGGCGGTGATCATAGAGCAGGACAGAAGGAAAATTCAGATGGAAACTTCTCTTACGGAGGTATTGATGACACTGGGTATGATCCTGGAGCTAGTATGAGAAAACCAGATATGTCTGTGCCAGCAGAAAAGCTAAAATATATACAAAACAAATCAGCTGGAATGAAAAAACCTAAAAGAGGGTATGAGAAAGATAAAAACGATCATCCAAAGAGACCGGGTAAAATGGATAGATCAGGACCTTCAATGTATGGTAAGAAACATGGGTCTTCTATGGATGCTAGCCAAGATAGATCAGCATCGATGGACGATTATTCTCATGAAAAGAAATTAAAAGCTGATGGTAGATACGAAGCTGCACATGGTAAAATGGCTAACGCTAAAAATGATTTTGATCACGCACATGCTCTTAAAAAAGATGCACATCATGACGCTAGAAGTAGAATATCTATACTTAAACACATGAAAAAATTTTAATATGGCTAGTAAATGTTATAACAGGAAAGGTGGTGCCAGTATGAATGGTATCACACCTGGCGGAAAACAAGATAGAAACAAAAAACCTGTAAAAAAACTATCTGGAGAAAATACAGGTCCTATAAAACAGGATAATAAAGGTAAGGATTATGCTTTAATACGAGAAACTACTAATAACTTTTTTAAAGGAGATACTATTAGGCCGGCTAATGCGCCTAGAGTTAGTAACTTTATAATGGGTGGTGATTACAAGGCTGTAGAAAATAAAGACAGCAAAAAAAGAGCAACAGACGAACCTAGATCTTTTACTATTAAATAATAAGAAATGGCTATAATATACACCTATCCAGTTAAAGGATCTCCCGTAGGAGCTGATAAATTATTAATGTCAGATTCAAACGGTGGAGAAACAAAACAAGTCACCATAACTAGCATACTTGACCTACTACCACCACAGGTAGATAGTTTAACTGCTGGATCTGGTATTAGTATTAGTGATTCTACAGGTAATATAACTATTGGAAATACAGGCGTGTTGTCCTTATCTTCTTCATTTGGAACTTATATATCAGGAACTAATAATTCATCAGCTACAGGCGCTGCTAACATAGGTACTGTAGATTTAAATGCTGTGGATGGAACTGCAGTAAGTGCTACTAAGTTTTTAAGTAAAGATAATACCTGGGATGTTCCGCCATCATATAGTGGTGGTTCTAATGTAGGTTATGTTCCTGCTGGAGGTACTGTAGGTCAATATCTAGGTGGTGATGGAAACTGGGCCACTGCTTCTACAGGGACAATTACAGGAACAGGAACTTCTAATCTTTTAGCAGTTTGGAGTGGAACTAATTCTATGACTAAGTATAGCAATTTAAAATATACTCAATCAACATTAGAAAACTCAGCCGCTATTGGATCTTTTACTGGGTTAAGAATTAGAGCAAATAACAGTACAACTACACAAGGTTGGAATGACGAGTTAGGCGCTGCTAATTTTTTCAACTCTGACACCAGTACTAATTCTACTCAAATAGCTATAAATGTTCCTTCCAAAACTGGAATAAATAGAGCTATTGACTTCTATTATAATCAAAACTCCGGGACAGGGTCTATAGGTGGCATAACAGTTAGCTCTAGTGCTGTTGCGTATAACACTGGTTCAGACTACAGGCTAAAAGAGAATATAATAGATATGACCGGTGCTGTTGACAGAGTAAAACAGCTTAAGCCAAAAAGGTTTAATTTTATAGTTGATCCTAGTAATACTGTAGATGGTTTAATAGCTCATGAAGCAGCGGAGGTAGTTCCTGAAGCGGTTTCGGGGGAAAAAGATGGAGATATCTACCAAAGTATTGATCAAAGTAAGTTAGTACCAATACTGATTGGAGCAATAAAAGAATTAACCGCAAGAATTGAAGCGCTAGAAGCTTAAATAACCGAACTATCAAGTGATAGTATAAATAACCAACGTTAAACTAAAACCAAGACAATGACGTTTTTATACACCAGCAGTTTTAAAGCTGCTACACAACCTGATCAAAGAATGATCGACCATTGGAAACATATAACCGAAAAGAAAAACTGGAGGATTGTACAATTACCAAATGGATTTTTTCAAACCGAATACAAACACCCAGAAGATGGTGATTGGATAGATGTAACTAGAAGAGAAACGATGGATGGAGCTGAAGCTGCCATCGATGGATCTATAGAACATTACTCTAAAAAGTTAGAGTTTATCCAAGGACCGAAAGTAGTTAAAACCTTCGAGTAAGTATTCAAACAAATCATATTAAATTAAATTAAATGCAAGAATTAAAATTAGTCAAAGAACTGGCTTTTGGCGATACTGCCAGAGGCCAGATCTTAGCCGGCGTTGAAAAACTTACCAACGCGGTAGGTTCTACGTTAGGAGCAAGTGGTAAATGTGTAATACTAGAAGATGGCAATGGTTCACCTGTTATAACTAAAGATGGTGTAACTGTAGCGAACTCAGTGACGCTAAGAAAACCATTAGAAAATATTGGAGCAACGCTTATTAAGCAGGCTGCTCAAAGAACTGTATCAGATGCGGGTGATGGAACTACAACTGCAACCGTTTTAGCAAAAGCTATATTAGATGAAGCTAATAAGCATGATTTAGTAGAAGATACTAGAGCAATGAAAGAAGGTATAAACACGGCTGTTGACAATGTCGTTAAATACCTTAATAAAAAAAGAAAAAAGATTAAAGGTAATAAAATTGATCAAGTAGCATCGATATCTGCTAACAACGATAAAGAGCTAGGTAAAATAATAGGTCAAGCTTTTAGAATGGTAGATGAGACTGGTGTAGTGATGATGGAGACAAATGAAGATCCTGAAACTGTTGTAGAACTTGTAGAAGGTGTTCAATACAGTCAACCACTTAAAAATCATCATTTTATTACAGACAAAGAAAAAGGAATTTCTGAACTTGAAAATCCATTAGTTTTAATAGTAGAATCTAGAGTTGAAAATATTAGAAAAATTCAAGGCATATTAGAACATGTTATAAAAAAAGGATTAAGTCTTTTAATAATAGCAGATGTAGACCCTCAAGTGTCATCAGCATTAGCTATGAACAAAATGAAAGGCAATATAAAAGTTAATGTTATAGATGCTCCTACTTTTGGCATAAGCAAAAAAGAAACATTAAATGACTTATGTGCAGTTACCGGAGCCACTCTTATAAACGAAGACTTAGGAGATGACATGGATCTAATTAGCATAGAACATTTAGGAACATGTTTAAAAGCCGTATCCACAAATGAAGATACTATATTGCAAGTTGATTTAACAGATAACGATGAAGTTAATCAAACAATAATAAATCTTGATAAATTAATTAAAGAAACTACTAATCCTAACTTAATAATTAGATATGAAAAAAGATTAGCAAAACTTAAAGCTAAAGTAGCTATTGTAAAAGTTGGAGCTAATTCTGAAGTAGAACTAAAAGAAAAAAGAGATAGAGTAGAAGATGCTATTTGTGCTACAAAAGCTGCTATTAAAGATGGTATAGTGCCAGGAGGCGGTATAGCTTTGCTTAATGCTTCACAACAATTTACACCTGAATCTATTGGTGAAGAAGTTTTATATCAAGCTATAAAAAAACCTTTTGAAGTTATACTAAAAAACGCTGGAGTAGAAGACTATGAAGAACCTACTCAAACAGGACAAGGACTAGACGTGGTTACAGGAAAAACGGTTGATATGGTAAAAGCCGGAATTATAGATCCTTTGTTAGTTACTAAAAGCGCATTACTTAACGCAGCTTCAGTAGCCACTACTATATTATCAACTGATTGTGTAATTAATAATATAAGAGCATGAAAGCAGTAGGTAAGTATATAGTTATTGACCCAATAAAAGAAGTAGACTCTACTACTAAAGGAGGTTTAATACTAGCAGAATCACAAAGAGAAGACATAAGATATAGACGCGCTAAAGTTATTACAGTTGGGTCAGATGTTAAAGCTTTGAAGAAAGGTAATAATATATATTATGACAAAGCAGCTGGATTTAATATAGAGATAAATAAAGAACAATACAAGGTTATAAAAGAGTTTGATGTAGTTATTATACTATGAGAAAACTAACCTCATCTGACTTAAGAGAACTTAAAATTTTAAAACATTATCGAATTATACGTAAATGGGCATGCAAAACAAGTGATCTTAATGATGCGGACCTAGAACTTTTAATTTATCTTGAGTCAGTTGACTTATTTACTAAAGATGATTTTAAAAAAGGTACATACTCATATAGCTGGGACAACAGGCGCTGGAACAGATTATTGAAACAAGGGTGGATTACAGTGTGGAGAAAAAGAAACCGCACAACCCAAAAATATCACATATATAAAGTATCCACAAAGTGCAAACAGTTAATAAGTAGAATGTATCGTATTATGTTAGGCGAGGAAGATATGCCTACTAAAATATTTGAGAATAATAGTAGGTATAGCTTTACCGTTTTAGAAACAGCTATACGAAATGTAAACAAAGATAAAACAAGATAATATGGCATATAAACAACCATACAAAGGAGTTAATAAATCAGATGGTGCTTCATTACCATTTTTAGCAGCACTAGCACCTGTAGCAAAAGCAATAGGAGCTAAAGTTGCGGCTAAAGCTGCAGCTAAATTAGCTTTGAAAGCAGGAGCAAAAGCTATAGCTAAAAAAGGAGCTCAAACTGTGGCTAAAAAAGGAGCTCAAACTGTGGCTAAAAAAGCTGCCCAAGAAACAGGTAAAAGACTAGCTCAAGAAGGTGGTAAAAAAATAGCTGGCCAAGTAGCTAAAAAAGGAGCAGTTAATGCCGCTCAAAGTGTTATGCCTACATTACAAACTAATGTTACTTCTTCAGTTGCTAAAAGTGCTACTAAAAAAGGTTTAGGTAAAGCAGTGGCTAAAGCAGGTGAAGTAGGAAAAAATGCTATAAGTAAAGGTAAAGAAGTTATTCAAAAAGGAAAAGACATATACGACAAAGGAGCTAAGAAAGTAGCAGATGCTACAGGCCTTGAGGTTGATGATGTTAAAATAGGTGCTGAGAGTTTAGCTTCTTCTGCTAAAGCTAAAATTGGTGAAAAAATAGCAGAAAAGAAACAAGAAGGTCAAGATGCTATGGACGCATTAAATGCAAAGCAAACCTCTGATTTACCAGCTGCTTCAAGAGGCGATGGTTATGCTAAACAAGGAGCTTACGAAAAACCAGAAGGACCTAATATGTTTGATCATAGAAAAAATTATGGACCATCTATTAAATCTAAATATGCCAATGTTAAGCACGGTGCTAGTACAATTAATCCAGCCACCAATTCTAATGCTAAATCTGACTTAAAGGCATCTAATAATGATAAGTTATTATCTGTTGATCCAGGTAACTTATTTAAGAACAAGTTTGGAGATGATATGATTAGAAGTATTAGCGCACCAGTACAAGTTGGTGGTGTTACTTTTGATATTGGAGATGCTGTGAGACTAGGAGTAATGGGTGGAAAAGCTATAAGCAAAGGCGTTAAAGATAGAAAAAACATTAAAGCAGATAAAGATTTTAAAATAGCAAAAAAAGCTATTAAAGGTGATAAACCTGGTGAAGGATTAATTGCTAAAAAGAAAGCAGCTAAAAAAGCTTATAAAGCTGATAAATCAGGTACTAACAAAAACAACTTGACAGTAGCAAAGAACTCACTTAAAGCTAAAAGATTAGAAAAATCAAATATTAAAAACAAGATTAAAAATCCTAAAAAATAAAAACATGCCAAGTTACGGAGAAAAACAAGCACCAGCAGGAAAAGTTTTACATGGAAGATGTAAACCAATTGTAGGTACAAGAACAATGAAGTCAAACAATTCAACTATAACACCAAATTTGAAAAGTATTGACAATATACCTTATAAAGGTAATGCTGTTCTTAACGCTCAGAAATAATGCTTAGCGACATAAAGCTCTATATATTAAATGCTTTATCCTTTGGTATAACTATGATGGATTGGTTGGAGCCTGTATTAAAAATACTTTTGCTAATAGTAACTATAGGTTACACTGTGCATAGATGGATGATATTAAAAAATAAAAAATAAAGTTATGGATGGAGCAAGTTTTCTAAATAAATTTAGAGAAAGACTACAGCAAAAAAGAGATGCTAGACAAGAAATGCAAGGTATGCAAGATAATCAAAGTATGGGTCGAATAGATTCGACGCTAAACCCAATGTCTAATGGCACTGGCTCAGCTAGACCTAACTTTGGTCAGTTTGCCCAAAAAGCCATAGGCAGTGTTATGGGTGGAAACAAGATGGGTGATGCTTTAGGTTTTAGACAAGGTGTTAATGAAAAGTTAGATAAAATACAAGAAGCTGTAGGTTCTGATCAAGGAGATCCAAATGCTAATGCAGCTGGTATGCCCCCAGCAGATCCAATGAATCCAAATAATGCTACGTCAGACCCTAGTCTGTCACCAATGCTATCTAACTTAGGGGCTTCAGCTTCAGCTAAAAAAATTGCTAAAAAACAGGCTAAGCAATACGCAGCTGAAAAAGGCTTGTCAGACAAAGAAGCAAAGTCACTTAAAAAAGAAGCTAAGAAAAGCCAATCGTTTGATAGAAACAAAAATGAGCATGCAGATAATTTAGCAGGCGGCGCTAATAATAAAACTGTAAACTTTGGTGGTTCAATGAAAGATATTGATCCTCCAAAAGGTAATACGATGCATGCTTCATCTACAGGTGTTGCGAAGCCAGAAGGATGGGGACATGAACAATTGAAAACAGATGCTGTAACTGATCACGTTTTAGGAATGCGAGATATGGGGTTTTATTCAGATAAATACGCAATGGATCGTATAGCAGGAAAAATGGGTTATCCTGCATCTACATATGAAACAGTACGCCACCCAGGAGCAGATTCTACGGCTTTAGAAAAAACTATAGCTAAAGGTCCTAAAAAACCAGAGCTAAAGCTAAAAGCTACAAGAACAGTAAAAAAATTAGAACCTAAGAAAAAACTTATGGCTGCTAAAACTGTAGATAAAAAACTTATGGCTGCTAAAACTGTAGCTAAAATAAAAAAGAAGCCTTTGCAAAAAATGACTCCTAGACCAGCTAAAAAACTATGAGACAAATAAACAAGATTATAGTTCATTGTTCCGCTACCCGTGAAGGTCAAGATATTTCTGTTGACACTATAAGAAAGTGGCACGTTGAAGGTAGAGGTTGGTCTGACATAGGATATCATTTCTATATAGACATTCATGGCGATATACACAAAGGTAGAGACATCGCTAAGATTGGAGCTCACTGCAAAGGGCAGAATAGAAATTCAATAGGAATATGCTATGCTGGAGGCGTTGAGGCAGATGGTAAGACTCCAAAGGATACTAGATATGACTGTCAAAAAGAAAGTCTCTTAGCGGTGCTAAGAACATTAAAAGCAATGTACCCTGAGTCTCAGATACATTCACATAATGACTATGCTAATAAAGCATGTCCAAGTTTTAACGCAACTGAGGAATATAAGCACTTATGAAAATAAGTCAAAACACAGAACTTAAAATAGATCTTAAAACTATTTTAGGTATAATAATGTTTACAGCATCTTTAGTTGGTATGTATTATACATTACAAGACGATATAGCAGATGCTAAAAAAATGCCTAAAGCAGTTATAGATCGTATAGAATACGATTTAAAACAAGATTGGCATACTGAACATATAAATAGATTAGAAAACGAGGTTAAAGAACTTCGTGATTGGTGTAGACAAATAGATAAAGAATTAACAGATGGCAACAAAAAGAGGTAAAGCTAAAAAGAAAAACCCTTGCTGGAAAGGTTATACAGCAATGGGAGATGACGGTAAAATAGTCATGAAGAAAAAAGGTGACAAAATGGTTCCTGCTTGTCGTCCTATTAAAGATGGCGCTTCAATGAAGGGTGATCCTAAAGATAAAAAAGAGTTGAAACTAAAGAAGATGGAAGAGAAGACTAAACGAATAGGCATCAGACAAGGTGAGAAGACTAGGAGAGTTGAAGCTAGAAATTCTAAAAAATAATGAGACCACGAGGCAAAAACAATAAATGTGCTATTGCTTGGAAAAAGTGGGAGGCAGGCTATGCTAAAAAAAAAGGTGGTAAGGAAGAAGCCGCTAGAGAAAGAAGAGAGTTTTATTGTGATAAAGGTAAAATAAAATTACGTCCATCTACAGATGCTGATGTACCTTTAACAGACAAACAAATGGGTGCGAGTGCTGCTGAGCCTAGAAAAACAATAGGTAAAGGTAAAAACTTTAATAAAGCTAATCCTACAGGTACAGGTGCTAAAGCTGGTGGCGGTATGACACAGAAAGGTGTTAATGAATATAAAAGTAAAAATCCTGGTAGTAAACTAAAAACGGCTGTAACTAAAGATCCTTCTAAATTAAAACCAGGAAGTAAAGACGCTAAGCGTAGAAAGTCTTTTTGTGCTAGATCAAAGAGTTGGGATGGTGAAAGAGGTAGAGCAGCAAGACGTAGATGGAACTGTTAATACAAATATTATGAAATCAAGAGGACTAGGTGATACTATAGAAAAATTTACAAAGGCAACAGGTATAAAAAAAGTTGCAGATTTAATACCAGGTGGATGCAATTGTGATGAACGCAAACAATGGTTCAATAAGAATTTTCCATATAACATGAATAAATAAAACAAAATGGCTAAGAAATTTCCAGAAATAAAAGAAAAGAACGAAGGTAAATTCACTGCTTGGGTAGAAAAGAATATGGGTGGAATGGACACTTGTAAAGCTGCTAGCAAGATAATGAGATCTCGTACTAAAAAGTATTCTCCAGCTGTAGTTAAAATGGCTAACTATGCTAACAACTTTGGTTGCAAAACTAAAAAAGATGATGGTGCTTCAGTTCCTTTAAAAGGTAAACAAAAGAATTTACCAGAAGCTTTAAAAAATAAAATATTAGCTTCTGACGGTGCTTCAGTTAAAGATCCAGATATAAAAGCTGCTAAAAAAGAAATAAGAAAAGGAGCAAATGTTTTAGGAGGTGGAAATAAAATAGATGAATTTGGTTCCAAGCATGGATACCAGTCTAAAAAAACCAATGAGTTAGACAATAGTAGATTAGTACAGAGAAAGAAAAGACAATATAGAAAAGACGAAGCTAAAGCTAATGCTAAAGGATACAAAGGTAAAGAAGCTAAAAAAGATTGGAAAGAAGCTGAAGATCTTGGAGGTACTGCAAAAAGTAGAAATAAAATGAGAAAGCAGGAAGCTAAAGATATTACAGAAAGAGCAAAGGACAGAAATAAAGCATCTAAAAAAGGTTCTAAAATTAATAGAAAAATAGCTAGACTTGAAAAGAAAAAAATGTAAGTTATGGAAAAAATAAAAGAATATATAAATCACCCATTATCTAAATGTATAGTTGCAGCTATTATTGGCGCAGCTTTATTACTAGAAAAACATCCAATGTATGCAGGTTTTGCTTTTGGATATGGAATAAGAGAATTATTTTTAGCTTTTAAATCAGAGTAAATGAGTTTTAAACTTAACGGAGCACCTTACAATAAAGACAATATGAATATTGCAGTTTATCGTAAAGATCTTAAAGATGGTTCTGCCGGTAAGTCTAATCATACTGGTATCATAGTAGATACTAACGTAGATAAAAAAACAGAAGAAGCTGTAATAGCTCACGAAACAGTTCACCAGCACCAACAGCGTAATGGTGAATTAGACTATGACGAAAAAAATTTCTATTGGAAAGGCAAAACTTATCCTAGGGAAAATTTAAACGAACACAACGAGAATTTACCATGGGAAAAAGAAGCCTATGCTAAAAGCAATGGTATACTAAATGGAAAACAAGAAGATATGAAAGAAAGATTTCAACTTAAAGGTTATAGAGGTAATAATAAACCTTTTAAAACAATGTCCGATAGAGGATTAATAGGTCCAAGCATGGAGGATAGTGATCCACCTATTGTTTCAGGTCCTGTAGTTAAAACAAAACCAGTACATACACAAGATGTTAATCCCGACACTGGAATGAAAAGATTAACTATAGAGTCTAATGAAATAGGAGGCGGCACAGGAGTTGGATATGAAGAAGCTTATAAAAATGCTGATAAAAATAAATACCCAACTTTTCCTGATTTCAAAAAAGCAGCTGAAAGTTATAACAAACCAAAAAAACAGGTTTTTGAACAAATACCTATTAAGGGAGCTATAAAAATAGATACTCAACCAAAGATTAGAGATATACAAACTGTCACTACACCAACACCACCTGAAAAAACTCCACCACCGTCTAAAAAAGATAAACCTAAAAAAAATAAATATAAACCTAAAAAACAAAAAACAGTTAAGTACAAAAAGAAGAATAGAAAACCTCAATTTTCTGTTAAAGCTAGCACTAGCTGTCTTAAAGGAATGAAATGTTAGAAAATGTCTAAGAGTAAAAAAAAATTTAAAGATACTAAAATAGGGGCTTTTTTAAAAAATAAAGCTCCTAAAATTCTTGACACTATAGGAGATGTGTTGCCTGATCAAGGAGCTTTTGGTGTTGTAAAAAATTTAATATCAAGTGATTCTAATATTAAGCCAGAAGACAAAGAAATGGCTTTAAAATTATTAGAGCAGGATATAGCAGAAATGAATAACATCTCTAGCAGGTGGGCTAGTGATATGAAAAGTGATTCATGGTTAAGCAAGAATACAAGACCTATGACACTTATATTTTTAACATTAGCAATGACAATATTTATAATACTAGATTCAACGGTATTATTAGAAATAAAAACAGGTTGGGTTTCATTATTAGAAGCCTTACTAATCACAGTATATGTAGCGTACTTTGGATCTAGGGGCGCAGAGAAAATAACAAAAATAAAAAAATAAAAAATGGCAAGTTTAGAAGGAAATTTCCAAGCTCAACCTAGAGTCTTTGCTCATGATATGATTCCATTGGCAATAGGTAATATAAACCCAGATGGTGGTTTAAAAATGACAGCAGCTGGAGCAGGTTATGCAGCTGGAGATGTTATAACATTATCTACAGGTGCAGGTGCTACTCAAGCTGCAAAAGTAAAAATACTAATAGTTACAAGCACTGGAGCTATAAACTCTTTTGAATTAACATTTACGGGTGTAGCTCAAAAACCTTTTGGTGAAGGATACGTCGTAGGTGATAGTTTAACTGACGCTGGATCAGGTGTAGCAGCTTTTACAGTAGAAAATATAGATATACCTTATTCTGGTGAAAGAGGAGCTTGTATATATGCTGGTATAGCTATTGATACAGGTTTAGATCTAATATTAGAAAGTGGAGAACTCTATAACGGAGACCCGTCGTCTCCCGCTGTTACAGATTACACAGCTAGATTAAAAGGTATTACTGCTGGTTCATTTTTACCAGTGTTAGCAAAAAGAGTTGTTGCTGTTAATTTATCTAGCGGAACTTACGGCGCAGGTGACCTTATAGCAATGTACTAGAACTATGTTTATAGGTCTTGGGAAAACATTACCGCAAATAGCAGATCTACCTGGACCATCTAGGCCTGGTTATGGAACTCGTGATAAAAACTTTACTATGAAGTGGGAAACCACAACAAGCAACGAGGATATAATAGTCATGGGTTGTAGGTTTGGTTTTAACGCATCGACTCTTGCTCAGCATTATGACTTTAACGTAGATTGGGGAGATGGAACAAATGAAGATATTGTATTAACAAATACTAACTCTCCGGGGTTTTCTCATACTTATACAGACGCAGGTGTTTATACAGTAAAGATAAATGGTAAATTTGGGGGTCTCTGTATGGGAGACAATACTTCTGGTAATACCGCGTCTAATAGAGAAAAACTTAAAGAAATTACAAACTGGGGAGATACTGGTATTGCGACGTTAAACAGTATGTTTAATGGTTGTACTAATGTAACAATAACAGCTAAAGACGCTCCTACTGTAGCTCCAGGTGGCATGGTTAACAGTACTTATGATTACATGATTTACAATGCTAATAGCATAACTTCTCTTGACATGAGCAAATGGCCAGCAGAAATATTTGTTATTCAAAGAGGTTATTATGCTTTCGGTAGAGCTGATAATTTAACTTCAATTAAGTTTCCAAAAGGTGTAAGAATAACTGGTGCCGTAATGCAATATATGTTTTATGAAAGTGGATCTGCTGGTTCTAGTTTATCTATAGACATGCAGGACGTAAAAGTAGAAGCTAACAATGTAGACATAAGACAAGCATTTTATTTATCTCCTGTTGTTGAAATGAAAATGAGTGGCTGGGATATAAGTGGAAGTATTCTTAACATGCAATACTTTCTATCTTCAAGAGCAGAAGGTGCTACAGCAGCTAATGACGCAATAGATTTATCTAATTGGAAGACCAGTGGAAGTGGAACAGGTATATTAAGTTTAAATTCTCTTGGTTTGTCTTGTAAATTTCCAGAAATAAATACAAGCGGTTGGACACCAGGTGTTACAGAGAATTGTACTGATATGAGAAATCTTTTAAGAGCTTCTGAAGTAATAAGATGGAAAGGTTTAGATAGAATTAGATTAGATGGTTTAACTATTTTTTCTAATGGTGGATATCAAGGTTTGTTTGAGTACGCAACGAAATTCAGTTTTGGTCCAGCTGGAGGTGAATATAACTTTGCTTCAGACGCTTTACCAGCTAGTAATACAAACTCTTTACAAATGCATTCTTCGTTTTATCAATGCGGATACGGTTTAATGAGTGGAGGAACTCAAGAAGAGAAAGAGGCTATGCACGCGCCAAATATGTCTAATTGGAACATGAGTAATATAACAAATTTAACAAATTGTTTTTTAGCTGCTCAGTGGAAAAATCAATTAGATACTAGTAATTGGGATTTAAGCTCACTAACCACAGTATACAGGGCTTTCTACGCACTTGGTAATATAAGGCACAATAAAGCAACTGAAGATTGGGTTATAGACTTAAAAGATGCTAATATATCTTCTTCTCTAACTACTATGTATGGTATGGTTCATGCGGCTAGTATACAAGCAATTTATTTAGATGGTACAAATGACTTTAGTGGTGTAACAAGCATGGATTATATGTTTTATGTTACTGGTGGAAGTACTACTAATGAAATAGAGTTTAGAATATCTGATACTGCAGATTTTTCAAGTTTAAATACTTGGAGATTTTGGGCTACTACAAAGTTAACTGCAGAATCTTATAGTAGGTTTTTAAGAAGATGTTCTGCCACAAATAACTTAACTAGCGTTGTGGGTCAAGCACAGAGTACTAGATATTTAGGTGATCAGATATTTCCAACTGTAAGGTCTAGATCTATGACAACTTGGACCACAGCAAACGAAGTAACTGACACAAATGCTGACTTTGTTGCTTTAGGTGTTCAAGTAGGAGATGTAGTAGCATGCAACTCTAGTAATAGTTTTAAGTATGCTTTAATAACAAACGTCACAACTAACACCCTAACGTTGAACGGCAGTATAGTTAGCAGTGCATATAGGTACTACAATGTGCAACAGAGCGCCACCGCTCTTGCTAAGTATGATTTGATTGGTACTCAATCTTGGAGCATTGCAGATAACGGTCCAGAATACCCCCTTTAAATGATAATTATGAGCGTAATAGGTATAGGAAAAAATGATTTAGAACCATGGTTATTGATGAAAAAAGATAATGATATTTTACTTTTTGGTAGAATAATAGATGATAGTTCGTTAACTTACAACGATTTAACAATACAGTTAATATCTTACCCCAGCGAGAATGAGTTGCAAGAGGCGGTAGATACATTAGTTGGAGAGTCTGGTTATTATCAATATCAAGCTGAACACGTTAACATTGGCATAGAAGATCAACAAGAAGAATACTTAGGAACATCAGTTAAATATCCACCTCTTTAGATATGTTTATAGGAATAGTAAATATCATACCCGAACGAATGGTTCCACCAGGTGACTCTATAAGACCTACACCAGGAAACCCATTTGATATTATAACAGAAATAGGAATTTTAATAAAAGCTGAGACTACAAACCTACAGCTTGTAACAGAAGACGCACCATAATATGGCAACTAAATTTTCAGACTTTACAGCACAAGCAGCTACAGGAACAACATTTGTAGTAGGATATGATGGGACTACAAACACGCAGTACTCACAAGATAATTTAACTAACTTTGTTTTAGATGGTACTTTAA
>Ga0098059_1000962_pt1 | contig 15163 bp, 7 predicted proteins | sample 20_taG_FD_92580 | JGI IMG/M metagenome (GOLD analysis project Ga0098059, IMG submission 92580) | Marine viral communities from the Subarctic Pacific Ocean - 20_ETSP_OMZ_AT15318 metaG | ecosystem: Environmental > Aquatic > Marine > Oceanic | place: Subarctic Pacific Ocean | collected 2015-01-19
GATAATTTTTCCGTAGCTCCTTTTGCTGAAATGGTATAAGTCTGAACGGGTTGCCAGTTCTGAAAAACTTCATCTTGCCAATCGGTATCAGGTAAGGCTCCTATATTGTTATATGTACCGGGATTAACCTCATTAATATAATTTGCAAATTCAGGTCCTGACATTACGCCAATTTTATTGGCAATATTCTCCAATCCATACTCGGAAGAAAAAGAAATACTTCCTTCTCCCTCCTTAGCAGTTTTAGTGGTAATTAAAATCACACCATTCGCTCCACGAGTACCATAAATGGCTTTTGATGAGGCATCTTTTAAAACCTCAACTGATTCAATATCATTACTATTTAAAAACCCAATACCACCTTCTATGATAACTCCATCTACAACATATAGAACTCTGTTATCATTTAATGTATTGATTCCTCTTAAACGAACATTAGATTCCGAACCTGGCTGACCAGAGCTATTTAAAACCTGTAAACCCGCTACTTTACCCTGTAAAGATTGCATAGGATCAGCTGCAGGAGCCTTTATCATTTCTTCGGACTTAATTGAACTTATAGATCCCGTTAAATCACTCTTCTTAATAGCTCCATATCCAACAACTACAACCTCTTCCAGCGCTTCTATATCTTCTTGAAGTTGAATATTTATAGTTGTTCGGCCATTTACCGACACTTCTTGGGTTTTATAACCTATAAAGGAAAACCTTAAGATTGCATCTTCTGCAACATCCAATTTATAATTACCATCTAAATCAGTAATCGTTCCTCTATCGGTTCCCACCACTTTAATAGAAACTCCGGGAATGGATTCTTGATTTTTGAAATCCGTTACTGTTCCTTCCAATTTTACTTGAGCCAAGGCTGAGCTGCCCAAGAAAAAAAACAGTATAAATATTTGTATCTTTTTATTCATAAGAAAACATTTTAGGCGCTAGATTTAGCCATAATTCTAACTTACTTTAATTGAAGTTAAGCGATTGTTTTCTTGAAATCAAAATTATAAAATAGATATTTTTATATTATACAATTGGATTTAAAGCTTAATTTTAGATTTTTATAACGCTTTAAAAACAATATATTTTAGGCGATAAGAATTAATGGAGGGATATTTTATTTTTGTTGTCCTGATTAAAAAACAATAAAAATAATTTTAACATATTATTAGAATATTGCAATTATTACCTTACTTCTACAAAATTGGCAAGTCTTTCATAACCAAAGTGGAGTAAGTTATTTAAATAGGACTTACCGTTACTCTCAATTTCTTCTTCTACTTTCTTCTTAAATTCCCAAATAGTATTTCTTCGCATGTCCATAATATCAGAAAGTTCATCCAAGGTATAACGGTCTTCATTGAGATGGGCATAAACAATAAAAAAGGCTTTAGGCAAATCAAATTTAATGCCTTTAAAAATGGTGAATGCTGTTGGACTTTCGTTATAACCGCATTTCGTGCATCTTCTGGCTAAACTCGAATTATTCAAGTGAAATTTTTGATTGTTACATTTTTGACATTCGTAACCCTCTTTCCACTTAAATGCAGCTAAGATTTCAAGACATTGCTCTTTTGTGGTGAAAATATCGGTAAACTCTTCAAAATTCAGATTTTTATTTAGTAATCGTTCTCTCTGAATTTTCTTGATATTGTTTTTTAATCGCCAATTATCTAGATCCAACATTGAATTGATTTCAGCAATTTCTCGTGATTGTTTATTTATTTGTTCATTAGTCTTCTCAAGTTCTTTATTCTTTTCATTAATATCCCTCGTTCTCTCTTCTACTTTTTTCTCTAAGCCCTTATTAATTCTATTAATGACTTTTACATTTTGTTCATGCTGAGTCACAATCCTTTTAAGGGCCCTATCTCTATTTGCCTTTAGAATTCTAACTCTGTCAGATAGTGCAAAGGTTAAAAATAACATCTCCAGAATAAATCCAATATGAAGGCTATAATAATTAAAAGTACTGAAAGGAATTACTGACCAATTGATTAGTGCGCGCATTAAAAAGCCAGAAAACAGAATCCCATAAGCCACCACGAAAAAACGAGCAGGCTTATACCCTCTTCTGAAAACGAAAATACTGCTCACGAAAATTAGGGATAAAAGAATTATTTCAATGTTTCGGAAACGAAATAGAGTAGGATCAAAAAATAAAGCATAAACAAAAAGTGCTGATCTTACTATTAAAACTCCAATAATCCATTTATGAATTTTGGGAGCCCTTATTTTAGTATTCAAAAACCGAATTGAAAATATAGTAGACCAGAAAATAATAGAATAAAGTGCTACACCATAAGCTAACTGATTCCATTTCGGTTGCTCAGGCCATAAATATTGGTAGGCTACGCCATCTATACATAAAGCATAGAAGCCTACGCTCAAAATGTAGAAGGTATAGTAAATATATTTGATTTCCCTGATGGCCAGGTAAATCAATAAATTATACAGAGAAATGATAATAATCATTCCATAAAAAATTCCATAAAGGAAATATTCATTTAAGCTATATTGAATAAATCGATCAATACGTTTTATGGCTATTCTGATATCAGCATATTGAGAGTTCTTTACTTGAATATAAGCTTCATAACCACTATTTGCATCTAATGTCAAATCAAAATTTTTGTGTTTTATGGATTTGCTACTAAATGGATAAGCATCACCCAAATTATACTTCCGGTATAAGCCTCCATCTTGTCTGAGATAAACATTAATACTATCGATGGTTTGATCATAAAATTCAAGAATGTAATTCCCATCATATTCAGGTAGATTAAAATCAAGTTTCACCCAATAAGTAGAATTTCTATTGTAATCATCCGGTTCAAAATCAGGTTTTTGGGTGAAATTGGATTGAAATGAAGTAGCTTTTACGTCAGAGAAGGTCAATTGATTGCTTTTATCCTCATAAGAATACAATTGCTTCATGCTCAGGATAACCTCTTCCTGATCTTGCTTTATTTCAAGAGGAGTGTATTGCAATTGAATGGACAATATGAAAATATATAAAAACATCATATAATGATTATCTCTCTAATCCTGCTTAACCAAATAACCAATTCATCACAAAAACTGTCGGCAAATTCAGTCTCAAATTAGAAATGAAGATTATACTTTGACAAAGAAGGACTAATATAAGCCCTAATTCTTTAAAATTTAGAAAGTATTAAAAGCTAGTTTAACTAATGAGCTAAAAATGCTACTTTCTTCTAATTTGATTTATTCTTTCTTTATAATTAATTATAGAATAATATAATTTATCCTATATTAGATTTTTTTTAAAATATTTTAACCTTAAATTTTAGTTATGTTCACATCAAAACCTTCACAATCATTAGCTTATAGTGCTATAATATTTATTGTATTTTTTTGTTTCTCGTGTACGCAAAATAATAAAGAATATAAAGCAAAAGATACTCAGCCTTCAAAGGATGAAATGGTATTAAAACCATTCGCTGACAATAATGAAATTTATCCGCCAGATTCTATTTATTCAGGTCCTTTTTTTAAAGCTAATTATGATTACCCTAAAAGTGTAGCTCCACAAGAATATCCTTGGGAAAAAATCACCAAAGGCAAAGCCATTACAAAAGAAAATGCAAGCGAATATATTATGTCCATTAGGGAATATATTAAAGACGCCATGGCTGTGATGATCAATGAACCTACCAACTGGCCCTCAAGCGAATACCGAAAAGATTGGTACAATATGGGCTGGAGTGCTCAAACTTATGAGAAATTGGGGTGGGATGGTCTTGAATCAGTCTATGGAACTATGACCGGACAAGTACTAAAAAATGATGTTTTTAAAGATTACGGTTTTGAAGGCCCCATGCAAAATCATGCCTTAGTTTATTATAATGATGTGGCTTCTTTGAGTCTTGATAAACTTTGGAAATCAAATGATGAAAGTGGATTTTACCCTGAATACACAACAGAAGCGGCTCAATTTAAACAAAATGCCATTATTATTAAAGCTGCCGGCACCACGGCTACGGCTGAGGATTGGAATATAATGGAAGGAGCAGGAACTTTTCCTATTTATAGAGAAATGGAGTTTGGACCCTTGAAGGGTAAAGGGCCAGTTTTACAAGATTTGGCCTGGATTCAATTTGATATTATCATTAAGGATACCATCGCCTCTCCTGAGACTGGTTGGGTATTCTCTACCTTTATCTATGATAAGAAAAGCACAGGGAAAACAACTTTTGATCGCCTAGAGCTTCTAGGGGTTTCCTGGGGTAATGATCCCGGTAAAATGGATACTACAGAAGTCTTAGCCGAAACTTACCTTAATCCTGATGCACCTGAATATTATAAAGCTAATATTGGTTATGGAGATAGACTTTCCGGCCCAATTGATGTGGCTTTAGTAGGTGGCATTAAAGCAGACGGAACTCCAGACAGTGTTTTTGTATTGGATGAAAATGGAAAAGCTGCTGGAGGTAAGTCTTACCTGCATTTTAGAGCTTCAGCCTGTATGAGTTGTCATGGAACCGCTACTTTCCCTCCTCAAAACGATTTTTATCCATCTCCTAAGCAAAACTTGGTTTATACTGACACACTTTATAATCCACTAAGTAAAGGATGGGAAAATTATTACCAAAATCGATCAGGTAATGAAATTATGCCCGCATTAGATGGCGAGCAAAAAGCAACTATGGCACTTGATTATGACTTGTTTATGCAGTTCGCATTAAATAATTCACGTTTGTCTGGAAATTATCAAAACAAACCTGAGAAACCTGAAGATTATGAAGGATTGAGCCATGAAAAATATCCTGCACTTTATATGCCTAGATCAAAATAAGACCTTCTACGGGAGGCAACTTATCGATGATTTGTTGCCTCCCGTCTTAAAAATATCCTAAGAATTTTATTTTAAAATAGTTAGGTAGATATTTACATGATTGGAAAAACGAACAACATAGTTTTTTTTTGAATAAAATAGCATTATGGAGGGAGAATTAATTTATAATTCAACATCGACCAGTATTTATAAGACCAATTTGGCTGCTTACGATTCAGATGTTTTAGTTAAGCTTTTGAAAAAAGAACATGAATCGGAGAAAAAAATCAATCAGTTTGAAAATGAATTGCACATAAGCAGTAAGCTTGAAAACAGTGGTTTTAGAAAAGCCTTGGATAAAACTTTTATTGAAGGCCAACATGCTTTAGTACTAGAATATGTTCATGGACTTCCATTATCTCAGTTTTTCACTAAACCCGCTAGTATATCCGATTTTTTAAATGTTGCCATTCAATCAGCAGAACTATTAGGTAAGCTACATCAAAAGCATATTATTCATAAAGACATTAATAGCAATAATATTCTTTATGATCAAAGTAATAAAAAAGTCTCTATCATTGATTTCAATATATCATCTGAAATTAATCTAAAATCAAATCATTTAGAAAATCCCGATCGCCTCGAAGGCACTTTGCAATATATCTCTCCTGAGCAAACTGGTCGTGTTAATCGCATTATTGATTATAGGTCTGATTTATATTCCTTGGGTATTACGCTATATCAACTATTATGTGGAGCGCTCCCCTTCAATACTAAAGATTCATTAGAATTAATTCATTTTCATATAGCGAAAAAGCCTGTAGCCCCGCATAAGCATAATGAAAAATTACCCGCTGTAATTTCAGAAATAATTCTCAAGCTTCTTTCAAAAAATGCAGAAGACCGATATCAATCTGCAGAAGGACTTTTACACGACCTTAAAAAATGCCAAAGTGCATGGGAAAAAGATGGGAAAATTGGAGATTTTATAATTGGTCAAGAAGATTTCTCTAAGCAATTCAGTATTCCTGAAAAACTGTATGGAAGATCATCGGAAATACAACAGTTGATGGAAGCTTTTAATAGGGCGAGTAATCTTGATAAGGAATTAGTTTTAGTCTCCGGTGCATCCGGAACAGGGAAATCAGCCTTAATCAGCGAAGTAAACAAACCTATTACCGAAAAGAAAGGAGAGTTTCTAGGAGGTAAATTTGATCAATTCCAGCGAAACAACCCATATTTCGCCATAAGTCAAGCATTTAAAAGTTTTACACAATCCATATTGACCAAGGAAGAAAGTCAATTAAATTTATGGAAAGAGAAAATCCAACATGCATTAGGTGAAAATGGAGAGGTTTTATTGGAGATAATTCCTGAAATGGAGCTCGTAATTGGCGAACAACCTCCTTTGGCGAATTTAGGTGCTTCTGAATCTCAAAACAGACTAAACTTTGTATTTACAAAATTTATTAAAGCCATTGCTCAGCCTGAACATCCTTTAGTGCTTTTTGTAGACGATATGCAGTGGGCAGATACTGCCTCATTAAACTTAATACATGCGATTCTTTCAGATAAAGAGATAGAAAACTTATTAGTTATTTTATCTTATCGAGACAATGAAGTGCCAGAAGCACATCCATTTCAGTTAATGTTAGACAAGCTGAAGCAGAATGAACTGGCCATTAATAAGATTAAATTAGGTAATTTATCCATCAATTCCATCATCGAACTTTTAGAGGACGCTCTATTAGACAAAGGATCACATATAAATGCCTTAGCGGAATTAATTCAAAAGAAGACTGGGGGAAATGCATTTTTCGTTACTCAGTTTCTAAAAAATCTTTATGAAGAAGCTTACATAACCGCAAAACCAGGCGAAAGAAAATGGAGCTTTGATTTAGAAAAAGTAAATAAAATGGGATTCAGTGATAATGTACTGGATCTTATGATGCAAAAAGCAGAAAAACTACCTTCTTCATTGCAAGAAATACTCAAAACTGCTTCTGTAACTGGAAATACTTTTAGCTTACAGGAATTGGCACAACTATCCAATAAGAAAAATGAAGAAGTTGCTCCTGTTCTTAAAAATGCGCTGCAAGAAAATCTAATTGTCCCAATCCGGGATAATATTGCGCTATTATCATCTTCTGAAATTAAAGAAGAAATAGAATTCAAATTCGTTCATGATAGAATCCAACAAGCTTTTTATGAATTATTAGGGACTGAAAAGGCACAATTACTACATCTCTCTATTGGGCGAATGATTAAGGCAAAAGTATCCAAAACTCAAGAAAGCAATTTGCTTTTTGATATGGTTAATCATTTCAATCAAGCCTTACCTTTAATAACTGAGACTAAGGAAAAGATAGAGGTGAGCAAATTGAATGCGGATGCATGTGAAAAGGCCATTTTGAGTGCCGCTTATGAATCCGCTCTAAGCTATGCAAAAAGCGGTATGGAATTGATTGAAGGAGAGAACATTAGTAATGAATCTAATCTTTTATATCAAATAAATCTTAGAAGGGCGGAGGCAGAACATTTGTGTGATCAAGATGAAGCAGCAAACCAATTCTATGATAAAGCCATTGAATTAGCAAAAGATAAAATCCAAAAAGCGGATGCCTACGAAAAGAAAATTCATTTCTATACCAACATAGGTGATTTCAAAAAAGCGTACGCAACCGGAAGCGAAGTTTTAAACAAAATATTCCATATAAAACTGCCTCAAAACCCTCCTAAGCCTGCTTTGATCATCAATATGCTGAAGACTAAAAGCAAATTTAAAGGGCAACCCATCAGGGATTTTGTAAACCATAAAGCAGCTGAGGATAAGGATATTATTTTGGCTGTTAAACTAATGGCCGCTATCCTAAAGTCAGCTTATCAGATCAAACCAGAATTAGCCGTTGCCAATGCTATGGTGATGGTAAATTTGTGTATGAAGAGAGGAAATACCTCAGAAAGCGCTATCGGATATCTTGTGTTTGGAGGGATTTTCATGGGTGGTATTTTGGGCATGCGTAAAATTGGTCAGCAATTTGGTCAACTGGCCAGAGATCTCAATGAAAAATTTGGCAACATGACCCAGCGAAGTGAAGTACTTTTCGTAAACGGTTATTTTGCAACCTCTTGGTTAAACCCAGCCATTGAAGCCGAAAGCTACTTTAGCAAAGCCTATGAAACAGGTTTGGAAACAGGTGATCTTTTCCACACAGGTTGTAGCTGTTGTGCCACTTTACAGCATCAGTTGATGCGGGGAGTTTCATTAAAAGAAATTGAAAAAAAGGCTTCTGCGTATGAGGAATTACTTGAAAACCTATCTAATAATCAAGAACTCATAGGGACGGTTAAAGCCGTAAAACAAGCAGTTCTTTGCTTTCAAGGAAAAACTTCACGGGCTACCTCTTTTGATGATGAACATTTCTCTGAAGAAGAATATACATCCCAAACAAAAAATTATGTATCTCAACATTTTGCTCACTATTTTTTCATCAATCAATTATTTAATCAATATCTGAATAGGGACTTTGAAAATACAGAAGATACCATTCAAAAATCGAAGGAAATGATGGATGCTTCTGCTGGTATGTTGCACAGCACGGAACATTATTTTTGGGCAGGAATGAATAGTGCTTTAATGCATAAAAAATATGGTGGGAAAAAATCTATTTTAAATTCGGCTGTTAAGAAATTTAAGAAATGGAAAACTCAGAATCCACATAATTTCGAAGCTAAATATCTATTCCTAAAGGCAGAAGCCGAATTTATTAATAAACAATATTGGCAAGCTTCAAAAACATACACACAAGCAATTGAGAGTGCTAGAAAGTTCCATTATCACCACCTTCCAGCTATGATTCATGAGCGTATGGCCGAATTAATGGACATAGAAGACCGTCATGAAGAAGCCAAATATCATCTTAATAGAGCCATTATAATTTATAACAAACAAGGCTTCTTAAATAAAGCTGAGCAATTGCAAAAGAAGCAAAGTACAGTTTATGGTGGCAATGATATCACATTATCCACTCAAGCAACCAGCACAGCAAAAATCACGGAATTTAACTTCGAAGGTGCTAATACAATAGATATCAATACCATTATTAAATCCTCTCAGACCTTATCTGGAGAGGTTGTTTTATCTAAATTATTAGATAAGGTGATGCATTTAGTAATTGAGAATGCTGGCGCTGAGAAAGGGTTTTTAATGTTGAAAAATGAAGAAAGTCAGGAGTGGTTTGTAGAAGCTAGTTGTAATGTTGAGAATACGGAAGTTGAATTGATGCAACATATCCCTATCAAAGACATGATGCCAAGGGGTAAAAATCCTCAAATTTCAGCTGGAATCGTTAATTACGTTATGCGAACCGAAGAAAGTTTAGTACTGAATGATGCTTCAAAAGAAGGTAATTTCACTCAAGACGAACATATATTGATTCATAATCCTAAATCAATTTTGTGTATGCCTTTAATATATAAAGGTAAAATGTTAGGGATTTTGTATCTAGAGAACAATCTTTCTTACGGAGCTTTTAATGCCGACCGAACACGAATTCTTAATATGCTCACGACCCAAATGGCTATTTCTATAGAAAATGCCATGCTCTATGAAAATCTGGAGGAAAAAGTGCAGGAGCGAACTGCTGAGGTAGTAGAACAAAAAGAAATCATTGAGAAAAAGAATGAAAATATTACGGCCAGTATTAAATATGCCGAAAGAATACAAAGTGCTGCTTTGCCTACAAATGAAAGTATAAGTGAATCTCTAAAAGAACATTTTATATACTTCAAGCCCAGAGATATAGTCTCAGGTGATTTTTATTGGTTCGCTAAAACCGAAAATAAAATATTCATTGCTGCTGTTGATTGTACCGGACATGGTGTGCCAGGAGCATTCATGTCTCTGGTAGGCGAATCTCATTTGACCAGTATAGTCAGGCAAAATAACATTTTAGAGCCCGGTAAAATTTTAGACCATCTACATAATGCGATTCAGCGCTCATTAAAGCAAAAGGAAACGAACAATCAAGATGGAATGGATGCCGCTCTTTGTGCCATAGACACAGAAGCTAATACTCTGGAATTTGCCGGTGCAAACAATCCATTGGTGATGGTTGACCAAAAAGGAGAAATGACCATCGTTAAAGCCAATAAAATGGCTATTGGTGGTAAAAGAAAAACTAAGAAAAATGAAAAGTTCACTAATCATAAATTTGATCTAACAAAAGGAACTACTTACTATATTTATTCTGATGGCTATGCAGATCAGTTTGGCGGACCTGATGACAGGAAATTCATGGTGAAGAAAATGAAAGAACTTTTACAGAAAATTGCTTTAGAGCCTATGGAAAAACAAAAATCTATTTTAGATGACAGATTTGAAAGCTGGAAAGGGCAACAAGCACAAGTTGATGATGTATTGGTAATTGGGTTTAGATATGATGGTTGAGTTATAGCTTTTGTATGGGTGGTATAATTTAGCTTTTATTAATACATTTCACTAAATCTTAACTAAACCAAATGAATTACAGTGATCCTTTACTCAATGGTTCAGAAATTGAATAATATTGATTTATTGCTCCTACATTTAATAATTGATTTTGCTTTTTAGCAGATAATTCATATTTCTTATTTCCTGCAATTAAGGATTCTAATGGGATTCCCAAATAACGATTCAATAAGGTAATCATTTTGAGTGTTAGAGGCCTTTTCCCATTTAATACTTCTGAAACCCTAGTTTTACCTCCAAAGAGAGGTGCTACATCTATTTGTTTTAAGTTCATTTGATCCATCCTGAATTTTATAGCTTCAATTGGATTTGGAACTCCTAAAGCATGATTCTCTTTTTCATAATTTTCTATCAATAATGATAATAATTCTAACTCCTCCCCTTCTTTAGTATCTGGCTCAATAGCATCATCATTGCTATGGATTATATGATAAATACGTTCACAGGCTTTATCGTATTCTTTTTCTGTTTTTAATATTTTAATTCTAGCCATCATATTTTACTGTTTTTGCATCAATTCTATCATATTCAGCATGCGTACCAAACCAAACTATAAAAATAATTCTGAGTTTATATTCAATATCCACTATCAATCTAAAGTCATTTCCCTTTATATTAAAAATAACTCTCTTAGAACTGATTATACTTGCGTTTCTATATTTCGCCTTTAACTCATTAGAATTGTTCCAAATGGAATATCTAGCTTCATACAACCATGCCTTCAAGGATTCTTCAGCTGGCTTGTATTTAGCCTGCTCACAATAATCGTTTAGAGTTCTCTCCTTGATAATTCTCATACAATACAAAGATAGGAAAAGTTCCCAAAAAGAGTAACTTTTGCTCCTTATTCCAACTCCACCTTAAACATCTTTCCATTTCTACCCGCCATCAAGGCAGTTCTACTGTCAATGAAAGTAGCAGTCCAAATGTCTTCTTTGCTTAGGCTTTGCCATTTTTGTTGATCACCGAGCCAGATTTCAGCTCCTTTCGGGCCACAAACCAGTATGAACTCATTTTCTAAATAATGCGTAACTGCCATGCCGTAGAAAGAACCGGCAGTTTGATGCTGAGGCAAAACTTCCCACTTTTCGCCATTACTTTCAGAATAGAAAACATTCTCTAATTGCTGATCAGTTATTGCCAAATCACCACCCGTGATCCATAATTTATCATTTGTTTTTTTAATGGAAGTCAAGCCTGCAAATTCACCGGTCATCATAGGAGTGCTTTTCACTTCCCAACTTCTTCCATAATCTGAAGTGTAAAAAACTCTAGCACTTCCATTTGCTCCTGTAGCTATCCATGCTTTTCCTTCTTCACCTGTCAAAATATTGCTGCCGCTTGAGGCAAATCCGCCTTCGCCTTCATTAGCCATTGGGGCAGTTGGAATACGAGTCCAGCTTCTGCCAAAATCAGTGGTCTTTAGGATATATGCCAATGAATCAATCGCATCTCCATATACTAAACCTTGACCATTTCCCCAGAATTGCACCGCATCTATAAAGCCTTGCTCATTTTCCATTTGAAAAACTTTACTCCACCCTGAATTTTCATGGAAATAGAAGATTTGGCTTAATTTCCCTTCTCCAGCACTTAATACAATGGCCTCCTTATCACTAATGGGATGGACATCCCTAAATTGCAAGCTGTCAACTTTAGGGTAAGTAAAAACTTGCCAGTCAGCTCCCGCATTGGTGGATTTCAGTAAAGTGGAATATGTTCCACTTGCCCAAACTATGGAGTCGTTGAATGATTGCAAACCAATTATTAATGCATCAGTCTTAGTTTTGTGCTCTGTAACTTTAGGGCTTACTTTATTACTTCCGCAGGAAAATGCCATAATTAGTGCACCTAAGACTAAGCTGTAGCTTACTATTTTTTTACCAATCAAAATATTCTTCTTCATTTAATTCGACTTCTTTTTTCTCTTTTTCAGGAAGTTTTTCTCCTTTAATTAATTTCTTTAAAGTTTGTCCCTCTTCTTTGACCCTTTCTGCAAGAGATTGTAATGAACGCTTTTTATCCCAGCTAACTTCAAAATCATCTGTAGTTCCTATAATTTTAAGATAAAGATTAGAGAACTCTCCACTTTCTTCAATGGCCCCGAATGCCTCATCCTTATCCTGCTTCTTATAGTTTTTTAAAGGTACTAATAATCTGTAATTAATCTCCTGATTGAAAGTATGTGTCCCCTGCAATAAAATATTGGAAACATTGGATTGGATAGACATCTCTGGAAGATAAATCACTTTATTTCTGATTTCAATGGTATTACTTAATTCACCAAAATTTAAATGCGTGAGCTCGTCTTCTCTCACATAATCGGATAAACTCAACATAGGCTCAAAATCATTAAGTTCTCCATTTTCAATTTTCGCATCAATCGTAGCAGTAAAAACATCGGATTGAAAGTTTAAACTTTCATCTAGTAGAATAAAGGCTTTTACATCTGCATCAATTTTCCCTTTTAAATGGCGATCTGTTAAGAAATCTTGTTGGAAATTTTCGAAAGTATAGAATATACTATCAACATTCATCCCTTTGAAATAAGCTTGTGTATTGATTAGAATTTCATTCTTCTTTTTAGCATTTACCCTACCGCTCAAAGTCATTTTCCCTCCATTACTCTCCAATCCTAATTGAGGAGCCTCCAGAATCTGGTTAGACAATTTGATTTTACCTGAAATCTTTCTCCCCTCAAATCGCTTAAATTCTAATTTTGAAATATGAGAAGTTAAATCCAATTGCAATTTAGGACTCAGAGCAAATTTGAAAGACTCTTCCTGCTTTTCGATTGAATTTTCAGCATTTGACAATCCAGAGAGCAACTCATTAAGATTGATATTTTCACTTATGGTTTCCGCCTCAATTAATAAGGATTGATTATCTCTCAAGAAATAAGGAATGATATTAAGAAAAAACCCACTTAATTCAATATCAGAATCCCCTATTTTACCTTGTAAATGATTGATGGCAATATCATTTTTATTGAACATAAGCCTGCCATTCACTTCACTAATCGGTAGAGGGTAATCCTCGTAAACCCCACTCAAGTTAGTCAGAATAATCTCACCTGAATTATTAATTCGTGATGCAGTGGAAGCTTGTTTGAAATCATCAAAGTAGCCTGCAATGCTTAAATTAAAATCAATTAAACCTTCTAATTGGGTGTACTTTTCATGATTTGGAAAGAAAGTAAATAAATCCTGAGTTGAAATTTGACCATCAGTTGAAAGATTAATGAGATAATTCTCAAAATCCTTAATCCCCAGATTAGCACTAAAAGGTTTGCCCTTTAAATTTCCTTTTAAATCTTTTAAAACCAACTGAGAAGTTTTCAGGCTTTGTTTTGCACCATTATTGAAATTGCCGTGAAAGCTTAAATCATCAAATCGAGTATTGTATTCAGGCTGAAATAATGAAGCGTTCTCCACACTAAAATTGAAATTGACTTGAGGATCTTCTCTTGCCGTTAGCTTTCCAATCAAACTGCCCTCGAATTGAGCATTTCCTGTACTTTCATAATCCGCCAATTGCTTTCTGTAATCTTCAGGTAGCAAAGAAATGAGTGTGGTGAAATCTGACTCAATCCCTTTCACATTAATATCCATATAACTATTTAGAATTTCATAAATCCCTGAAACCTGAAATTCATTACCTGATAAAAGCAATTGAGAAGGCAGTATCTCAACTGTCTCAGCACCTTGGGTATAATTAAGTCGAGTTTTGACAGTCAAGTTTTTATTCTCAAAATAGTTGTACTCTCCAATTTTAATGGCTTTGGAATTAATTTTCCCGTCAGCAACAATATGGTATACCTCACCCACTTTATTTAAACTCGCTTTCAACTCTTGCGCATATTGCAAATAAGATTGTTTCAAAGCTTCATCTACATAATTCACTTTTACCTCTTGAATCAGTATATTCTTCAAATTGAAATTAACCGATTGATCAGATGATTCACCGGAACTTTTAATGATATCGTAATTTCTTTCACCTGTTCGAGTGGTGCGAATGGTCACTTCTCCCCTTTTCAATATGATTTTCTCAAATGAATAATCTCCTTTGAGGAAATCTACAGTGTTAAACGAAAGTGAGAGCTCTTCCAATTTGGCTAATGGAAAACTACTTCTCTCTAGTGATTCTTCTATGAAAACATCCTGAAAGCGAAGAGAGATATTAGGAAAATCAGTCCACCAATTGATATCAACTGAACCAACCTTCACTGGCGTTTGAATAGATTTGTTGACTTCGGATAAAATCTTATCAATCAGCTGATCTTGATTGTAATATAAATAAGCCGACCCACCTGCAAAGAGTAGGATAAAAAATAAAAAAAGATAAAGAATAAACTTTCTGATACGCTTCAAGGTAATGCTTTTGATTGATGAACGAAAATTGTGAATAAGGGGTATAAATCCAAATCTATTTTTTTTAATGATATAAACAGTTGATTTTCAGTTTTATAAAAGAAAGCTCAAAAATAATTTAAATTATTTTACAAAATCAATTTGTAAATATAAAAAGCAGTACTACATTTGCATTCCCAAAAGACAACAAAAGGTTGTAAAAAATTAAAAAAGGGAAAAACTTAATGGGGATATAGCTCAGTTGGTTTAGAGCATCCCGACTCGCAAAATCGGGAGGGTCGAAGGTTCGAATCCGAACTATCAACTGGTTTTGATATAAATGGGGATATAGCTCAGTTGGTTTAGAGCACCTGCCTTACAAGCAGGGGGTCGTAGGTTCGAATCCTACTATCCCCACCAATAACTTAAAAAGCCTTTTGATTAATTTCAAAAGGCTTTTTGCATTTATAAACTCAACCAATATGTGCAATTTCTACATCCTCTTCTCCC
>Ga0098059_1000965_pt1 | contig 15130 bp, 10 predicted proteins | sample 20_taG_FD_92580 | JGI IMG/M metagenome (GOLD analysis project Ga0098059, IMG submission 92580) | Marine viral communities from the Subarctic Pacific Ocean - 20_ETSP_OMZ_AT15318 metaG | ecosystem: Environmental > Aquatic > Marine > Oceanic | place: Subarctic Pacific Ocean | collected 2015-01-19
GGCTGCGAAGCAAAAAGAAGAAGCGGATAATCAGGCTGCGAAGCAAAAAGAAGAAGCGGATAATCAGGCTTTGCTAAGTAGGTTCCAAAACCTATCTCAAAGAAAGGGTGCCGAGGCTGCTCAGTTAAGCGGCCATAAAGGTGCAACAGATTTATCAGAATATGAAGAGTACGCTAGGGAAAATTACCCCGGTATGTCATTAAACGAAGTTGCTAATATGTTAGGTCAACAGTTTACAAATGTAGAAGGATTAGATTTGAGAAGAAGAATGACTGGTAAAGAAGGAATTGAAGGTTTTGGCCCTGCTCAGCAAACTGCTCAAGGATTACAAACAGCAAGTAATGCTGCTGAAGAGGGTGAAGCAGCACCTTTACCTAATGTGAATGTAGGCCACCTAATAGATCCTGCAAGTAACCCTGTACCGGAACTAATGAATACATTAAACGACACTGAGTCTCCAAACATTCCTACTGATAAGATGGGCACAGTGGCTGTGACCCAAGTACCACAGGTTACTGCTGGGCCACCTGAACCACCAGCCGGTGGCTATGCAAATGAAACCAACTCAGATAAAGAATCTGAAAATGCAATTGTCAATAATACCGGCTATGATCTTGATGGTGAAATAGCACAATTGCCGGAAGGAACAAATGAAGAACCTAACTCTAACCAAGGAGCAAAAAGGCCTATTGATTTTGATGTTGATGCTAAAAACCCAATGGATGTAAAACAACCATCGGAACCACAAAATTTAGCAGATATAGTCGATGAAGAGGGGGGTAACTTCTGACCAATAAGGAAGAATTCATCAAGGAAATGGACTTAGAGATGTCCAAGAAGTCTTTTGAATACTTCTTTACTGAGATATTAGAGTTTGACTTTTCAGAACATCACAAACTTTGGCTACAAGGCGTTAACGAAAGCAAGCGATATTGTGTCAAAGCGAGTCGAGACCACGGTAAATCTGTCTTTTTTATGTCATATGCACTGTGGTTAGCGGCCTTTAGACCTAATACCCACATCATGATATTCAGTCACAGCCTAGAACAGACCCTTGAACACATGCGATTTATCAGAAATCTGATAGAAACCAAGGATATTTTAAAGGAACTGAAGCCAAAAGGCCGTCCTTGGAATAAATCATACTTTGAATTCACCAATAAAAGCCGACTTATGGCTAAGTCCGTGGGTGGAGCAACCCGTGGTTTCCACCCAAATGTAGTATTATGTGACGATATTCTGTGGGGAACCACTGTTACAGAGTTACAAAGGGCAGCAGATTGGTTCTATACCGTCCTTTTGCCCGTTTTGCACCACACTGGAAGGCTAATGATGGTCGGTACACCCTTCAGTTACAACGATTTATACGCCGAATTAGAGCAAAAAGACGCATTTAGGGTCGAAACCTACCCCGCAATTAAGGATAATGGGGAGCCATTATGGCCTAATAGGTGGCCTTTGGAGGCCCTAAAGATGCGAGAATCGTCTATGCCAGCGATAAAATTCGCTCGTGAGTACCTTTGTGAGCCTATTCACGACATGTCAAGTATGTTTCCTATGTCACTTCTTGAGAAAGCAAGGGATGAAAACCTAGTATTACTGGATAAAGCAGAGTCAGAGTACGATGAAGAGGGCGATGTAGCCGGTGTATTCGGCCAACACTTTGTTGGTTGGGATCCAGCAATAGCATCTGACTCTAATGCTGACTATACAGCGATGGTTACACTTAGAATGCCCCCTGATAGCGAAGAAAAACAGATTGTTAACTTCGTAAATGAGAAAGGATTGGGGTCTTCTGCACAGAAAAAGAGAATAATTCTACTAAATCATAGGTTCCAACCTGACTTAATTGAGTTAGAAGGTAACAATTTCCAGCGTATGTTTGAAGCAGAACTGAAAGAGATGCGTGAAGACATACCTATCAAGACATTTATGACTACTCGGCAGCGAAAAGAGAGTATGTTTATGTCATTATTGATGGCATTTGAGCAAGAAAAAATCAAAACCCCTTGGGGCAATGAGAAGAGTAAGGAGTTCACTCGTCAATTAGAGACCCAACTCACTAGATTTGGTATGACTAAGAAAGGTCGCCTAGAGTCTGTAGGCTCTCATGATGACTTAGCAATGGCATTAGCCTTGTCTAACTGGGCAACTAAGGAATTCAAAGGTAGTATCGTCATGCTTGACGACTATCTGCCCGGATTTGAAGAGTGGTTGGGCGATAAGCCAGCCGCTCCTAGTAAAGGATGGTTCGTAGCCTAAGTATAATATGGGTGAAGCAAGGGGTTAGAGTATTATGTGGGGGTCATTAGGAGTAGGTAACCATACATCTATCATCGATATGGGTAATGATTTGCAAACTATCATTGCTTCTACCCTTATCGAACATCCATTTGTTAAATCACAGCCCAATCGTGCTATCACAATAGCCAAAGATGCAGTAGAAGTCAACAGAAATGTAAGTTCTATTAGGCCATCATTCCCTAAAAGCGGAGAAGGTTGGTTTGAATCACAGATAGGTAAGACCGCTGAGCAACTAATAACTGATTTGCGTAAAGCAGAGGATGTAAATGGAGTCAGCGACTTGATTAAATCTATTGAGCAGGTGCATTTACAGGAGACCAGTGCAACATTACATTCATTTGAGTGGGCTGACAACCACCACGACACTATTATTCAATTAGGTTTAGATGAAAGAACCCTCAAGTCATTGAGAATATATGGTGATTTGAAAAAGAATACACTTCAAAGGGCATGTCATCAGTGGGAAAACGCAGATAGCATACTCAAAAGTTTAGATCAATATCATAGTGTATGGGGTGATGAAGAAACTAACGCTTGGGAAGCAGCAATGCAGAGTAAGCAAGACGCTAAAGAGGTATGGAAGAGTGCACTCAATCAATTCAACACCCTTAGTAAAGAGCAACAGAACTGGTTAACATTAGCAAAGGCTGAGTTGACAGAGGCTGGACCCTTGAGTGCTAGGAATATAACTGAAAGGTTAATCGAAAAGGGCACTAAGCGACTTAATGTAAACCGTATGGCTAAGTTATTGAAGATGTATGGCGAGGAAATCGCAATCATCAAGGGTCATAAGACTGGTGAATACATCGCATCTAAGAATGGTAACATCATTATCAAGGACATTTGGGCCTATGCAGGTGGGTTTGTTGACGAATCGGGTCACTTTACTATATCTGAAAGGGATGAACCTAGACTTGTTATCATCGCTAAAGGTGACAGAGGTAGGTTACATTGCTCACAGTTACATGATAATCTTGGATTTGGTGCTTTACAACTCAATAAGAGCGTAAGCACTTCAGAGCCTAACACTCACCAACTTGAATTCAGAGGTCAAGATGTTGCTAAGTTACTTAGTGGTAGTCTACCTCACATTATAGAAAAAAGCAAAGTTGCTAAAGCAATGGCACATTACTTCTTAGAACCTGATAATGTATTGATGAAACAGTATGTGCAGTATCAGTCTTGGGACGGAACACACAAAGCGGAGAAGGCGCTGCGACAGTGGGGAGTAGACCAAGATACAGTGTTAAGTTGGGCGGAGGAATTGTAATGGCAGAAGAAAAACAGAGTAGAATTGGTAAGATATTGTCTAGTATAGGTAATGGTTTCAGAAGACGCAGAACCCCTGCTCCTCAGATGCCACTATGGACAACTGGTATTCAAGAACCAATACTGGTTCAGGGAATAACTATCCCTGCACTGTATTCAGTTGCTAATGAAAACCTTATTCTCCGTACAGTATTGACTACCCTTCAACAAGAAATCTTCCGCAGAGGTTACTACTGGGAGAAAAAGTTCCATAAGAGGTGCTTAGATTGTGGAAAAGAACATCAACATGATGTAGAAGAGTGCTTTGATTGTGAAGGTATCAATTTAGAAACACCTGACACTAACGAAATTGTTTATCCTCGATGGTTAATTGACAGGCGTAACAGCATGGAGCAGACATTTATGGATGTGCTGAGAGAAATCGAATACGATCTTAACATCATGGATGATGCTTTCATGATTCTCATTAAAGAATACTACCAAGACCCCGAAACAAAAGAAGTATCATTCTATCGTGTAAAGGAGATTCTTCGTGGAGACCCTATCTTTTTGCGCATTATCGCAGACAAGCGTGGTGTAAGAGGTGGTAGGTACAGAGTCTGTCCTTTACATAGAGATGTAGTTCGTAGTTATGCAGAAGAAGAAAAGACATGTGAAGTCTGTGGACATGCTTTAGAAGATGTTCATTATGTCAATACAGCAGGTAGTGGTAAGACTCAGTATTATTTGGAAGGTGAAGTAATTCATGTTAGTAAGTATAACCCATCTAAGTTGTATGGTCGCTCTCCTGTATCAACACTATGGCGACAGGCTATGACATTGACAGCAATGGACAACTACATGTATACTGCTTATTCAAAGCGTAGGATGCCAAAGGGACTAATTTCAGTTACAACAGATAATTTAGAATCGATGAAATCGTTCTTCAAGAGTATGGATGAGAAGTTAGAGCGTGACCCGCATTACATTCCTAAGATCGGTATTGAATCTAATACAGGTAAAGGTGGAGTCAATTGGGTTAAGTTCATGGACACGCTTGAAGAGATGCAGTATTTACCAGCAAGAGATGAAATGCGCCAGCGCATAGCATCATTCTATGGTGTATCAAATGTATTCATGATGGACACTGGTAAATCCGGTGGTCTAAACAACGAAGGTATGCAGATTCTTGTCACTAACCGTGCAGTAGAGTTTGGTCATAAAGTATACACTGAACATTTATTCCCTAGATTGATGGAGCAGTTAGATGTCAATGATTGGCAATTAACACTCTATCCTAATGAAGAAGAAGATGAAGTTACTCGGCTACGCCGAGATGAAATGGAAGTTAATATCGCACAGCGTATGGTTATGTTAGGGTATGAACCTGAACTTGTACAAGAAGGTAACAGAGATGTTAGGTTCATTTACAAGAAACCTGACCCGGCGCAGATGCAACAACCTCCGGGTGGCGGTATGCCGGGTATGCCTCCGGGTATGCCTCCGGGTGGCGGTATGCCTCCGGGTATGCCGGGTGGCCCGCAACCGCAGGCTAACCCCGGACAGTTACCGGGTCGCAACATACCTCCTCAATTAGCAGGTGTAATGGGTGGTCAAGCGTCTGCTGGTGCTAGAAGTATGAGTGACGGTGGTCCTAACTCTAGTCCTCAAAACAGAACTAGTATGGGTGCAGGTTCACCGACCAGTAGTGTACAACAAAGAGGCTCGCAACCAAGCCCTATTGAGCAAGCGGCTCGTAGCATTAGTGACTCAGGTCGATTCAAAGGTGCATGACAAGGTTAAAGTTAAGGGGAGTAGTGGCTGACGCATGGACCTGAAGAAATTGGACCCTATGGCTAGAAAAATGCGTACTCATGTAGACGCATTTTACAAAGCATTAGATGAGCAAGACGCAATGGGTGCCCGTTCACACATTAATGAAATTACCAAGTACGCTGATTATCTCAGTAGAGATGTCGAAAAGGCAGTTATGAAGCAAGATACAGGCGCTGTTGGTGTCAATGATATTTATGCTGGTGGCGCTCCTGTAATGAGATTTAATTCTGTACAGAAAACCCACCCTGCATCAAACGATGTCTTGCCGGGTATGATTCGTACTAGTCGTACAGGTAGTATCAAAAGACAACTAAGCAACAGAACACTTTGAGTTGAGCATCATGAGTGAAGAAGAGAAAACTGCGGAGAAACTAATGGGTGCGCTCATTAGTAAGATGGAAAATATGGATAGTGACTTGCGACAACTAAAGCAAGAAAATGTAAACTTGCGAAAGGCAGTAGCAGATCCTATGAATATGCTAAGGAAAGCGGGCTTTGTGATGGCAAAAACACAAAGGCCAAGCGGAATGATAGATGATGATTTCAGACCTATTGGTGACGACATGGTTATCAAAGGCGATGGACTTGCTATGCCTAGTAGCAATGCTGAATTCCATAACATGGAATGGTCAGAGATTCACGCCTTGGCAGACCAAGCCAAAGGCACTGGTAACACAGGCAACAACATGGGAATGGAGTGATTAAGATGAAGCCACGATTTGAACCTAGAGATGAAGATTTTACAAACTTGCTAAACAAGGCTAACGAGTTAGCCGGTAAAGTAGAAAAGGCAAAGGCCAAAAGAAGTAGCCAGCCTGAATACAAAGCAAAGGAAGGTTCAGAGCAAGGCTATGAGTTTATGACTCAATCTGCTGGTAAAGACAATGTAAGAAACCAAGGCTTCTCTACCAACAATCATTTAATCGAATCAAAGGATGTACCTAACAAAGGTGCTATCTCTGAAGTTAGCAAAATACTTGACAAGCCAACTCAGTACCCTGATGCATTTGATGACCAAACCGCTTATCGTATTAATGAAAAGGGCGGAGATGGCCCTGACCTTCTCAAGTCTGCTGGTGGTAATGTTCAGAAATACCAAGACCAGCAAATCAGAAAGAGTATCGAAACGCTATCTCGCCGCATAAACTGAGCGGCGGGTGATGGTGTGATTGAAACTCCTTTGGACACTCTCGACATTCGCAGAGAAACCTTTGTCAAATCACTGTACGATGGTATAGGTGTATCAGAGGCGGCTGGTGAATATCTTGAAGCCCACGAAGCAGTCATTAAGGCTGACTTGTATTATCAACAACCTCGTTTTGAACCATTGCTACTTGATGTAGCCAAGTCTCAAGACAACCCTATGATTAACGATCCTGTTACTGGTCAATTGAGTGCTGCAGCAGGGGGCACAGGTCAGCCACAAGTTGACGAAGTTAACACTAGATACCAAGGGCAGTTGCAGTACTTACCTGAGTTTGCACAAACTATGAACATACAGGGTCCGGTGCAAGAAAATCCATATCTTCAGCCAATGTTTGAAGAAGTAAACCATACATTTCACGACGGTGTAACAAGAAAGGTTCCTAAATACATCGCTCATAATTTTAATTATTACGAGCCTAGTAATGACCATAGTGGTTTATCCCCGGCAGACTATGACAATAGAAGATTAATTAAAAAATACAATTGGGGTAATGAGAACCCTGATGAAAAAACAGTATTCACCGAAGGTATTTTCCAAGGGTTTCCTAAATGTGCCGAAGAACCTACAATAAATCACCACAAATCCAACCCTCATCCTCAAGATGAAAGCGTAAGGCACATGCTGGAGAATAGGTACTTACAGGGAGATGTGCCTTCTCTGAAAGATGTTTTATTTGGTACAACTCACCTACCCGCCTACAGAAGAAAGATGTTGTACGATAGGATTTTGGAATTAGGTGGCATAGACCAAGGTGCAGAAATTGATAGAGATGAAGAAGGAAACTATGGCTCTCAAGGCATGCCATTTACAAGAATGGTTACTAGTCTTTACAAGAAGGCAGTGCCATTGTTTAGAAAGTTGATATTGCCTTCTAGGTCAGGTGCTGATAACCAACACGGTGCTCATGAAACCCTACCTGAAGATTACAGAACTCAGCCCCACGCAATTTTTAATTCGCTCAGAGACTACGAATTAGAGAAGTTCCACATGGGTGTGTTAAGCGGATTGGGTTACTTTGAGCAAAATAAACAGTTAATCAATTTTTTAGCAAATAAGGAATTGGCTGCTAACCCGGAGCAGGGTGTTGATCGTGCTAAGTATAAGTCTATGGAAGCAGTCAGTAGGTGGTACGACTTGCCTAAATACGATTCAAAGGCTAAGAAATTTACAGTGGAACCTCTTGCTAGAAAGGATTTAAGTAGAAACCGCTGGCATGAATCGGTAACAAAAAGTAACCTTTCTTACAACGGTTTAATTGCTGGTTTACATTATGATAAAGACCAAAGGGAATTGTTACCATATCTCAATAAAGATAACCCGTCGGGCTTAAAGTTCGATCCTATGTTTGAAATACCTCCTCAAGACATTGGTAAGATATTGTCGCACATTAACAAAACCAATGAGGCTTACTATGACAATAGGAAATTAAGAAATAACTCGATAGGTTTGTTGCATCCTCATGTCGCTAGCGAAGATATGCCTTCTTGGATGCATAACGATAATAGGAGCCTTACTCACTTTTTTACTCAAATGCTTGATGGTATAGCAGGTCATGGGTTAGAACACAACAATGCTATGCTTGTTATGGCGCATATATTCCAACATGGTGATGGCAATTTGTTGTTTGACATGAATCATCCTGATGATAAGCACAATTACATACATCCCAAGGCACCTGTAGGAAAAGATGCAGAGGACGCTAAGTTAACCGGAGGCGCACTGAATGCTTTAGGTTTCATGGGTCAGCAGCAACAACATATGGTTTACAGGCCATACTTTGACCCACAGGCAGTAATGAGGCATATGAAAAGTTGGGAAGCGGATAAAGGTCAAAAGCACCCATCGCCTATAGGTTATCGTAAAGTACCAGTTAATCATCCAGCAAATTCATTGAACTTTGGTTTTTATGATAGTATGTCAGGTGACTTGAAAATGCAAGTAGATGTAGCAAACGAGGTTAGGTCAAACGCTGTGCCTTCGTTTGCGCTTTCTGTAGGTACCCCTGCACATACAGGGGTCACAAAGGCCGGTCATGAATTGAAACAAATCCCTACTATGAGTTCAAGAAATCCTGAAGCCGACATAGGTAGGTTACTTGCTCATAGAGAAAATGCGAAAGGTACACTTGATGTAGAAGCCGGTAAAACAATCGATCGTCAGCACATGGATGTGTTGCGCCACCGTGGTAAATCAGCAGCAATAGACGGTACCGATTTGCATAGTAACACTGACATTCGTCACATCGGTGAAGTAGAGCATCATGACAAAAACATCTATGCTAAGAATAGAAAGGAGTATTTAACCGGCGTAGTTACTGGTGAAAAACATAGTCCTCTTTTCCCACAAGCGACTCACACTGTTGATTTAGATAGTAGTTTGGTAGGCCATCATGGTGACAAACTAGTTACTGATATGCTTAGAAGAGATCCGGTGCATGACTCCCCAAGACTTGATGATGTTAAATTGGAACAAAGTCGATACAATGATGCAACTAGATTTCTTGAAGCAAATAAAAGACAATTGCTAGACCTAAGTGACGAAATGAAAAATATACAATGGCAACTTGATTCTAAGCAAAACCCTGAACATGTTAGGAACTTTGAGCAGAGAGATAATCTTCAACAACGCTTAGAACAAATAAAGGAAAAACTTGGTAGACAAAAGACACTTAATACACAAAAAATTGCTGCACGAAGATGGCTAGACCGAACACCTCGCCATGACATAAATGAATTGTTTGAAATGCTAAATGACAGAATCGATGGAGTTGCAGGTTTAGAGGGTGGTCGTTTAGAGCAAGAACATGGTAGATACAAGAAAGGTAAACAGGGTGCTTTTGAGTGGACAATAGGTAGAGAAAGAAGCAACCAAAGAGTTGCACAGGCAGACCTTGAAGCGATAACAAACATAGCAGAAAACGAAAGAGACAGGTGGATTGATTCACAAGGTTTATCCTTTGGAGATCCAAGTAACATTCCTTTGTACTTAGGTAATCTTGGCGTTTACATGAGAGCAATGGAAAGGCGCTTGCATTCTGAAGACACTGGTGAAAAATATGAAACTTTACAAAACCATTTCGATAAAGAGACAGGTGTTGGGCATACCAAAAGGACTCCAATAAAGCCAAAGGGTAGACAAGATGGTAAAGGTACATTCAATTATTTAGGACATCATGGTTCTAATGGTTCTAACATTGGACTAAAGGCAAGCATCAAACCAGTGTATGATTCTCATAATAAGTTAGTTGGTTTTGAAAATGTTGAACCTTATGACTTTATAGGGAGGACATTGACAAGGCCTATGTATAAGCAAGTAGGCCATGAGTATGAAGAGATGTGGGGCGGCAACATGGATAGCGGCGAAGAATATGGGGAAGAGTTTGGTATAGAAGGGGGCCATAGAACATTGGTAAGAAAACACGACATTGAAGACGCAGCGCTACTTTTGGCATCACTATCCGACCCCGACATCATGCTAAAGAAAGATGGCGACTACCCTATACTTCAGCCAATGCATCGCATATTCAAGTTAGAAGATATGGAACACCTTCGTGGATTTAGTGGAGACTGGATAGTGTCTGCTATGCCTGAAGGCCCAAGGGCTTTCGTAGAAAAGGATGATGACAAGGTAACCGTAAGAGGAGACTTTGATTTAGACAAAGATACCAAGGAGAACTTTACCAAGATTTCAAAGAAGAACTTTGTTGTAGATGTGGTGTTCGCAAATAAAGAATACAATGTAATCGATATTGTAGAATACGATGATGGTGATGTAAATGACATGCCTCTTCAAGAGCGTATTAAGATTCTAAGAGGTACTATGGAGAGTACAGAGAATGTATTGGTTCCAGCGGCTCACAATTTGAGATTAACAGATGATGTCGGTTTAGAAATCATAGTCAAGGACTTACTGAAGGAACACGATCGTTTGATGCTAAGGGATGCTAATTCCACTTACATGAAAGGAGAAAGTCGTCACCCTAAGTGGGTATTGTACGATGAAGGGCGAGATGTCAACTTGATGGTTCTTGACAAAAAGGGTACATCATCCTACACATACCGATTGGGTACTGGTCCTATAACACACGAAGATTCATTAGGTGACCGTGCTGTAAAGTACGAAGGTGATACTTACATGGATGTAGGTACATCATTCCAAACTAAAGACAAATACGAAGTCGGAGATATAGTTACAGTCAATGTTGACAGTGTTTCGGTTACAGAGAATGTAGACGGTGCTGACATCTATACAGTAAACAGTAATGAAATCAAAGGTGAAGCAGAGGGTGAAGGAGTATCTAGTGTAGAGACCCTATCCTTGTTTACCAAGTCTGAACCTATGATGTGGCCGCACGAAATCGATAGAGATGGAGATAGAATAGTTATCAAGATGGCAGCAGGTGATGTTAGTTACCGTGCATCTGCTATAGATGATGAGTGGTATATGTTCAATCCTAAAGCAGAAAACGGTTGGCTGATTCGTTTAGCAGAAAGCCAAAGACCATTTTGGTCTCCGGTTGCTGGAGTTATGCTGAAGGCAGATTTGTCAGTAATTGATGATGAGACTAAAGCCGAAGTGCACGAATCTAAGGGTGATGGAAAACCATTGATACCTCCTAAGAAAGTAACAGGTACTAATTTTTGGGATGACTATGCTACTGACAAAGCAAAGATTAGAAGACTATTAGCAAAGAGCCTCAATCTTGTTTCGACTATGTTGAAATCAGGAGTAGGTGCTGTAGGAGATTCTTCTACAGGTACTATGGGTATGGGTATAGATTATGCTACTCCTATAGAATCACCAAGTGGTCCTACTAGTCTTGTTGGTTCAAAGACGCTACCCGATCATGATGTTAGGGATATTGAGCGTGACAACAAAGAAAGGGCTGAAGATAAAAAGTTCAATCATAAAGAGACACCTGAAGGCGAGTTGTCTATAGAAGGAGGCAAAGCGGCCTTCGTACCTTATTAAATAGTATAAGCGTTGTAAAGGGAGTCATGGCAAATGCTGCGGCACTCAGGGCTTCTACCCCTGCTCACCCTGCTAGCATTTCCATTCTTAAGTCATCCAGCGACCTAATAATCGCTGGCTACGCATCTGTTGAGATGGTAGACAAACAAGGTGACTTAATCACTCGTGGTGCACTGAAAGATGCCTTTGGTAACTTTATGAAAGCACAGTCATTCCGCAATGTGCAACTAGCGCATTCAAACATTCAGGTTGGTGAAGTAATCAAGTCTTACACCGACTCTGATGGCAGACTATGGAAGTCCGGTGTCGATGACGCTGGCATGTTCGTTGTCATCCAACTAAGAGATGACATCGAGAAGGCTCGTGAAGTAGCCAATGAGATTCGCAAAGGTAACCTAACAGGGTTTAGCATCGGTGGACAGGCGTTTAAGCGCATTAACAAAGCAGATGCAAAGCATGGAGACTATACAGAAATCTCCAAGTTAGAACTACATGAAGTTACTATTTGTGAAAAAGGGATTAATCCCGAAGCATCCTTTAGAATACTGAAGGAGGACACAACTATGACAAACGAAATAGATGCATTAGGTGAATTATCTTCAGTGATTGACCGCCTATCTAAGCAGTTGGACGACATGGATAAAGAGGAAAATCTTGAAAAGAAACCTCCCTTTATGGATGACGAAGAAGGCGAAGAAGGCGAAGAAGACGAAGAAAAAGAACTTGAAGAGTTAATTGAAGGTGACAGACCTAAGAAAAAAACAATGGGCGACGACCAACTAGATTTAGCCGAGGACGACGATATGGCAGATAAAAAAGACAAAAAAGATAAAAATGATGATGAAAAGAAGATGTACAAGGATGACACAAAGAAGTCAGAGTACAGCGATGTCATCACTAGCGAATACCTAGACTGGATGGAAAACACCCTAAAGTCTGCAGGTGTTGACACTGGTGCTGCTCGCTCTCACTTTGATGGTGTTTCCAAGGCTAACCTTGGTAGCACCCCTGAGCAATTCCCTGAAACACAGATGAACGGACAAGTAGCAGGTAGAGCAACCGAAGGTGGCTCACCGGGTACAAATGCTTTAGGAGCATCAGGATTAGGTAGCGGCTCTGTCGCAAAATCTTACCTGAACCCTGAAAATGTTACTGCAACTGAAATTGAAGAAGCATATGCAGTCTTCAAAGCAGCAGCAACAGAGCAGCAGTTCAAGAACAACCTGAATGATGTTTTCAGTGAGCGCCTTACTAAGGAACTTACTTCAGAAGCACAGACTCGTGCAGCAGCAGAGTTTGATGCTCGTGGCCCACTCTCACAAATCGAGAAGGCAATTTCACAACTAAGTGACAGAATCGATAACATCGGTTCTTCCACAACTGCGGAAATCCGCAAATCAACAAACCACTCCACCGTAGAAATACCATCTACAGAGGAACTAGCAAACATGTCGTGGGACGAAGTACACAGTCTCGCAGGGACGGTTTGGAACTGAATGGAGGAATGAATAATGGCACGAAATTATACACGAACAGTACAGGACATGGAGCGCTACTACTATGGCGCAGGGACTAACATGGGATTCGGTTACTCCGGTAGCGAACTTCTCAAAGCAGATGCACCAATGTTGAGCACAACCGCTGGAACATACCAAGCGATCTACGGACGCAAAGTATGGTCTCAGTTGAACCAAGAATTTAACGCATTCTCAATTCTTCCTAAGAAGCCTTGGGACCGCAGTGGATGGAGAGTCGTCACTGCAAAGCCTTCGACAGCAGTCGGTGGCGGAATTGCAGAGAACGGCACACTGCCTGACACTACCAAGCCTACATTCCAAAATGTTGCAGCAAAGCCTAAGACAATCGCACACTCGTTCGATATGTCTGAGGTTGCAATCTTCTTGAATGACAAGGATGACGGACTTGGCGACATACGCTCTGTCCTAAAGGAAGAGATGGGTAAGCACCACGCTGAGCACATCAACCAAATGCTAACACAGGATGTAGACACACCTGCAGGTAACGACATCGAGTCTCTTGATAGAGTAACTGCAGCAAGCACAATGGACAGTTCAGGTACTGCATATGCAGCAACCGTAGCCAATGGTGCTTCTACTACACACACGGCGCATGTAAGCGCTGCTGCTGACTTGGACATTTACAGCATTAGTCGTGCTGCTAACACATGGTCTGACGCTGAAATTTCAGTTGCTTCAGATGCAAGTTTAACCGAGAGAGTTCTATCACTTGACCACCTTGACGAAATGTTCCAAAAGATTTGGATTCGTGGTGGTAACCCGAAAGTTATGCTAACAGGATATGACACTCTAATGCGTATTCAGCAACTTCTACAGTCTCAGCAGAGATTCATGGAAGAGAAGAGAGTTGTACCAACTTACAACGGTGTCAAAGGTGTACCGGGTGTTGAGGCTGGATTTATAGTCGCAACTTACAACGGTGTCCCAATCATCCCATCTAAGGATGTAGCGGCAGACGGTATCAGCAGAATTTACATGCTTGATACTGATTATCTATACTACAGTACTGCGAAACCTACTCAATACTTTGAGTCCGGTATCGAGACTGGCGATCCATTCGCAATTAACAGACTAGGACAGGAAGGACTTTACCGCACAATGGGTGAAGTTTGGACTACTTTCTTTGGAGGTCAGGGACAAATCCGACATTTGTCTTGAGGTTAACTGTGATGAAAATAAGGAGATGAAATGATATGACAGCAACAAGTATAACAAGCGGAAATGTAAAAATAGCATTTGACGATGGAGAATTTTCAAGCGTCAGTATTCTAGCAGACTTAAGCCTACATGGCGGGTCACAACCGGATGAAACACGCTGGTTGGATGGAGCAGGTGGCACAAGTGGGCAATACCCCGGAAACCTTGAACCGTTCTTACCAACAAATACAGATACAACTAACACGGCAGGTGGGAGTCTACGAATGATAACTGTTCAATACGACAAAGACCATGCAAGTGCAGATACAATGACTTTTAGCGGAGAAAATGGCGTATCACTTAGTGGTATCGTAGCAATAGTTGGACAAGTTAATGGTGCAGCAAATGACCATGATATTGCAACTTTCAGTGGACTAGTATTGACATTGACAGCAGAGGCAACATCAAACGGTAATTCAATTACCCTACTAGTACAGTGAAGGTGAGTAAACTTGCCTACAGTAACCTTTCTAGGTCCATTGATGTACCGTCGCAGATTAGACGGTTCGGGACAATGGATAAGAAGTGAACCTGTCGAGGTTAGCCAAAGTTGGCTAAATCAAGAAAGGCGTAGACTAAAACCACAATTCTTCCGAATAGAGGGAGATGCAGGTGTAACAGTCGATGCCGGTAATGACGGGATCCCTGACAGTGGCTGGACTAAGAAGGACATAGGCGCATGGCTTAAAGGAAAAGGCGAGACTGTGAGTGGATATACTACCAAGAGCAAATTGCTCGACATGGTAAAGACCACTCTCAACCCGCCTGCTCCTGAGCCGGAGCCTGTAGTCGAAGAAGTCTTGGTCGAAGAGTCTATAGTCGAAGACCC
>Ga0098059_1000967_pt1 | contig 15115 bp, 27 predicted proteins | sample 20_taG_FD_92580 | JGI IMG/M metagenome (GOLD analysis project Ga0098059, IMG submission 92580) | Marine viral communities from the Subarctic Pacific Ocean - 20_ETSP_OMZ_AT15318 metaG | ecosystem: Environmental > Aquatic > Marine > Oceanic | place: Subarctic Pacific Ocean | collected 2015-01-19
AATAGACGTAAAGGTGAAGAACCTAAAGATGTTAAGATCGTTAAGGATCCTCGTTATAAGAATTACGTAGATGTATGGGCTGATTATATTAAGTTACATCTTCAAACAGTACTAGGGCATCAAACATATTTTCCAGAGAAAATGATGAGTGAAATAGAAGCAGGTATTGATCCTTTATATTTAAAGTCTAAACGTAATTTATTTTACATGCTTTCAGATCAAAACGTGACAAAACTGTACGAAAAGGTCTGGCAGAGTAATCGTTTTTCTAAGGTTCCTTTTATTAAACATGCACCCTTAGAACCAGAGGCTAGAAAGGAATATTTTAGTCGTAAACTGCACGATTTTGGGCGAATGGAAGCTCAGTATGAGTTAATGACTTTACTGGCGAATACAGGCACATATGCGACCAATATATTTAGTGGTAATATTATGACTGGAGCTAGTGCTGGTATTAGAAATTTTATGAACATATTTAGTAAGAAAAAAGTCTATGATAGGCTCCTTACTTCTAATGGTAAAGAAGTAATATTTACTTTAGATGGTAAACCTGTACGTAACAGGAAACAATTAAGTAAGTGGATGGAAGAGCAAGGTATTCTTGACAATTTTATTAATCATGAATTTGAATATAATGAAGGATTAACTAAGAATCTCACGAAGTCTGGTGTTAGTATTAAAAACTTTAAACGAGACATCACTAGAGCCTTAAAAGATAAGAAGGGAAAGAGAGAGGAAAGTGTAGGAGAGGTCGTTAGTAGATATGGCGTTAAAGATATTATGTTAAAGTATGGTTCATTCTTTATGAGACATTCTGAGAAAGTGAATCGTGTTAATTCATATATGGCACATGCTATGCAAGCTATGGAAAGCTTTGGGCCACAAGCCAGAGAACTATCTATTGCTGATCCTTGGATACATGATAAAGCTATGAAGGGCATCGAGAACACTCAGTTCTTATACCAAAATAGCTTTAGACCTATGTTTATGAGGACTGCAACAGGTAAGGTTCTTACTAGGTTTAAATTATTTGCGTGGAATTCTATACGCACAAGACGAGAATTCTATAAGCAAGCTAAGTTATATGGGTTCCAAGAAGGAACAGTAGAGTATAATAGAGCTAAAGACTTATTCTTAACAGATATGTTTATGATGGCATTAGGTGGAGCGTTTATGTTTAGTATCTTTGATACTTCACTTGCACCACCTTATGACTGGATCCAAGCCTTGGCAGACTGGATGTATGGAGATAAGAAGGAAAGAGATATGGCTTTCTATGGAAGTAAGCTAGGGCCAGCTAATTTATTAAAACCTCCTATTGCACGTATACCCGAGGCAATGGGGCAAATATTAACTGGAGACTGGGAACAGTTTAGTGGCTATACAGCGTATACTTTGTTCCCTTTTGGACGTATGGCTAGACAAGTAAATCAATTAACTGATGACAGAGTTGGAAGAGGACTTGAAAGATTCCCTGAAATTGTATTAAGATTCCCCTATAATCAAATACAATCAAGAATTGAAAGAGCAAAGAGAAGATCAGTCCAGTCAGAAGCTATCGAAGAGATACTTGGGTAGCTAAATGGCATACAAAATCTCCTTACGTTTGCTGTATTAAAAATTGAATATGCGAGAGTAGCTCAGCTGGTAGAGCATCACGTTGCCAACGTGCTATGTAAAGCTAACTTTCACGAGGAGTAATTGCTGTTTCAGTAACTAAGAGGTATCGAAATGGCATATAAAAAGTCACTCAAAAAGAACCTTTACAGAGGTTCGCATGGTAACATATTTTTCCGTAAAATGATTAGAGGTAGAACTATTCAAGTTCCTTGTGGTACTAAATTAATTAGAGTAGCTAATAACATAAGGGATGATCTAGAATTTAAAGCATTATCTGCTTGGTATAATCCAGAGACTGGAAGAAGATATCTTCCTTTCCCTAAATTGGTAGGAGAATACTTAGCGTATCCACATGAATGGAGTGATGCTACTCGTAAGACAAACATCAATACATTGATGCTGTACCTACAGCGTGGATTGCCTAAGGTCATGGATAAAGTAAGTGTTAGTACTGTTAACACGTGCAAAAGCAGAGTTAACACATGCATCAGATGGGGATTGAATCGTGGAATTGAGACGAATAAAAAATTGTATAGTGGTAATCTAATGACAGAGGCTCGCTCAAGAGTGTTCAGTAATAGGGAAATGTCTTATATCTTAAGTAGCATGAAAGATGATCAGTTTAGATTGTTTGTGAATTTTGCATATTTCACAGGGGCAAGAAGAGGGGAGCTGTTAAATATTAATTATGAAAGTATGCAGAATGATTATATAGAGATGACAGGTAAGACAGGCATGAGGCTTGTTAAGATAAACCATCAAGCAAAAAAAATATACCAAGAGGCAGACACCCCTTGGCAGTATAAATTAGGTTACATAAGTAAACATTTTAAAAAAGAACTACGCAGGCTCAAAATCCCTAATGGTAGATTTCAAGACCTACGTAGAACCTTTGGTTTTAACTTAATCAAAGAAGATATGCCTATATATCAAGTAGCTAAGCTACTGGGACATAGCAAGATTTCCCAAACAGAGAGAAACTATGCACCTTTGCTTGTTACAGATATAAAAGACTTTACACTTCATAGGTAAATAAGTAGCTACTATTGTCTTAACCCTCCAAGACTTTACCTACATTTTTATACACCTTTGATAAACTCGATTCCTCGTATCATGAAGAATACGATTAAGCTAAATCCTATACCTGTATAAAATAAAGATCTTGCTATAATTTCTATAAATACTAGCCACTCAGGGAAGTCTATGAATGTTGCTATGCTCATCATGACACCTTCCTATCAATTGCTTTAATCCTTGTGACTAAGAAGTAGAATAATACTACATCTACAGTACAATGGAATAAGACATCAAATGCTTGAGTCTGTATGATCTCTAAAAAATAATAGTAAGCCATTACCATTCCCTCCTTACGTTAAAAACAAAGTCTAATTCTTCAGCTTCATTTAATACCTTTAGTATTCTTTGGTATTCCAATTCGCTTTCAGCTGTTATTATCATTTCTTTCATTTCTTACCTCGTATGTTTGTTTCATTGCTAGAAATAGCAAAAGATAGTTAATAATATCACTTACACGTCCTTCAATGCTTTCTGTAGAATGTTCTTGCCCATCTTTGAAATAGCTTTGAAGACTAGATAAGTGTTTATTTAAGTACACAGATAGAACTTGCATAGGCTCTAAGCCAAGCTTTTGACCTATGCTTTCAAAGTTCCATAATACGTTAATGTTTTGATTCCCTTCTGTATACTCGATTCGCTTCTCATCTGATAGTTTTAAAGTATCATGTAAGAAGAGATCTCTAAACTGTTCGTATTCTTTAGCTGTCATTCTTCCTCCTCATTCCAGACATCGCAATGTTCATAACAATCTGAACATATATCTGTGTCATCATATACTTTTGCTCCACAGCATTCTGATCTATTCATTACATTTGTCTCCTTTGATCTGCGTTTAAAGCATCACATATGATATTTGCTTTTCTCATTACATCAGCTATTGTCTTATCAGATGCGTCTCTATAACATTCTCCAATAAAAATGTTCCAATTGTCGTTAGTTACCCATACTTCACAACCACCTTTACGTGTGGTTACTGCATATGGCATTGTATCTATTGTTTCCATTATACCTTCCTTGACAATATAATTGCCTGTTCGTGGCAATAATCCTGTATACTTTTAGCAAGTTTTGCAAACTCTGGTTTGATGTTTATTAAGAGCTTGTTGCTGGTAGCCTTAGGTTCAGTTGCCTGTGTGATATGAGTGTGTTGTGGCATGACTGTTTTCATACCATCTTCTTTTGTTTTAGTTATGATGCTATCAATTAAATTCTCTACGGATCTATTGATTCCATCTATCGCCTCAGGGTTTAACCTGAAGCCTTTACTGTTAATTAATGATTTGATCTTGGACTTCTGTAGGTATTCCATGTTGAAATTTCTCCTCTTCTAGTTTGAATTTTATTATTGTTTGACACGTTTCCATCCATTTATCAGCTGATGCGATATAAGCTATTGCATCTTCTGTTATGCCTCCTTGTGCCATAACTTCTATTGCTTCTAGTTTATCATCACAATTTGCTACGCTTGTAGCATGTCCATCTTTATGTAGTGCTATGTATTGCATTATTCTTCCTCCTTTATATCGTATTTAGCTTTTAAGCATTGCTCTATAAGCCAATCTATTCTGTCTTCATTTCTTTGAGATGAACGATATAGATCATCTTTTAATGCAGTTAACTCATCAAGAATGTGATCTAGTTTTGTTACTTTTTTACATACGTCAGTATATTCCATAGTTATTCCTTTAATTGTATTTTTAAGACTCTCTACTCTTATATTGTAAAGACCTGCTAATTTTCTTAATGCTACCTTATTAGGTTTATGTTGATATTTATCAGACTCCCATCTTTCAATAGTTTTTACACTTACATTGCAAAGATTAGCTACTTCTTTTTGAGTAAGATGCATTACTTCTTTTCTGTAATCTTTTAGATTAATCATGTTTGTTCCTTAAACGTCAGCAGGGAAGGTCAAGCCATACATTGGTGTGCTAACACATATATACAAAGGTGCTAAGAGCATTGCTTGTACTTTACTGTTCCCTGCTTCGATTTACTTAAGTTTTCCAATATCTAAATAATAAGTATTGGCAATTGTTATTATGTCTCTAATGCCTTCTTTGGCTATCCCTTTTAATGTCTGACTGTCAGCTTTTGTATCAATTATTTTGATAAATATTGATAACATTTGCCATAAGACGTCATCTTTAGGGATCTTTTTAATACTTTCTAGTTCATTTATCGTCATATACGCTCCTAAATAGCGATTTTTTGTATATAGTTTGTAAATAATGATTGATTATTAGTAGATTTAGATGTAAACGTATAGTTCTATATTTAAACATTAGTGACTCCAATCATCTATGTTTCTTATAAGAATGGTACAGTTTATAAAAGGGAGAGAGAGCTTGCTTTTTCTCCCTTTTACTTTCTTCGTCACTCTTATAGAGCCAACCATAAGAGGCACAGTATCGTTCTTTTTGTTTGCTTTCATCAAGTATACAAAATCAATAACTGATTATGTTCTTCATGTCAACCATTGACAAAAAGAGACACCTAGCTCATATCTTTTGATAATCATCGCTAGGCTATTACCCACTTATCATTTTGAATAAGTCAAGTAAATCTTTATATCGTATAGTCACTAACGCTTCTTTACGATCTTCTTTGAGAATTTGTCCATAGACTTCATTGCATGGCTTTAAGTAGTCAGCTATAGCTTTACGACCTTTAACTTGAAACTTATATAGTTGTACATATTCGTTTATCTTGATAGTCATATCTACTTCTTCATGCCAGCCTAGTGATCTACCATCAGATCCCCAAGCACGTTTGGATTCAAATCCAAAGCCTTTGGCTAAATTGACACATTCTCGTTCAATTCTATTTCCTTTCTGTTTAGGTGCTTTGCCACTCATTATTTATCTCCTGTGTTTGGAATTGGATGTGGTTGAAAAGGAAGATCTTGTGCAGATTTTTTCTTTTCTAGTTCTTTGTCCATCTTGAGTATTTGATGGTATGTAGGTAAACCTAGAAGTGTCCAGATTAGATCTAGATATTCTTTGCCACTACTGCTCATTCTTTGACGATCACAATTCTCAAGATCAGTCAATAAACTGACTAATTTCTGAGTCATTGGTGACTCAATATTTGCTTTTTGTTTTTTCATAGTATCCACCTATTTGAAATGTTAAATCCTATAAAGAGTTGTAAGGGTAGAAAGCATATATGAAATGCTATACCATTACGTCTGGATTGCTCTTGTAATATTGCTACACTGAATATGTTAAATATGATAATTGTGTACCCTTTGGTAAAGGTACTATTGTTCTTCTTCGTTGAAATCAATTTCATAGTTATTAGATCCATTATTCTTATAATCTTCATAATCTGCTCCTTGCTTTTTAAATTCCATTTGGATAGTATGTTCTACTTCATCATCGTATACATATACCATAACATTGTATCCCTCTATCCTATGAACTTTATTATTCTTAATATGTATCTCAACTGTACCCATCGTTATCTCCTAGTATGTGGTGAGAAGTGGCCCTCAATAAAGAGAGCCACGACTCATTGGTTAATTGCTACGCTTATTGAATGTGAAAGTGTTCCAATCAAAATCACAGACTATAGTAAAACCTTCTTCATCTCTAGATGCTAAGGTTCTAATACGTCTTTTCTTTGATTCTGTAGGATTCTCTCCTATTCCTTCAATTGCAATAACTTTATCTGCTTTTTGACCAATTGCACTTGAGCCTTTACTCATGTGCACGTCCATTTGATCCCCATCTTTCATAGCATAATGTGCTTTCTTAGATATGTGAACTACTCCAAACACTATTATATCTTCTTTAATAGCGATATTCTTAAGAGTCTTATAGATGTATTCTTGTTTATCGAATTCATCTCTACTGGAAAACTTGGCTGGAACCATGTCTACAGTATCTATGATAAGAATCTTAGGGCTATGTTCCTGTATCAGCTCATGATATTTTGTAATATCTGGTGAATCTGTAAGAACCTTGATGTGTTTCATCTTGTCTTTAAGAAGCTCTATTGTTAAAGGATCTTTAGTTTTCATTAGACTCATAATTTCTTCTTTACTCTTTAGACTTGCTTGCTGTGCAAATCTTCTGATAATCGTTCTGTCTTCAACTTCTAATGACATATACAATGCCTTAACACTTGGAATGCATGATATTATGTACTGGAGGAAAGCTGTTTTCCCCAGTTTGGTATTACCTGTTAATATTGCTAGATCACCTGCCTTGAAAATGTATTTCTGTGGCATAAATGGAAAGACGTCTTTTAAGTCGAATGATTTATCTGTGAAGTCTATGTTTGCATAGTCCGTTAACAGATTAATCATATCTTCTGCATCTAATACATCAGATGACTCTTCTAGATTTCTCCATTTATACAAATGGCATTTAGGATCGCAGTATTTAGATAATACTTCGTCTGAACATTGGTAAGCATATCCACCTGCTTTATAGGCATCTTCTACGATTCTGCTTACTTCTGTTTTGGGTAATGGATTCTCAAACTTATCCATATAAGCTTTTACAATACCATGTACTGCTGGGGTATCGTAACCATAATGCCTTATAGCAATACTGACTAATCTTAAAAGGTTATGGTGTCTTTTACCTTTGACTTCACCATCATTGTATATGTGTTGTCCACATGTTACAAATCTGGATGTTTGTCCTTTATTTCCTTTAAAGATTTTCCGTATTTCTGGTGCATTAGCTCTGCTCATATCAGCAGGTTTAAGTAGTTGACCATCAAAATCGAAAGGTTTATGATGATAATCAATTCTGATTTCCCTAGCTAAAACTCTTATTTCATCATAAGTAGAATTAGCTACTTCTTCAATTTTGAGGGGTACTTTGTAGAGTCCAGTTTTTCTATTTATAGAATAACCTGCTCTAATTAGTCGTGTTGCATCGTAAATAAGATCAACGTATTTGCCAAAGTCTCTGGCTATACTTGCTCTTACTTTTCTGTCAAGGCTTGGAGTTGGTTCAAATCCATATACGTTAGGTATATGTACATGAAATCCACGACCAGAAAACCATACTTGTATTATTTCATTACCAATACCTTTACCATTCATGGTATCAATAAGTTTTAATACTGTTTCTCTGGCTTCATCTCCTTTCCATTGTGCATTTCCTTGAGGATCTACGTCTAAGATAATATTATCTATATATCTGTCTCCATTGAACTGACTAACACTTCCTGTTTCCAGTACGTGGTCTTTAATAGATTCATCATATAAGAACATAGATCTAAAGATCTCTTGTTTAATTGCGATCTTTGATTGCAGTATGGTAGGCCATTCCTTGACATTGCAAAGCTGATGTCTGTTAGCAACTGATCCAGTAGCATACTCTACTATCCAGTTTCTATCAGCCATGTTTTATACCTTTTCTTTGTTTTTTGTTCAGAGATACTGACGATATCAATATCTCTATATTCTTGTAATCTTCTGAAGTCTCTCCAACTTCTGCCCCAAGTACTGGGAGTAGCCATTACATCCCAGTACTCTTTAGCATAATGTACCAATGAGGTTTCAATTTCAATAGAATTGACACGATTATTCCCCATAGCGAGCCTATTCAGAAGCCATTTTTTGATAACTCCTGAGATAGTCATTATAAGCCTAAACCTGCGAGATCTAACTCTGGTGTTGGCTTAACTTGCTCATCTTTAGGTGGAGTGGAAGAGGTTGAGCTAGTCTCATTTAATGGATCCTGCTCTTTATAGTCCTTTACCCAGCCTTCATTGATTTGCCTTTGAAAGCGTTCTTTTAGTTTATCCATTCCTCTCATAGGATGCATAACTTCCATGAAGGTATTCCACCAAGGCTTACCATCGTCTTTTAGATTCTTAGAAGGGTAGGACAGTACAAGAAAATCCTGGCCCATGGCCTTATCAAGCCATTCTTCTGGTAATGAATAGTCTGCACTATATTCAGGATTTTTAATGCCTACTGCCTCAAAGAACATTTTAATTTTTAGTGCACCTCCCCAATTACCTTTGTCTTTATTAAAGTTTCCAAAGATATTTAGGGTTTCTTCTTCTATTCCATTTTTAAGACCTTGTTCTGTAGTGTACTTCACTACTAATAAAACATCAGATATCCTTGAATGATACTTGAGTTTATCGTCATAGGTTAAGGTTATACCTTTAACTGTGCCTGTCTTTACAAATCCAGCCATTATTTAGACTCCTTTTTTTTAGCGTTTTGGATACCAATCTGTTGATCTTTTATCTTGAGATACTTTTCCATAACTTCAGTTTTTGAAGGATTTTTCTTTTTAATCCATTCAGTTATTTTTTGTTGTAAACCTGAACCTTTAAACTCAACTGCACATGATAGTGCTTTTAAATCGAGTATATGTTTAGGTACAGTTTTGACTTCCCCATTTGTATTGCCTTGTAATTCAGTTACATTAGGAATAGCCACATCTGTGTTAGGATGTGTACCTGCTAATACATCGTTATCTGCTGTATCGTCTATTGCGAATAAACCATTACAAGCATATTTACGTGCATAGCTAGATGTTGCACCTGTAAGTTGTGCATCATCCATACCTTTTCTTGAACCAGATTCTCTGGCGTAAGCAGTAGCCTCAATTACGTCACCATTAAGATCTCCAAAAGTGGCTGTTGCTTTAATGTAGTTGTTTTCACCTATGTTCATTACTTCATCATTAAGTGTAACAAAACAACCTGTTGCTTCTAAATGGGGTTTAAGGTTTTCTAAAATCATAGGCAATGTTCTGTAATTGTAATTGCCAAATGAATTTTTTGCATCCTTCTTTACACCTAGGTACTGTTGTACATGGTGTAGTTTTTCTTGTATGGAACTATCTCTTAGTTCCTGTTTGTACTCTTCTGTCATTTGTGACTCCAATCATCTTGTTATTAGTATTGTTTATTCAGACATAAAGAGAGCCAAGGTAATACTCGCAACCCTTGACTCTCTTTTTTGAGGAGCATATCTTAGTTTAAGCCTATAGGGGCTGTCACAACGGATTTGCTATGTTTAATGAACCTCTTAGCTACTTCCAGAGCTTGTAGTTTGTAGTTGTAGGGTTTGGCAAATTGCGTGCCTTTTACCCAATCACTATACTGTTTATCATGAGTATAGTACTCTGTTACAGCATTATAAGCGTCCCATAGTGTTTTACCATTGTTACCACGTCCATGTCGAAAGTTGCGTACCATTGCATCATATACAGGCTTTGCATTGTTTCGTACTAATATTCCTTGTTCTGGATTGCTCTTCTTATGGCGTGTTACTAAGAATGGCACTACTGCCTCTAGATAGGCATCTAGGGCTTGTGGTGTCATCTCCACTTCCGTCATTCTATTCATATCGTCAATTGCTTTTCTAACGTTTCCATCCATTGATCTAAGCTTGTCTGTCAATTGGTTAACACGTTCTTTTATGTTAGAAGTATGTTTTAATTGATATGAATTTTCTCTTTTAGACGCCAATGCTATGTCTATCGTATTTTGACATACGACTCGTATCATTGTAGGTCTAAATTGGCTACCTGTTGATCCATCATGTGATGTATAAAGAAATGCATATTTATCTATCACATCGTCTCCTACAAAAGCTCTATCTGGAGCCTTTGCAAGTATCCAAACTTTTCTACCTTGTTGAATTGCACCTGCTGTTTCTAGGGTATAACCCTTGTCTAGCAGTACGTCAAAAGGGGCGAATGCCTCACGATTCTGTAAGACTCCGTATCTTTCAGATACAGCTCCTAAAGGTGTGAATTTTCTATTCCCTCTTTCTAGGGGATTGTCTATTCTCCAATTATGGAAATGACCTGTTCTCATGGATGCATGATCACCAAAGAATTCTTCGTCATTGTCTAAGTTAGGGGAATAGGTAGGCAATTTCTTAACAGTCCAAGTTAGTCCTGCTTTTTCAATTGCCTCTTCTATAGTAGGAGGTCTATCTAGCTTAACACCTTCTTTGTGCCAAGGTGTTTCTCCTACGTACATCATTGAATCTATCATTGCTGGCATTGATGACTCCTTTATAGTATTAGTGATTTAAAATAATTGAGTCTCTCTGCACCTGCTCCATTAGGTGGGATAACTCCTGTATCTACCAATTCTTGATAGTATTTAACTAGTCCTTTAGGCGTAAACCTAATGGTCTTGAAGTGTTTCTTTTCTTTTGCCATTTAAAGCTCCTTTGAATTAAACATTTCTATTATATGGTCTATTTCATCAAGTAATTCTTCTATTTTTTCTTGATGGAATGCACTAAAGTCATGTTTATGATTATTTAGGGCGTCCTTGATTAGGTATGCCTCTTGTTGATTATCGAATGCTAATGCTGGTCTATTATCTGGTGCTGGTACTTGTGCTTTTCTCATTGATTCCTCCTAGCCTTTAATATGTATGGCCTGATGTAATCATTGAGATTGCCTGACCATCCCCAGTACTCTTCATCTGCATGATGATGTGAATCTTGATGTCCAAAATAATATTTAGTAATTATTTTTAAGACAGTATACCTTTTCGATTGTTTGTCTTCTTTGCCTAATTCCATGTATATCCTTGAACATCCTTCATCGTTTTCTACTCCTTTACACACAAATCCAAGATCTATAAAATGATAACCTCCGTATGCTGTTTTATCTTGATCTGCTAGTATTTGCGTAGCCAGACTGCCACGTAATTGTAATCTTGAAGATATCGTTTTCCTCATTCTTCTTCCTCTTCTCTTTCGTCTGGAGGAATAAATCCTAAAACCCATTGTAAAGCTTGAATGTATCCTCTGTATTCGGCTTCATCTTCAAGAATTCCTTTGACTTTTGGTAAAAATTCATAAGTTTCAATTAGTTCTTCTACTATTTGATCTTTGCTTGCTAGTTTCATATTTGCTCCTTTTAAGCTATGCAGAGACATTGCAACTTTGTTTGCCAGTCGTATCTAGAAATTGGATCTGGATTCCAGTTGGATTCTGGACTGCCTCTGCATATCTGTCCACATTATTAAATTAATGACATTTCTATTGGACTTAATGAATCATGCATATGTTTTTCATACCATATGTTTACCAATTCTCTAAAATGAAATGGTGAAACATTATGTTCTTGGTAGAAATGCTTAATAAGCATGTTCATTTCAGTCTCAATATCGTTTTCATAGAGATCATTGAGTTCGTCTCTTATAACATCATTTACTGTTATCATTAGTGACTCCTGTGTCTACTTTTTGAATGTCTATGTTGGTGATACCAAAATTATCCATCTGTTCTAAGATGTCTATAATTTGGGAACCTGTTTGACGTTGTAGCTCTTTAACTACATTGCCACCTTCTGTGGTTAATGTCACGTTAAATAAGCCTTTATTGCGTAAGCCATTACTCATATGGGTAACAGTATTACCTGCGAATCTGGCTACAGCATTCACGCCATATACAACATAGCCTACGGATTGGCCTATACGACCAGCTACTTTTAGTTTGTGAAGCATTTTTGTCCTCTCTTTATTAAATGAAAACGAGAAGACCTGGGGTACTTGTTTAGTACAAGTAATTTCCTGCATTAACTCTCCTCGTTAGATTATACATAAAGAGAGCCATGTCTAGTTTATTATAAGCATTAACCCACCGAGATGCGAGTGATGAGATTAATGCTATTATTGTAAAAGGGATTTACTATTTTAATGACTCCAATCATGGTTATAATATATCGATTCTTGTTCCGTAAAACTAATAAAACATTAATTTAATATTAATTTAATTTAATTTCTACTTAATGGACGAATAGCTTGTTTGTTTGAAGCTCTTGTTTTTATTAATTTTATGTGGAATCTTGGTTGAGTTAAAAAATAAGTGTAAGCGATTAGCTTACTCCTTTTTTAAAAACAAATAGCCCTCGCTAGAGGGCTATTTGTTTATGATTGATTAGTTCTCGTACTTCAGTATGGCATAGCTGATAGAATTACCACTCTTGGATACGAAAGGATATTTCAAGCCTAACGTATAGCCAGATCGAAAGAAGGTCTTTGATAACTTCTTAGCTATCTTAGCAATTTTCTCATCGCCTATATGATTGCCTTCTTTATCTACTATTCCATGCCAGCAATTATACCAGCATTCATTTGTGTAAGTTCTATCAAGCTCTTTGATATCAAGGCCTTTGCCAACAGTCTCAAATGCTTTGGTTTCTTTGTCTCTTGACTTGATCCAAGCTTGTAATTTGCTGGCTTTTTTACCAAGTTCTTCTTGTATTCCTTTGGTTAATGCCTCTTTGATATGTTCTGTTTTCTTTGATTTACTCATTAGTGACTCCTCTGTTTGGTTATTGATTAAGTTATATTTAAAGAGATCCGAGCCTTTGCTCGGTAATTTTTTAATTTAATTGATATATACCCAGACTCTGCTCAGATGGTATATGTTTAAGGATTGCGTATACATAGCAGTCCGAATCCTCAATTAAATTTTTGAGAAGATTTACCAGACTCTCCCATACACGTGAACGTTGTAGTGAGGGTATCAACTCGAGTTTACACAGAGTCTGGCTTTTTACGGTAAAATTTTCCCCTGCGTCTCACTCCAGATACTGTACAGAAGCCAGATAAATAAGATAATCACAATAGAAGGAAAATGAAAACACATACGTATTTATCAGTCTGTAGACAGGGGAAGAAATAATGTTGAGACAAGACTATACAGGATTCAAACCACAATGACTCTTCTAAAGCTCAATGTATTTACCTGTTATCGGCTTGTGTACGGTTTTGTTGTTGTCCCTTTCAGGATCACGATAATCATACTTTTCGATCTCACGATCACATATCTCCTAGCAAGGCGATTGCCCCTATGCTATGCTTTAGGTGTTACACACCACACAGATATTCAAGTATTTAGATTCAGCAGGTATACCATAAACTCTGCTCTCAGATTACCAAGAAACACAAACTTGTTTCTTTTTTTGTACCAACGTATAACTCAGTCTTTCGACACACAACACCAGTAGGCTCATCGTGTCCAGATCTTGAAGATCTGATTCGTTATCCTTAGGATCACGCTTGTTCTAAGTAATGATCTAATCTAAGGCTCTAGTACGAGAAATAATAAGGATGTACCTTCCTTATTCTTTCTCTCTTGTCTCAAATTTTGCCCCACAACCTCATTCGAGGGAATTTTATGTGGGGACTTAGATATAACAAATGAAGAGCATACATCTGACTCCAACAGATTGTAACGGAGCCACTTAGTTAAAAACCGAGGGAACATGTACCCTTTTTTACTACTAAGTTGCGTTAGATATGCTATATTTAAAGAGAGCCATGTCTCTTACAGATTTCTATAAGCCTCATCTGCCTTTTCAGTTAATTGATGAACTTTAGGCAGTATTTTGTCCATGCCTTCAACCATACTATCAAATACTGTATCCATGACTTCTGGCATTCTTTTGAGGTTCTCATCTTGGAACAATGCTAGTGCATTGATCATCATGAGCTGGAATTCTTTACCAGTCATGTCTTTTACTAGTTTTTCATGTATTTCTTTCATGATTTATTCCTTTTGTTTGTTTATTATATTTAAAGAGAGCCAAGCACTTGCCTGACTCTCTTATTATTGATTATGCAGGGCATTCTTCCTGCAGTGGGCAACCATCATGATGATTATGAAATGGTTCTGGGCATATTTTATCTGGATTGATACGCCAAATGGGGCATCCTCTCCAGAAGGCATGATCGAATTCTTTACCTGTATCTTCAATTTGAGGGAATTGTAGCATTTGACCTACCCAAGAAGTGTTTTCACTCCAAGTTTTAACAAAGAATTCGTAATCTTTGAGTTCATTCATCTTTACACAATCAAGTGTACAAGATAATTTCGCCCAAGGCTCTTCATAAGAATCAAAAGGAACAGTAGATAAAGCTACATCTATGCATATTTTCCCATTGGATAGGAAATAAGGCGAAATATTTAGCTTAATACCAATAAGTTGATCATAAGCTTTAATATTCCCTAGCAATATATCAGATTGAGATAATCTATCAATAGTGGAAGCAATTTCATACCTATGCATGGTTTCAGCTTTTCCAAATGTTGCATTTTTCTCGATTTGTTGCATTGTTAACCTCTTTTTTTAAGTTATATTTAAAGAGAAATTTTAGTTTTTGTTGGGGAAAAACACCCTGAGGGCAAAAAAACCCGAGTCTGTCTAACATGTGTGAAGACTCTTTTGTTAAGTAATTGCAATAGACTTTACGCTTTCCTCTAGCATTGGGTTATCAATCTGTCGACTTAAAACCCACAATCGTGCAGGTTTTTTAAGATTGCCGTGAAATAGAGAGCCTGTTGTTACAGACAGCCTCCTAGTTGACTACGATACTCATCTATTGCAATTTTATTGTATGTTATCAAGAGGCTGATCTATAGCATTATTTACCCTTGTAAATATTACAGTTCAACCTC
>Ga0098059_1000972_pt1 | contig 15065 bp, 9 predicted proteins | sample 20_taG_FD_92580 | JGI IMG/M metagenome (GOLD analysis project Ga0098059, IMG submission 92580) | Marine viral communities from the Subarctic Pacific Ocean - 20_ETSP_OMZ_AT15318 metaG | ecosystem: Environmental > Aquatic > Marine > Oceanic | place: Subarctic Pacific Ocean | collected 2015-01-19
ACTCCCCTACGGGACGCCACTTTTATCCTGATGGGATAAAATGCGGGAATAGCTCAGTTGGTAGAGCGCAACCTTGCCAAGGTTGAGGTCGCGAGTTCGAGCCTCGTTTCCCGCTCCATTATTAGAACAGGGTCAGTGGTGCAAATCACTGGCCCTGTTTTTTTCCGGCCTTTTGCTTGGCAGTGGATGTTGTACCCCTCAGCTACCCAAGCATGATTTAATTCTCCTGTAGACCTCTGTCAAACTTAACTGATTAGCCTATCATGGCAATTTCCTCAGCTGTTTCTGGCCCGATCAATGATAGGGGAAAACGAATGATGAACCCGTCGCAAGCAACGCCCGTTCCGAGTAACCTGCTTGCCACACTGCGCGCTGCCACCCGCAACGAGCACACAAGCCTGGAACGCCACCCGTTATTGCAGTCACTGATCCGTGATCAGTTGGTGCTACAGGACTATCTCAGTTTCTTGCGGGCCTTGCTCACTTTCTACCAACAGCTTGAGCCGCTGCTGGAAAAGAGGTTGCCGGTCGAGTGTCAGGAGTCAGGTTATCGCTACCTGTCCAGATCGGTAGTGCTGAGAGCCGATTTAGAGCAATTGACGGGCGGTCGGCATGCTCTGGACACCGACCGGGTGCCATTGCTTCCTCTGCCGGATTTGTCGTCATCAGATCGTGTCATAGGTGTGCTCTATGTGCTGGAAGGTGCAACCCAGGGTGGCAGGGTGATTGCTCCCCGGGTGACCCGTTTGTTGGCTGGGACTGAATTGCCAATGGAAAAACCGGCACTCGAAGGGCCTGATGGTGTCCAATACTTTCAGTTGTTTCGGCACAATGAGTGGGTGAAGTTGCAGCGGGTTATCGCGCAAGTATCCCGGCGTCCCCACGCTGCCGGGGAGACTGTAGCAGCCGCCATTGAAACGTTTCGTTGTCTTGGCGGTTATCTGGATTATTACCTGAATAGAGAGTGCCATTAACGACGTGAGGTAAGCATTTGAGCGCGCGCAATTCTCCACAACTGGATTCTCTCCAATTGGATCAGGCCCTGGCGCGTTGTGCCAGTGAGCCGGTGCATATCCCCGGGGCTATCCAGCCGGCGGGCTGCTTGTTGTGTGTTGATGAACAGAGTCATTGCATTGTTCAGGTCAGCGCCAATCTCGAGTCCGTGTTGGGGTTGCCTGTTGATACGGTTTTGGGCGCTTTCCTGTTTGACGTGCTGAAGCAGCAATCCCCGCGACTGGAAAGTGGGCCCTCTTTCCAGGGAATCATTGATGAACTGAATACGCTTTCGGAGGACAGGCCTCTGGTGGTTCACGAAATCCGCTGGTCAGTGGACGGCGTTATGAAAGCCTTCCAGCTCAGCGCCTGGCGGCACGAACAGGCTATGGTGCTTGAACTCGAACCGTTGCCGCGTCTCAGGCAGCGGCGTATTCTGGCAAAAATCAATCAATGGCTGGCACGTCTTGCCGAGGCAGAAACCCAGCAGGATCTGCTTGATACCCTGGTGGGCAGGATTCGCCAGTTAATCGGCCACGACCGGGTTATGGTGTACCAGTTTGATCGCGACTGGCATGGCACCGTGATTGCCGAAGACTGTTCAGAAAAGACAACCAGTTTTCTCGGTCACCACTTTCCGGCCAGCGATGTCCCGGAACAGGTTCGCAAACTCTACAGTGTCAATCCGGTGCGCAGTATCCCGGATGCAACAGCTGAGTCGTCCCCCTTGCTGCATTGTGATCCCTCGTCCGGGCAGCCGCCCCTGGACCTGTCACCGGGTATGCTGCGCGCGGTTTCGCCGGTTCACCTGGCGTATCTGGCCAATATGGGCGTGGGCGCTTCACTGTCGTTAGCGATATACAGCAAAGACGGGTTATGGGGACTGGTTGCCTGCCATGCCCGTCAGCCCACCCCTTTATCGCCCGCATTGCGTGATGCCGCATTGACTCTGGTGCGTATGGCAACCCAACGTCTGTTCCTGCTACAGGAGAGGAAAGATGCGCGCTATGCCAGTCAGGTGCTGGAAAATCGCTTGCTACTTGTGGATCATCCCGGGGACATGGTTAAGCCGAACCAGCTGATCGATGAGTACGGCGGGCAATGGATGCGCTTGTTTGGTGCCAGTGGTGTGGCACTGATGTATCAGAAAAAGTTCAGTTATGCGGGGCGTGTGCCAGCACTTCCCGTGTTGTCCCTTGTCGTTGATCGTCTCACTGCCGAACATCACGGCAATGCGCCCTGGAGCAGTGATTGCCTGAATCAGACGATTATGGAGGACGTTGGTGATCTCGCCGGCAACGCCGGCTTGTTAGCATTGCCGCTGACAGCGGTGTCCCCGCCGGGCTGGCTGCTGTTTTTTCGCGAAGAGCAGCAGCAGGTGTGCTACTGGGCCGGCTCACCAGAGGCAAAAACGGTGATTGTCGATGGCCGGGCGGTTATCAGCCCCCGCAAGTCTTTTACTCGCTGGGCAGAGCAGGTGGCCGGGCACAGCTTGCCCTGGCGGGCGATAGAGATAAGGCTGGCGCGGGAGTTGTCGGAAAATATCTCAATCACCATGTTTATCGATCAGATTGACCAGCTCAATGAGCGTTTGCACAAAACCAATCAATATCTGGCCTCGCTGGCAACCACAGATTCCCTGACAGATACATGGAACCGCTATCGGATTGAACAGGAGCTGGAAAAAGAGGTTGCTATTGCCCGTCGCTATGCCCGGCCCTGTGTGGTGCTGTTATTTGATGTCGACAATTTCAAACGTTTCAATGATGTGCATGGGCACGAAGCGGGTGATCGGGTGCTCAAAATCATTGCTCAGGAGGCATCTGCCTGCCTGCGCGATTCCGATAATCTGGGGCGCTGGGGTGGTGAAGAATTTATTGTGCTGGCGGCCAACAGCACACTGGACGATGGTGTCCAGTTGGCGGAGCGGTTGCGTGCCCATGTCGAAGCGCTCGATTTTGGTGAGCTCGGCGGCGTCACCATCAGTGTGGGTGTCGCCGAATGGCGCAAGGGAGACACCCGAAAAGCGCTGGTGGCACGTGCTGATGAAGCCATGTACCGGGCCAAGAACAGCGGTCGCAACTGTGTTAAAGACTGAGTGTTAGGAACTGAGCTGGCGCATGGGACAGCGAGTTCAGGTTGGATCCAGTACCTCGCGCAATTTTAGCGCCAACTGCTCGCGATGATAGGGTTTGCTGATCAGCTGCACGCCTCTATCGAGACGGCCATTGTGAATAATGGCATTTTCACTGTAGCCGGAGGTGAATAATACTTTCAGGTTGGGGAGGATGTTCAGTGCCTGTTCGCTCAGTTGTCGACCATTAATCCCGCCCGGCATCACTACATCGGTAAATAACAGGTCAATGTCCTGATGCTTTGCCAGGACATCCAGCGCCTCTGCGCCGGAGCGAGCAGCAGTGACACGGTAACCGAGGCTTTCAAGAAGGGTTGTGACATAGGTTCTCACCTGATCGTTATCCTCCACCGCCAGGATATGCTCTGAACCGCCAACGGGCTCAACAGCTCGGGGAGTCTCATAGACAACATCGTCTGTTGTCTTGGCTCGCGGAAAAAAAAGTTTGATCGTGGTGCCCTCATCCACCTCGGAGTAAATTTTGGCATGTCCACCGGATTGTTTGACAAAGCCGTAGACCATGCTGAGACCGAGCCCGCTGCCCTTGCCCATGGCCTTGGTGGTAAAAAACGGATCGAAGGCCTGGCTGACCAAATCGGCAGGCATACCGGTGCCGCTGTCGGAGACCGATACCTGTACATAGTCTCCGGTGGTTACTTCCATCTGATCCTGTGTATAGGCCTCATCCAGCAGGGTGTTGGCTGTTTCAATAATCAGCCTGCCACCCTCTGGCATGGCATAACGTGCATTGATGGCTAGATTGAGCAGTGCCACCTCCAGCTGGCCGGGATCAATTTCGGCGGGCCAGAGTCCCTCGGTTTCTGCAAACGTCAATTCAATATCTTCGTTGAGGGCTCTCTTTAATAATCCCAGGGTGTTGGCCACCAGTTTGTTGATGTTCACCCGCCTGGGTTGCAATGCCTGACGACGGGCAAAGGCCAACAGGCGGTTGGTGAGCTCCGCTCCCCGCTCCGCCGCTGTGACAGACATTTCTGCCAACCGCTGCAGATCGGGTTGATCGCCGAGCTGCTCCTGCATGAATTCGGCGTTGCCCAATATTACCGTGAGCAGGTTGTTGAAATCGTGGGCAATGCCACCGGTGAGGTGGCCGACCGCCTCCAGCTTTTGCGACTGGCGCAGCCGTTCATCCATTTCCCGAAGTTCGGTGACATCCACCATGCTGCCGACCATGCGTATGGCTTTGCCTGTTGAATCTCGTGTGATAAAGCCCCGATCCACCACGGACTGCGCCTTGCCATTGGCATGGATAAACCGGTATTCACCCTGCCACGTGAGTCCACCGCTGTTAAAAACGGCATAGAGCTCTGTGAGCAGGGCATTGCGATCATCCGGATGAATATGTTCAACCCAGAACTCCAGGCCGTGATTGATCTGTGCGGGGTCGTGACCGAACATGGTTTTCAGGTTTTCGTTCCACCACAGGCTGTCCTCAACCAGGTCCCAGTCCCAGATCACATCGTTGGTAGCTTTGGAGACCAGTTGGAATCGTTCGTCACTCTGCCTGACAGCCTGCTCGGCCAATTTCCGGTCGGTAATATCCCGCTCTACTGCAATCCAGTGGGTAAACCTGCCGGTTTCGTCCGCCAGTGGCACAATATCCATCTCCAGCCAGAATGCATCGCCACTTTTGGTGTAGTTGATCAGCTCAGATCGCACCGGTTGCCAGTGGGTGAGTGCCTCCCGGATGCGATCCAGTTCAGCCCGCTGGGTTTTTGGTCCCTGCAGGAAGCGCGGCGTCTGGCCGATCACTTCCTCGCGGCGATAGCCGGTACGTCGCTCGAAGGCTTCATTGACATAGATAATTCTCGGGCCTTCGGGTTCATCCAGGGGCTCTGCCTCTGTGATCAGCAGAATGTCATTCTGTCGGGCGATGGCGGATTCCAGCAGTCGCAGGTGTTGCTCCCTTGCCCGTTCCTGGGTGACGTCCTGAAAATAGATAGCGAGTCCCTCGGCCGTGGGATAGGCTTTTACCCGCAGCCAGAGATTCAGTTCACTATAATGTTCGGTAAACGTACGTGTCGTCTGTGTGGCAAGGGCCGCCTCATACTCTATGCGGAAAGCGGAATTCGCAGCAGCCGGAAAGCATTGCCGGATATTGTTGCCGATCAGCGCATCCCGGTGTTTGTTGAGAATTCGGCAAAATTCGTCGTTGACGAAGGTGAAATTAAAGTCTCTGTCGAGGGTGAAGAAGCCATCGCTCATACTCTCCAGCGTCTGTTCCAGTCTTTGCGATAGTGTCTTTGATTGCTCCCGGGCATTGATGTGATCGGTGATATCCTGAAAGGCACCGCGTACTGCACAGATATTGCCGTCGGCGCCATACTCTGCTTCGCCGGTGCTGCGCACCCAGATCGGCCTGCCCGTAGCCGTAAGCTTTGGCATCACCTCGCTAAAGGACTCACCTCGCTCCGCGCAGGCATCAAAGATGCGTCGAAAGCGGTTGCGGTATTCCGGCAGGTAAAAATTGATGGCCTGCTGCAGTGTGGGTTGAAAATCCGGCCCGACATCGTGAATATCGGCGGTCTCTTTTGACCACATTATGGTTTTTGTCTGAAGGTCAAAGCGCCAGCCCCCCAAGTGGGCGGCCTGTCCAGCAATCCGTTGCAGGCTGGTGGCCTCGGCCAGACGGTTGTCGGCCAGAACCTGATCGGTAATGTTCTGCACCACGCCGGTGAGCACTCGTCCGTTGGCGGTATTGGCCAGTTCGCCCATGCCCCGAACATACATGATGCTGCCATCCGGCTTGGGGATCCTGTGGCGGAATTGCAGCGGTGTATCGGGTTTTTCCAGAAAACTGTCCAGCTCGTCTACCAAACCCTGGCGGTCATCCGGGTGCATCAATTGCAGGTAGGCATCGAAGCAGTGGCCAAAGTCCTCGGGAGCAATATCGTACATGTCGTAGATATCGTCAGACCAGCTGAGCACATCGCTGTCTAGATTGAGTTTCCATATCCCCAGCTTCAGTAATCGTTTGGCCGTACGCAGGCTGGCCTCCTGTTCCTGCAGGCGACTGTTGGCCATTTTCAATTCACGGGATCGCACCAGGATGTCCAGCTCCAACCGAGCCTCGTCGTGCTCCTCCATGTCAGTGGCTCGCTGGGATGCCAGGCGACCCTCAGCTGAGTAGACAAAGTCAGTGACATCCTCAGTTCTGAGGATAATGAATATAATTTGACCATCGGCCCCTTTAAGGGGGGTGTGCACGCAACTCCAGAAGTGTTCGGCGAAGCCGCCGCCCTGGTCTTCCGGACGAGGGATAGGGTAGCGCTGAACCGGCAGAATATCCGACATGCCGGTCTCTTTGACCTGTTCCAGCGAGGCCCGAAAATTCCGGACCCCGTCTGCCCTGCTGTCGTCGGGGTCATCGGGGAAAACATCGAACATTCGACGGCCCTTGATGTCCTGCCGCCGGGTACCGGTGGCCTTGAGATAGGCATCACTGGCGGCGACAATCCTGAATTCGTCGGGGGTCATGACCAGAAATTGCCCGGGCACCGCTTCGAACAGGGATTGAAACAGGTTGGCCGAGGTCTCGGCTTCCTGCCGCAAATCCTGCTCCCGCTTCAGATGGTCGGCTTTATCTGCTTGCAGCGCCAGTAACTGGGTGACATCCCGGGCGGAGACCAGTTCGGCTTTTGTGCCGTCATGGTCCAGGGTGTGCGCGGTGATGGCCACTGAAATAATTTCCCCGGACTTGAGGCGGTGGCGCCAGATACCTGCGTCATTAAACCCTGCAGCCGGGTTTGCGAGGTTTTCGTGTAATTTGGCAACATCTTCCGTCGGTCGAATATCCTCAATGGTCATGGCGAGGAATTCGTCGCGGGAATAGCTGTATTTGGCGATGGCGGCATGGTTTACGTCAAGGAAGCGCAGGGTTTCCCTGTCATAGATCCACATCGGATCGGGGTGACATTCGAAGAGAATGTCCTCCGGGATATGCATCAACAGCCTCCGTCAATTACCGGCGGGTTTGCCAGCCACGAGAGGGTGTCGTCCGGTGACATCGGGCGTGCAATAAAATACCCCTGAGCTGAGTCGCAACCCATCTCGGCGAGAAAGGACAATGTCCACTGATCTTCCACGCCTTCGGCGGTCACCAGTAGCCCCAGTGCCCTGGCCAGACCGACGATCGCCGCCGCAATTTTCTGGGATTCTTCGGACTGTGATGCCGAGATCACAAACATTTTGTCAATTTTCATTTCCGAGAACGGCAATCGGGCCAGCTGAATCAGGGATGAGTAGCCCACCCCGAAATCATCGATCGATAAGCTGAAACCCTTGATGCGGAACTGGGTCAGAAACTCCAGCATCATGATCGGATTTTCCATGCTACTGCTTTCGGTAATTTCAAGAATAATCTGTTCAGGGTTCAGTCCCAGCACCTGACACTGGGTCATCAGCCACTCGGATAGGCCGGCGTCAGCTATCACCCTGGCGGACATGTTTAGGGCGATGGTGGTATTGGTGCCACGAAATGATTCGGCAAACCAGCGAAGAGCTTGGCCAAATACCTGCCGGGTCAGCTCGCCGATCAGACCGGTTTCTTCCGCCAGTGGAATAAAGCGATCGGGCATGATGATGCCGATATCGGGGTGGTGCCACCGGGCCAACGCCTCAAAGCCTATACATTTTTCCGTGGCGCAGGAGACTTTGGGCTGGTAATAGACGCCTATTTGCTGCTCAGCCAGGCCCGCGGTGAGGGTCTGCCGGGTAACCTGGAATTCCTGTGGCCGGTTTTCGGGAGCCTTGAGGGGAGGCTGGTGGGTCTTGTCGCTGAGCAGCTCGCGGAGTCGATTGGGGGTAAAGGGCTTGCCCAGCACCCCCGAGACATTGAGACCATTCTCTGCGGCGGCTCGACCCGCAGCCTCCAGCACCCTATTTCCCAGACCGCTGGCAACGATCACGACGCCATCAAAGGCGATATCGGCCAGACGTTTCAGTATCTCGACACCATCCACTTCCGGCATCGCGAGATCAACTATCAGGTGTGAAGGGGCCCAATCTGCAACCAGGTGAAGAAACTCATCGGCACTGGTAGTGGCGCGGGCATCGTGACCGGCGCCTTTGGCAATGGTGCAGATGGTAAAGCTAACGTCGGCATCATCATCGAGTACCAACAGCCGTTTATCGGGGGGGCCTAATGTCATTACCAGACCTTAATTATTTGTAGGTTTGTCTGGCGGAGAGACCTGTCTGGCCAGAAAGATAATCCGTGATCACATCCAACATGGCTCCAGCATGCGGTATTGTGAGGGTTGTTTCAAGCGTGTTGGAAAGTCGCGCTGATTAACGGTTATGGACTGTGGACAACCGGTGACCGGGGGGTTAGACAATGGTGATTTGTCTCATGTGTTGCCTTGTCGTGTCAGCACCCGTCGCAGGCATTGGGCAAGTTCAGCGCGGTGGTAAGGTTTTCTGATGAGGTTGGTATTGTCTCGCAGGCCGTCGCCTTCATCGTCGTGGCCGGCAAAGCCGGTGGTGAACAGTATCTTCAGGTAGGGATATTGCTCACTGGCCAGTTGGGCCAGTTGTCTGCCGCCCATACCGGGCATGCGCAAATCGGTGAACAGCAGGTCAACCGCATTGCCTTCGCGCAACAGATTGAGTGCCTGTTGGCCACCGGTTGCCGTGATCACCTGATAGCCCAGGGATTCCAGTTGGTGTTTAACAACATTTTGTACCAAGTGGTCGTCCTCCACCAACAGGATCCGTTCGTTGCCGCCGATCTTTTCAGATGGTTTCTCGTCAACCGGCAGCGGTGTCGGTGGCTGATCGGAGACAGGCAGATACAGCAGGAAGGTGCTGCCATCACCCGGTTTTGAGTGGACACTGATCTGTCCGCCAGACTGGTTGATGAACCCGTGTACCATTGCCAAACCCAGCCCCGTACCGGCACCCTGTTCTGCAGAGGTGAAGAAAGGCTCAAACAACCGATCCACAAGCTCAGGGGCTATGCCGGTGCCCGTATCGGTTATCGATAACGCGACATATTGGCCACGACTCAAATCCAGCTCGGTTGAGTCGCTCGTCTGAGTGGCACGTGTTGAGATGGTCAGGCTGCCGCCCAGTGGCATGGCATCGCGTCCGTTGACACACAGGTTCAGCAATGCGTGCTCCAGTTCCGAAGGATCCACATAGACTGCCGGTAGCCGGGAATCGAGCTCCAGTGCGATTAGAATATTGCTGCCCAGCGTTCGCTGCAGCAGGGGTTCGATACCGAGCACCAGTTGATTCAGGTCCACGGCCCTCGGGGTGAGGCTTTGCTGCCGGGCAAATGCCAGCAGACGGTGGGTCAGATCCGCTCCGCGTTCAGCCGCTTCTGTGATCATCCTTGCCAACTTTTGATTGTCGGGGTGGTCGTGCAGCGAGTCTTCCAGAAGTTGCGCGTTACCCATGACCACCGTGAGCAGGTTATTGAAATCATGGGCGACCCCGCCGGTCAACATACCCAGAGCCTCCAGCCGTTGTGCCCGGTGAAGTTGTTTTTCCATTGTGATTCGGTTTGTGATATCGGTCATGCCACCGACCATCCGGATGACGGTGCCGTGGTCATCGCGAATCAGATGGCCGCGATCCTCCACCTGCGCCCAATGACCATCTGCACATCTGAAACGATAGCTGGCGGACCAATGATTGTTGTCATTTTTGGAAATGGCCAGTCGGCGTCCGGCCAGCACCTCCTCCCGATCATCGGGGTGAATCAACTCTGCCCAGGCGGCGTCGTCGGGTTGCGAGTCGGCGCGACGGTGGCCAAAGAGCTGTGTGAAACCGTCATTCCACCAGCGATTGTCACTGAGCATATCCCAGTCCCAGGCGGCGTCACTGGTGGCCTGGGCCAATAGCCGGAATCGCTCCACGCTGACCCGAAGCGCCGCTTCCGTGGCTTCCCGGCGGGCAATGTCCTTCTGTAAGGCCCGGTTGGCGATTTCCAATTGACGGGATTTTTCTTCCAGTTTGCGAACCAGTGTCTGGTTATAGGTCTTCAGAATTGTGTTTTCATCGAGGCCGACAGGACTGGTCGCAATAGGTTTGGCGATATGGGGTTGATCCTGTATCTGCCACAGGACTTTGAGAAAAGCTTCAGGCTCGGCAGACTTGAGAATAAAGGCATCAGCACCCAGATCCAGGGCCAGCTCACGGTCACTTTCCTCGGTGTAAGTGGCGGTGTAGATGATGAATGGGATACGCGAGAGGCGGGAGTCGGACTTCCATTGCTGGAGCAGCGTATAACCGTCCATGATGGGCATCAACAGATCAGAGACAATCATGTCGGGAGGGGTATTGCGTGCCTTATCCAGTGCTTCGTTGCCCTGGCTGGCGGTATCGACCTGATAACCGTGGCTGATGAGCAGCGTCTCCAGGTAATAGAGGTTTTCCTCCCGGTCATCAACGATGAGGATCCGCGACATCAGCTGCTTTCCATATCCGGAGACTGCCAGCAGACACTTTCCACCTCATCAACAAAAGTATCGGGGTCGATGGGCTTTTCGATATAACCGCTACAGCCCGCTGCCAGTGCGTTCTCTCGATCACCTGCCATGGCGTGGGAAGTCACTGCGATAATGGGGATATTGCCCACTGACTCGACCTCGCGCAGGGTTGCCGCCACGTCATACCCATGCATGGTCGGTAATTGTATATCCAGCAGAACCAGGTCGGGCAACAGCGCCTTGGCCAGTGCAATGCCTGCCGGTCCGTCGGTGGCCGATCTGACGCGGTGGCCGCGGTGTTCCAGTAAAAAAGTCAGCAGGTAGCGGTTGAGCTCATTGTCTTCAATGACCAGAACATTGAGGCGGGATTTTTTCATGGTAGCTCCAGTGGCAATATCACGGTAAATTCGCTGCCCTGCGACCATTGACTGTCCACCTTGATTGTGCCGCCGAGTAGCTTGGTCAGACGGCTGCAGATAGCCAATCCCAATCCGGTGCCGTCATGTTGACGGGTCAGGCCACTGTCGACCTGGTTGAAAGGTTTGAATAACTGCTCTATGTCTTCCGGTCGGATACCAATGCCGGTATCGGTGATCCGGAATTGAACAGCGGGTACCGGCTGCTCGCCGCGAAGTGATGCCCCGTTATTTGCATCACCGGCTGCAGTGGTAGGAATCCATGCCGGTTCCAACTCCACATGCAACGCGACACTGCCCTGGTCCGTGAACTTAATGGCGTTGTTCAGCAGGTTCAGCAAAATTTGTTCAACCCGTCGACGATCACTGCACATGGTGGATAACTCTGCTGCGATATCCCCGTGAAGTGACAGACCTTTCTTCTCTGCCAGTGGCCGGACACTTTCGATTACCTGATCGATTGCGTCGGTCAGATCAAAAAGCTCCCGTCGGACCTGTAACTGTCCGGCTTCGATTTTGGAGATATCCAGTACGTCGTTGATCAGATCCAGCAAATGGCGGGCACTGCTGCGGACCATACCCAGTTGTTTTTTCTGTTCCCGGGTAATGGGCCCCGCCATTCCCTGCAGAATAATGCCGGTAAAACCGATGATTGAGTTGAGCGGGGTCCGCAATTCGTGGGACATGGTGGCCAGAAATGACGACTTCAAATGATCGGCAGTTTCAGCACGGTTGGCGACCAATTCCAGCTCATTGGTGCGAGCCCTGACCCTTTTTTCCAGGTTCTGGTTCAATGCCTTGAGATCGGCATAGGCTTTCTCCAGAGCACCGAAAGCCCACCAGATCAGTAGCAGTAATAACAGCGAGGTGACCAGGACAAATCCGATCCCCTTGTATACGCTCCATCGGCTGAATGTTTCGGTATCCGCTGCCAATGCCATCAGTGCATGGTCAGAGGCGTAGATCCACAAGCTGGCCACAGTGGCATAGACGGCGGTGATCAGCAGTGCGCGGCAACGCAGTGACCATCTACTTCCCGGTTTGCAGGAAGGTGGGAGCACGGAATTTTGGCCATGTTCGTCGTCGGGCCTGTTGGTGCTCATGGGGCAACCCCGGAAATTGGATTGGTTCCGACTCTCGGTATTTCCCGTTTATTCGATGGTGCAGTCAAGTCGGGCAACATGGCCGTCCTTCCTGTCAGTGTGGCAGTTCCTTATCACAAGTCTGCAATACCAATTTAACGCATGGACAGTTATTGCGGGCTGTTTTTATAAGTATCACCACTGCAGAATAGGCCCAGAGTGGTTGGTGGGTCAATCCTTGCCCTGACGATAGTGGGTTCGCTCGTCGCTGTGTTCGAGTTGCAGTATCGCCGACCCCTGATGTCAGCCCAATGCGCCGGGTTTTTTGGTGTTAACCGACAAACGTCGGGCAAAGTCATTTAGACTATACCCCCGCTGAGCCGGCCATGTTCTTTGGTTGACGCGCGGGCACTTTTATTCTGTAACCGTTTTTATTTTTGTAACTATTGGGACGCTATGACCGCTGCATTATCGATCCGCAATTTGCACAAACAGTATGACAATGGCTTTGAGGCACTCAAGGGCATCGACCTGGAGGTTCAACCCGGCGACTTTTTTGCGCTGCTCGGGCCTAATGGTGCCGGCAAGTCCACGACCATCGGCATCATCTGCTCTCTGGTGAGAAAAACGGCCGGTGAGATAGCTATTTTCGGGACGGATATCGACAAGAACTTCTCTCTGGCCAAGCAATATATCGGCGTGGTTCCACAGGAGTTCAACTTCAACCAGTTTGAAAAGGTCATTGATATTGTCAAAACCCAGGCGGGCTATTTCGGGTTACCACCAAAACTTGCCGGGGAGCGCACCGAGAAATATCTGAGGCAGCTGGGCCTCTGGGAAAAACGCCATCAGCGCTCCCGGATGCTCTCCGGTGGCATGAAGCGACGACTGATGATTGCCAGGGCACTGGTTCACGAACCGCGGCTATTGGTGCTGGACGAGCCCACGGCAGGTGTGGATATCGAGTTGCGCCGCTCCATGTGGCAGTTTCTCAAGGCGATTAATGCCAGCGGCACCACGATCATATTGACCACTCATTATCTGGAGGAGGCAGAGAGCCTCTGCCGCAACGTGGCGATCATTGATCAGGGTAAAATCATCCACAATACTTCCATCAAACAGTTGTTGCGGCAGCTCAACAAGGAGGTGTTTGTGCTGGATACCCGCGAGGCCCTGACAGGGGTGCCGACCATTGAAGGTTATCCGGGGCAGCTGATCGATGAACACAGTTTCGAGGTTGAAGTGGTGAAAGGGAAATCGCTGAACAAGTTGTTTGCCAGTCTCAGCGAGCGGGACATTCATGTGACCAGCATGCGCAACAAGGCAAACCGGCTGGAAGAGCTGTTTGTCTCCCTGGTGGAACCGCACAGGAATGAAACGGCGGAGGCACAGTTATGAATGCCGGTCAGCAATGGGTGGCGTTTACCACCATCCTGGTGAAGGAAGTCCGCCGTTTTATGCGCATCTGGCAGCAGACCCTGCTGCCGCCTGCGATTACGATTGCCCTGTATTTTGTAATCTTTGGCAAATTGATAGGCCCACGCATCGGTGAGATGTCCGGTTTCACCTATATCGAGTTTGTGGTGCCGGGACTGATCATGATGTCGGTGATCACCAATGCCTATGGCAATGTGGTGTCTTCTTTTTTTGGCACCAAGTTTCAGCGCAGTATTGAAGAATTACTGGTGTCGCCGGTGCCCAACTACATTATTTTGCTGGGTTATGTGATCGGTGGTGTGGCCCGCGGTCTCGCTGTGGGGGTGATTGTGACGCTGTTGTCCCTGTTTTTTACCGATCTGCAGGTTAGCCATCCGGGTGTAACGGTTGCCATTGTATTTTTGACCGCAGTCCTGTTCGCGCTGGCTGGGTTTATCAATGCGGTTTTCGCCAATAGCTTTGATGATATTTCCATTATTCCAACCTTTGTGTTGACGCCACTCACCTACCTGGGCGGTGTGTTTTACTCCATCAGCATGTTGCCGCCTTTCTGGCAGGCGGTGTCGCTGGCCAATCCGGTACTCTATATGGTCAACACCTTCCGGTACGGTCTGTTGGGCGTATCGGATATTAATGTGGCATGGGCCTTTGCCATGGTGACGGGTTTCTGCGCCCTGCTGTTTTTCTTCTCGCTGTTTCTGCTGGAGCGGGGCAAACGATTGCGCAGTTGAGGTGAGCCGTGACTGAGAAAAAATTATTGCTGGGGGCCGACACTGACTATCCCGCCAGCTACAGTCCGCAGTTATTGCATCCGATTCCCCGCAAAGAGGGCAGGCAGGCATTGGGTATTCTGGACGCCGAGCCTTTTTTTGGCGTGGATCTCTGGACCGCCTATGAGGTCTCCTGGCTGGATATGCGGGGCAAGCCGGTGGTGGCGGTGGCAGATCTATCGATACCGGGCAGCACGCTCAATCTGGTTGAATCAAAATCCCTGAAGCTCTATCTCAACTCACTGAACCAGGAACGCTATCGCTCCGCGGAAGAGGTGACCCGGATCATCGAGCGCGACGTCAGTGCCTGTGTGGTGGGGCCGATACTGGTGGGGATCCACCCCGGCGACAGTTATCGCCACATGGGGCTTGGTTCGCTGCCCGGTATTTGCCTGGATGACCTGCCGGTGGCGGTGGATACCTATGCCCCCGACCCTTCGCTGCTCGGTCTGGCAGATGGGCTCATAATCGTCAGCGAGTCGCTCTACAGCCATTTGCTGAAAACCAATTGCCCGGTCACCGGGCAGCCCGATTGGGCCAGCATTCTGATTCGTTATAGTGGTCCTGCAATCGACCGCGAAGGGTTGTTGCGCTATCTGGTTTCATTTCGCAATCATCAGGATTTTCACGAGCAGTGCGTGGAGCGCATCTTTACCGAAATCAGGGAGTTGTGTCAGCCGGACACACTGGAGGTCTACGCCCGCTACACCCGTCGCGGTGGGCTGGAGATCAATCCCTATCGCAGCAGTGTGCAGTCCGATCCTCCCAGGGTGCGCCTGTCG
>Ga0098059_1000975_pt1 | contig 15041 bp, 8 predicted proteins | sample 20_taG_FD_92580 | JGI IMG/M metagenome (GOLD analysis project Ga0098059, IMG submission 92580) | Marine viral communities from the Subarctic Pacific Ocean - 20_ETSP_OMZ_AT15318 metaG | ecosystem: Environmental > Aquatic > Marine > Oceanic | place: Subarctic Pacific Ocean | collected 2015-01-19
CTGTAGTAAATCTTGTACCTAACAATAAATCTGCTCCTGCTAATTCATCTTCATATCTATAATATTTAATAGGAGTAAATTGTATACTATCAATTTGTCCATATTGATTATCATTATCTACTTTTAATCCAACGTAATTAGCTGCAATTTTAGACTGAACTGTAGATCCTGGTGTCCACCAACTACATGTATTATTACCATCTCCTACACATTGTGCTCCTGCAATAACAAATTTAGAGTCATCATAAAAATGATCATCTGTACAAGTCCATACTCCTCCAGCAGCTGTACATATGCTTGCTTGATTACCTACAGCACCTACACAACTACAAGTTGAATACCAATGATCAACTGGAGATAGTATGTCATTAGGAGTCCAAGTATTTCCTGCTTTAATACATGCTGAATGATTAGTAAAGCTTGTATCACTACAAGTTCCTTGATTTCTAACAACTACTGTAGATGGTCTGTGTAAATTATTTATTTTAATATCACCATCAAAGTATTGCATTCCACTACCAATATATCTTGCTCTATCTATTTCAAATCTATGTTTAGCTCCTGGAAAAATATTATACTGACCATAGAAACCATGTGATATATATTTATATGCATAATCTTGATATGATACAAGATTTAGTATAAGGTCTATAATTTTATCACCACCAATAGCAACATAATTAAGGAAAGTTAATATACCTGTAATCATTGAGAATAATGAAGGCACACTTGTAAAGTCACTACCTACATATTCAATAGTTTTATTAGGTCCTATATGTCCTGCCATTAATGCTGATGTACCAGTCTCAATCATTTGATAAATAGGAGTACCAATTTGTCTAGCTAATTTACCAGCACCAAAAACTGAAGCTACATCTACAAGTGTATTAAATGCCATATCTGCAGCAGCACCAATAATAACACCTGGTAAATTTAATAAGATATTTACAGCACCTGCAGCTGTACCAGGTCCAGGCATAGGAGCAACTCCAGAAGCAACAGCTTTTGCCTCCCCTGTTGATTGTGATCTTGCAGTATTTATCTTTACATTTCTTTTACCCCTCATTTGATTTAGGGCATATCCTACACCAATAATAGCTGCAATCAATACAGCTTTATTTTTTAGAAGTTTATGACCAGGATGTCCTTCTGACTTTTTAAACCTTCCTTCTGCAGTTCCTGTTAATGTACCATATACTTGTAGTGTTTGAGCATTTAGATATTGTTTTGTGAAGTTTAGATCAGGAGAATGGAAAGTATGTGTGTCTCTTGTAAATTCATTTAGACCTATATCATCCATAGTCATATGGGCAGACTCCTCTGTATTTTGTAATAATCCTCCTTTACCTGTTATCCAATTACTCTCAACAGGTACACCTCCAAATAATCCTTTAAACCAAGGACTTGTTGTAGGATCAACATCACCACAACCTCTATATATAAGATACGGATCAATACCCATATCATTATATGGATAATTAGGTATAAGACCCCATTCTATATCACTTTCACCTACAGGTGTAGCAAATGTAGTACCAGAATTTATACCTCCTGTTGATGCACTATTTAATATATCATCTTCCCATGCTGTAATAGGTCCATATGTTTCATCTAATGGATTCCAACATGAACTACCTCCACATGATGTACCAGCTCCTCCAATAGCATCTGTATCATTTATACTTCTTGAGTGAGCAGATCTTTCATAGGCCATCATATTTCTAATGATACCCTTAGCTATAATAGATTTATTACCATCTCTAGAACCAACTAATATCTCATATCCAACTATATTAGTTATTAATGCACCATTATTATCTACAGGTGATGCAATATTAGAAAACTGTGCACCTATTACATAAATACTATCTCCATCAGGTGTACTTAATTGTGTTGTAGTATGCGTTCCTTCAAATGGTATTTTATGATGCCTAATCTTTTTTCCACATAAATTTCCCCATCTCAATGGATCAGTAGCTGGATATGTTTCAGTTGCTGCTTCCCAGTATCCCATATTACCATATGCTTCAAAGATACCACCATCTGCTTGTGGACTTCCTACTGTAGCTCCTAAAGTTGCTGTGTTAGTAACTTTAAATACTGGATCTGTACCATTATATGTATTTCCACTAGTATCTGTTAGCTCTTCACCACCTGAAGGAGCTCTTCCTGGTATATGGTATGTTCGTGATTTCTCTCCTGTATTATATATAAATCTAATAAAGAATGTGTAAACCTCATCTCTAAGTAAAGTAGGGTTACTACCACCATTCTTATAATAATTTGAAGGATATTTATGAGATGTCCATTCTGTAACAATATTATTTGCTTGTGGTTGATAATTAAAATCAAACTGTTCTGTAGGTTGTGTTCTAATTAAATAATCATTAACAGCCCACATACCTGAAGATTTCTCATAAGCTGGCTTTCTGTGTAGTAATATAGAATTTTTAATCTGAGGTGCTGAGGGATCAATATAATCTATATTTAGACTAGTTGTCTCAGTACTATAGTAACCCATTACATTATTAGTAAAACCGTTATGTATTCTTGCTCTTACTACTAATTGAAACCATTCAAACTCTTTATCTAAACCTGCAAATCTTATATCAAGTGATCCCTTATTATTATCATGATCCCATAAAGGTTGTATAGTTGAATAACCTAGATAATCACCTATAACTTGATCATTAATTGCATATGCAATAAATACTTGATATGATCCATTTGGTAATGATCCACCGTCTGAAGCTTTAGATAATTCAATAAGAGGAGTAGCTAGTAATGGGGATAATCTAATTTTTTCACAATCTAACTGTAGAGGTATTACGTTTTCATATGTTATACAGTCAGCACCAACAGCTGATGTTACATATTGTAAATAAGGAATATTATTAAGATTTATTGTTCTTGATGGATTATTACCATCATCCCAATATATCTGCCATGAACAATCAAAGTTTTCTTTTGCTGCTCCTATAACAAGATGGTCTTGGTGAAAATTAAGACAACTATCGTTTATAAGAGATGTATATGTACAAGTGCTGTCATCAAATTCTCCTATCTCAGAAGATTTATCATTTGTAGGTAATCCATTTGCTGGATTTGTATTTGTATTATCTGTAGAAAATATTATCCATTTATCCCCATGCAGGTGTATTCCTCCTATAATAGTATAGGGAATATCTGCACATAATATATTTCCAGGTTCATTACCAATAACACCAACGTCACCATCAATAGAGTTATTTATAGCATTACGTGCATGAGACCAATTCTTTTTATCTAGATAAGCAGAATCAGTATCTTTTATCATACCTTTTACAGGTAGATTTGTGCTTGTATTACTAGTGGATTGTGTTTGACTAGCTTTATTCTTTGGTTGCTGTTTTTTTGCCATATCTATATATTCGTTGGAGCACTCTTAAACATATTATAATAATTATGATATTGAGCTTTTCTATTCTTCTCCCATAATTTTTTTAATTGAGCGAAGTCAGGAGTATTAACAAAACTTAGAGCATTATTCCTTGACGCTCTTAGTCTTTGTTCTATCATACCTAACTGTTGAGTTACATTTTCTCCAGCAAATATCATGTTCTCAAGTATTCTTTGTTTTAAAGCATATTCATAATATTCATTACAGTATGGATGATCAAGAACTAGAAGTTCTCCATCATCATCTTCCATACTTCCTTGATAATTTACAAATATTTTACCTGAGTTAAAATTAGTTAATAAGTATCCGTCTTTAATTTCAACATCTTCTGCACCTTTATATACAGGGCACTCTTTACATACACCATCAATATCATTTATATTAATTGGTACCATGTAATCATATATTCTATATGAAGTAGGACCAACCCATTGAACTAATGTTACTTCATCTTTTCTATCACAATCTGTATAAGTGACACATACATCCTTACAAGTAGGATCCTCACAAGGTCCTGTATGTCCAGGATCCATCTTATAGTTAGGTATGGCTTCTACATGTGTACCTTTTGCCTGTGTAGTATTAATTTTATATGTTCCACATATTGCACCATAATTTAATGCATTAAAGTCATGAGGTAAGGATCCTTTCTTATTTTCAATATCTACTACAGCGTTTTTAGTTCTTTGTATTTTAAGGCCTAAATCATAATTAACCCTCATAGCAACTTTTATTAGTTGCTGAGGTTCTATCATACCTTCTAGAGCATATGTTCTAAAGTCTATACTAACATCTTCTAATAATTGATTAAAAGTTCTATATTTATGTGATATTGCCATTATCTATTTATATTTTGTTTATTATCTGAATCTTCTGCAGGTATTTTAACACTATTTAGAAGAACGTTCATTATCTGATTCTCTATTTCAGCAAATAAAAATTCAGGAATATACATAATTTGTAAATGTCTTGGTACACAATCGTCCTCTGTTTTACAAGTCCATTTAGAAATATCTCCCTCAAATACACCTTCTAACTTTATTGCGTCCCAATCTACATCAGGAAAATACAGATGACCATCAAGAAACCAATAATACTTTGTTTTATTATATTTAAAGGTTGTTGTCCTTGTCATAGATGTATATGAACCTGGTGTTGTTGGTTGTATCTCTACTGAACCGTCAATAGATGAGACTGTTCTTACTAACGGTCCCCAGTAACCTTGCATAAATGTTGGTAGTTTTAATTTTGATCTTTTAATCTTTACACCACTAGATATACCTGTACACCCTGCTTCTACTTTATCCACCTCTTCTAATTCAACATACGGTAGTGTTTGCCATACAGCACTAAACTTCATCAGTTTATTTGCATGATCTTGTCTCCGCATTAGAAGTTGTGCATACTTTAGAATCAGACTATAAAGGTACCTATCTGTTATAAAGGAATCTTCTGAATTAGCTTTTATTTGAGATCTTAATCTTGATACTGCTTCCCCTATTGTTGTCATAGTTTACTTCTTTTTTTTATACATATCCGTAACTCTGATCTTTGTTTTCATAGTAACATACTTTTTCCAGTTCTTAGGGTAAAACTTTGCTACAGCTCTTTTAAAAGCCCTAGTTGCTATAAACTGCCATAACTCTCTGGTTTTAAACTTGTACTTAGGTGAATAGTTAGTATAAAATATTTTACCAACATTACCATCTGTATCCCAGTTCTTATTCTGTATTAACTTACCATATTTCTTAGATAGGGCATAGTTAACATTAACCTTCTTAGCAGCTGGACAGCTCCCTATAAACAAGTATCCTAAAGATTCTGGAAGTTCAACACCATTTCTATCTTTTAGTACGGTGTTCCAGATCTTTCCATTAAACTCTTTAACAACCTTTTGTAATTTATCATTATCTACACTAGAATAGGCAGGATGTTTATCCTTAAATCTATTAAGCATTTTTATGTTTAATAAACTTAAAACCTTTTCTCTGTATCTAGGTTTATTTAAATCAGGTCCTTTAAAGTTGTTGATCATTTTGCTTACACTATAATTTACAAAAAATTAGGGAGTTATAAAAGTTTATTCAGGGGAATATGTAAGTTCACATATTTCACCTTTATTTGGATGATGTATTGATAATACCCCAGATCTCCTTGATCCTATGAACTTATTATGGTAATGATAATAGTCTGTACGTGAAAGACTTGGTAATATCTTTAACATAAAACCTGTCTTTTCATGTTCAGTTATATACTCTATTTTCTTTTTATGATGGTAATGTCCTGTATATAATGTTCTATACAATGTTTTACCCCATTGTCTTGGGTATTCCATAGAATACACTAAAAGAGAGTTTTTAGTATTAACATCTCCATGTTCAAAAGCAAAGAAGTTGTCCTCATATACAAATACTTTTCTTTCTAGATAGATAGTATCCCACAGAATAGATGAGTTATCAAAGCATTTAGATAAAGCATGAGCAAGATGAAATGATGATAATCTGTCATGGTTACCTGGTATATAAATAACCTGTAATTCATCACAGAACTGCTTAATATAATTTATACTCCATTGTAATGCATCAAAAGCCTGTGTATAAGCCTCTGTGGCTGTCATACAGTTATCTAAAGGAGTTCCACTAGTGGTAGTCCCACTCCAAGTATCCATGTTGATTACATCACCTCCTATAACATAGTACACTTTTTCTAAATGATGAGAGTCTGATGCTCTTTTAACTAGATCTTTAACTGTTTCTTCAAAACATACATCTATAGTTTCATTTCCTTCTTTACCAAAATGTATATCCTGTAAAGACAAAACTCCAGCTGTTTTAATTTTACCTGGAGTTTCTACTCTTTTTACTTCTTTATATTTCTTTGGTTTAAAACCTTTTAATAACTCTGCAACATTATCAACTTCATTATCTTTTAGTTTAGTAATCATTGCTGATACTCTCCAATGATCCCCCATTTGTTTATTCCAATAACTTGATAATTTCCATTGAGTTGTATCAATATTTAAAATATCTATTATTTCCTCAGGTGATTTTGGTTCTGAAGAGCTCATTGTCTCCATTTTTGCTTCACCTTTCTCTAAATTATATTCATATGAAGTTGTAGAGTTTTCTAATAACTCTTGTGACTTCACATAATCTTTTAATTTATCATAGTCTTCTACTGTAATATCCAACTTTTCTGCACAATAGTCAGACGTTTTTTTCCACTTAAATGATGCTTTAATTTTTTCAAATAATGATTCCATATATATGTTATTGTTTTGATTAGACTTTGCAAATATATAAAAAAAATATTAATATATAAAAAAAGAGGCCCGGTGTTAACCCCAGGCCTCTAACAATTAAGTTTTGGAAAACCAATAAACCATCACTTTCTTGTTTTTTATAATGTTGTTGTATAAATTCTAACTGATGGACATGATACACTACTTCCTTCAACTATAATTTCATAAGTTGTTCCTGATGCTAGACATTGACCAGCACCACAATTTAATTCATAAGTATTAACAGCTACTCCACTAGCTGCAGTTATCCAACTACTTGCTCCAGCCACTCTATATTTAACTGTGTATGTGCTTGTAACAAGAGGAGCAGCCCAAGCTAATCCTATTGAAGCATTAGTAACTCCTGTTGATCTCAAACCTACAACTGCTGTTCTATAACAAGTTCCACCATCTGCTGCAATAACTAAACGTTGTAATGTTGCTAATAATCTCTCTCCGTTATCTACAACAAGTAGTTGTCCATTAACATCATAATCAAATTTATCGTAACAATGTGATATACACTGATTGCAATATAGTTCTTCACATCTTTCTCCTGGTGTATGACAATTTGAATGCTCACACGTTGTTGACCAATCTGTATTAGAACATCCACAAGGTAGATTATCACAGTTATTATTAGTACAATTTGACATTTTTGCTTTTTATTTATTTATTATTAATCACTCAATGAATCTAAGTCACCACTTGTACTGTAAGTTGTTTCTCCAGCTGGACAAGATGTTCCTACATTTAACCAGAAAGGTGCAAAATTACTATATTGTCCTATTACATTACCATTTTCACCAACTGAACAATACCAAGTTCCATTTCTTAACTCTGTAGCTGTAGATGGTACATTACTATTATATGCTGGACAAGTTGGATCCATTTGTACTCCTGTTTCATTCCATATATCTTTAGCATTAACCATCGCATTAGACATTCTAGAAGAAGCTAATAAAGAACAAGCCTCTTCACCAAATACATAGAAAGTTTTAATACTATCCATTCTTGATATATCTAGTCTACTACTTACATCATCCATTAGTGTTCTTAATGTTTCTCTAATATCTTCAATAGCTATCCATACATTCTTAACGCTATCTGATAAAGTCTTAGGAGCTGCTTGAGGTGCTCCTCTATATCTACTTACAGGTCTATTAAAATCTTCTGGTTGAGAAGCAATTGCTAGAGCTATATCTTTAGTTTCTCCTATTATTCTTTTTGTTTCAACAAATTGTTTCTCTGTTGCTCTCACAACATCCTCAACGGGATGTAATTTATTTTGTTCTACTGTACCACTAGAATATAATTGTGGATTAACATCACCTGTAGGCTTTCTACGGATCTCATTAAGTCTATCTTGTAAACCTTCAGCAACTTTCTTTTGTACAGATAAATCTGTATCTAATTTACTTATTCCTTTTGTTAAAATATCAATAAGATCTGGTAAGCTAGCCTCACTATTTTGTGTACTAGAATAAGATTTAAATGCTTCTGATATTCTAAACACTGCTTTATTAACATCTAATACTTGAGGTTCAGTACTAGTAGTATCAGTAGAACCCTTCATTGCAATATTATCAATAATTATTTGAAGTAATTCTTCATCAGTATTAGCATTCTCACCTTTTAAGGTGGATTGATTGATATTAGAAATATCTAGGCGCACTTTACCCCCAATTTTATCAGATTTATCTGTTGTTTCAAAAGCCATATCTTTATTTATTCTTTACCTTACATTATAATATACAAATTATCTACATCTTTAACAAATATTATGAAGTAGAAATAGGATCACATTTAATATAAGTTTCATTACATTTATTACAGTCAGTTGTATCTGCTACAGTTATTGTTATCTTTTGTGAATTACACAATCCTGTAGTAGTAAAACACCAACATAAGTTAACAGTATGATCAGTATTAATTGATGCCTCTGGTATACATGTTCTTAGTTCACCATTAGCATCAGTCATTCCAGTATTTGCTCCATCAATACTAATATCATAATTAGCTACTGGATTACCATCTGAATTTATTACGTTTATTACTATACACTCAGAATCATTACATGTATCTAAATCCCAGAATGTGGCTAAATCTGCTACAAATCTTTCTTTTGTAAATGCTACTTCAGCAACATTAACTCCCCAGCCATATTGATCAAGACCTCCATATCCACTATTTAATCTACTATTTGCAATGTGATTTGTAACAGTATTTTGTGCTGTATAATATGGATTAGCTGTTGTAATTGCACTAAGTGATGCTGACGCTAATCCGTTAGGAGGTGTTGATGCTAACTGTCCATCTAGTGTTGGACTTGTATCACCACTTTCTATAGCTCCTAAAGCATGTAATGGGAAATGATAATGTACACTAGATGTAACTGTTGGTGCAGAAGGATATAAGAAACAGTTTATCTCACGGTCTGAAGAATAACTCATCCAGGATAAATATTCTGCAATGTAATGATTGTAGTCGTTCATATAACATGTAGAACATTTATATCCTGTTGCTGTATCAACACCATCTCCTGCAGGATTACCTGTTGATCCATCCATAGAATATCTCCAAGTTGGTGTTGTAGTACTTTGATTATGATGATAATTTACAGTAGGATTAGTGGAAGTAAGACCTACTCCTGATTCATCTGCAAATGCCACTACAAGTACGTTATCTGTTAGAGGAGTTGGTGGTTCACCTAATAAAGTTCCACTATAAAAAGCACCATTATAATTATCAGCAGTACTATTTCCTGTACAGTTTGAACAAGTATAAGAAGTTCCTCCAGCATTATACCAAACTCTTGTTGGAGTATCATACATTAAAATGCTCCAAAAATGACAAACATCTATACCATCTGGAATAACAGCATCAACAATTCCTTCCCCTGTAAGGTGTTGTCCAGAAGGTGAATCGCTACCTCCACAATATCTTGAATTAAACTCTCCATAATTATTAAAAGTTCCTGTCATTGGGAATATAGCCCAATCAATCCATCTCTCACCAGCAACTACAGTATGATAAACCGTTATACTACCTGCAATAGTTGATCCACTACAATTCTCTAAATTTAAAATACTTGATGTACCTGCTCTAGCAGCTCTAATCTCATCAATCCACTCATCAACAGCAGTTCTAGCTTGTGTTACTGATTGTTGACTTAAAGAAGTTGCATCATACATAAAATATAATGTTAGATCTTCTTGCCCCATTCCACAAGCTGAAGAAACCCAACTTGGAAGAGGTGTAGCACCATTAGTATGTAATGTCGTTTTATATGTTGGAGTTCCTTGATAAGGTACCATTTTATTACTCCAATCTAAATTATATTTTTTATTTATATGTGAATCTAAGCCTACAAGACATCCCTTATCTAATCCATATCTTTCTGATTTATATAGGTTATATGCATTAGATGCAAAAGTACAGTTTATATCAAGTTTTAATTGTTCACATCTGCTTAAAGGATCAACTTCATCTATTGGAAACATACAAGATCCATCATCTACTCCTGCATTTGGATTATAATTCCAAGATCCTGAATCAGTACATCCTAATATACAATTTAATACAGCTGTGAATGAATCTTCATATAATGTTATTGTTACTTTTGTCCTTGTACATGTAAGAGAACTTACAAATGAATAACAATCATTTATCATAACAGTTCCTCCAGTTATTATTGATGCAACTGTTTGACCACTTCCGTTAGTAGCTGCCTGACTAACACCGTTAACTGTAATAGGATAACCAGATACTGGAGCACTATTTTGATCAAGAACTTCTATTAATATACATTGTGTAGATCCATCACATGCGGTTCCTCCTTGTCCTAAAAATAATAATAAATCTTGTTCAAATTGTGCAGTTGTAAAAGATCTACATTGAGTATTAATTCCCCAACCTTTAGTTTCTAAATTACCCCAGTTTGTTGTATTAGGATTTCCTGCTGGAACTGGATGAGACGTTATGTCCCAATATGGATTAGCTGTCTCTAATTCTGTTAAATTAGAATAATCACATTTATCTCTAGTACCAGAATTTGAATCAGGATATGGAGCAGAATCACTATATGTTCCTGTTGTTTTTGGTGTTGTACCTGCAGTCCATGCACCTTGAGCTCCTGTTCCTGTAGCAATAGCTGCTAATCCCATTAATGGAAGAGCTTTGTGTTGACTTGATGCTCCAGCAGTAGGTTTAGAAGGATACATAAATGCTGCGTATGTTTTACCAGCAACAGCTACATATGCTGCTCTACGTTCATTAAATTCTAAACAATCAAATTTATATTGTGGAGTAGGTTGTACGTGCTTATCATTTGCTATAGTATGTGTTATAAAACTAGGAATTGAAGCAGTATGTGTTGAAGTATTTTGTTTATATGGATTTTCATCTTCTCCTTTTGCAGAAGCAGTAATATTATCCTGAAAAGTAGGGGTACTAGCACCATCTCCATGATATGAATAGTCAGATTCATCTGCAAAAACAATTACTAATACGTCATCAGTATTAGGATTTGCTGCAGGTGGAGGTCCTAAATGCACAGCATTATTTTTTGATCTAGCTACCGGATCTGTACCACTATTTGCAGTAGCTGCATCTGCTTCTTCCATATATGCACTCCAAGTATTAGGTTTTGTATAATTTGAACTTGTATAAGTAATTAAACTATGTCCTCTAGGTCCTTTACCTGTTGCAGTATCATAATCAGATGCATCATACATTTGTACAGGTATAAGACTTGTATTATTAGAATCCGTTAAAGTTATTGCAGTACTATTCTTATAAGAGTTAAATGACCATTTCAATGCTTCTGGTGATCTTCCCCAAGGAGCATAAATTGGCCAAAATTGATGAGTTCTTAAACCTCCACTAGCATTATTAAAGTTTACTCCATCTGGTTTAGAGAGTGATATATTTCTATTTCCAGCACCTACTGAAATTGAAGAAAAATTATTAGGCCAGTTAGATTGTGAAGGATTTGATCCACCTCCTGATCCAACATGATTTACACCCCAACCAACCCAGTGATTAAGTTCACCTGTAATTGTACCAATTGAACTCATATAACTATACCCTAATACTTCAGAAGCAGTATGACCATATCCTCCTTCATGTGCTCCACTTGTATTATAACTTCCAAAATTACCACCAGTATTAGAGTCATAAGTTGGATCAGCTGAAGGATCAACAGAATTATTAAAGATCCCTGTCATAGGAACTATACCCCAATCTACCCATCTTTCTCCACCTACTGATACATGATATACATTCTCACCTGGAGTTGTTCCATATGAAAAAGCGGCATAAGCACCTGCTGCATTTTGATTATTATAATTAACCTGTTGAGAAGGATCTCTTAGTACAGGTGTAAAATCAGGATGTTCTGTTAACCAACTCATTACTGCATTATAAGCAGATTTTACTGCAGCGTTTCCTAGTGATGTACCATCATAAAATACATATACTTTAGTATCAACAGATATATTTACTAAACCACAATCACCTATTACTGAAGTCCAGGCAGGAGGAGTAGGATCACCATCAGGAGAACTCTCTGTACTATAAGAACATTCTCCCGTTACTTTAACAGTATCATTTGGAAGTAAACCTGTAACATCTATTGAAGCAGGAGCTGTACATCCTGCTGATGCAGTAAAAGATGATCCATTTACAAATGATCTTACATTTTGTAGATTACTTCCTGTAGATAAATCTATTGTAACTGTTGATGTTTCATCTGGTTGACATGCTTCAGTGAATGAAGCAGTACAATCTGCACCACCACCATTTGATGTCCAACCACAAGAGCCATCATCACAAGTTGCACTTGAACTATAATTTGTTGCTGAAGGGTCAGTACATCCATATGTACACCAATAACAAGAACCATCATCCAGTGTTGCATTAGGGTTATAATTTGTTGCTGTAGCATCTGTACAACCAGAAAGATAAGTACATGAACCATCATCTACTGTAGCACTAGCATTATAATTACTTGCTGCTATATCTGTACAACCATAAATTGTAACTGCTTGACAAGCTGTACAATCAGTATGAGTACTAGTTGTTCCTAAAGTAATTGTCTGAAATCCATTTGAACTTGCTACTGTATTTGTTTGTATATATTCATAACAATTTTGAGTACCGTCTACATCCACAACTTGATTTGCAAGAGGATTATTTGTTGCAGTGTGGAATGCTATATTATTAGCTGATGTATTTGATTGTCCAGAAGCAACTAAATTTATAAGATCTGAAGTACCACATACTTTCCATTCATGAAATGTATCTATAGTTCCTTGAGCTCCACAACTCGCACAATCTGAAATACCTACAGCCCCTGAAAAATCAGATGTTTGTAAAACATAGGTAGGAAGTTGATCATTTGAATTTGTTCCTATGTATTTATAACAATCTCCATTCATTAATTCAACTACTTGATTAACTGATGGAGAACCAGCTTCATTATAAAATTGAAGAGATGATGCTTCACTTATTGTTGAAGTACCAATTAATCCAATATGTACATATGATGCAGGACATTGTTCAAATGTATAATATACTGCAGCTGGTGGTGCTGGATTACATGCACAACTAGCATGTATTGTAGTTGATGCTTGTGTTGTTGTAATATGTGTAGTTTGTGTATATGAACCATCATAACTCCAACAACTCTCATCAGTTAACCTAATACTGTAACTAGATCCAGTAATAAGAGGTTGAAGAGCTGTCATTGCTGCTAGGAATGCATTATTGTTTGCTACTGTATTAGAAGCACCAGAAAATGTTAAGTTTGCTTTACTACCAGTATCACAATTAGTCCATCTATGCAGATCATAAGTACATGATCCATCATCACAGGTTGCGTTAGAATTATAATTATTTGCTGTAGCATCTGTACATCCGTCAACACAATACGTACAAGAACCATCATCTACATTAGCTGATGCATTGTAATTAGTAGCTAAAGAATCTGTACAACCAAGTACTGGTGTAAAACATGTACCAGCAACTGTAGCATTAGGATCATAATTCCCTACCAAGTATCCAGTACCACCTGGACAAAGACCATATCCAGGATAACCAACTTGTGTAGTACCATTACTACAATATCCATCTATATCTGAGTTATCCCCTGCTGTATTAGTCATACAACCTGTTACTGCTGTAACACAACTACAACTACCAGACCAAGAATTACCCGATAATGGGGTACTATCCCATTGCTTCTGAGGTGCTGTAACACCAAGACCAGAGTAATACCAACACTCACCATTACTATCCATTACAGATACACTAGATGTAGCTCCAGCTGCTGTTAATGCTGCATTCCAAAAGATACCTGATTCTTGCCAAGTATTACTTACCCCTCCAAAAGTTATAATTCTTACTTCCCCGGTAGAGCAACTTTGCCATCTACTAAATTGATTTGGTCCTGGTGCCATATTCTTTAATTGCTATTATTTGCAGCTTGTACGCATGTTTTACATACGGTTCTTCCCTTATTGTCAGTTGTTTTTTGGCATCCGCAGGAAAAAGTTTTACCACAGTGTGCACATTTTGCTCGTCCCATATTTTTTTTTTGGTTTTTGGTTTATAATTTAGTTAATCCATCACATTGTTTACATGTGATTCTTTCTAATTTCTTTTTTGCAAAATTAAATAGTTCTATTCCAGCATCTGGTTGAGAACAATATTCCACTTTTGCCTTTGCAGCATCAATCAATACCTTAATGGTATGCATTTCAGCTAATAACTTTTTCTTATTGCCTTTAGGTTCACAAGGATTAATTTCCAAAGTACATAATTTTTCATAATATAATTTCATTAATCCAGTTACTCTTAGAAATGTATATTCAACATAAACTTTTGTATGAGGTGCAACTTGATACTTTATTATATATACACCATCTGGTATATCTGTTCTAACTTCATTACAACTCATCAGTTGTATGTTCAAAGAACAAGCAGTTATATTTAGATCAAATCCAGGTTTAACTGATATTAAAGAAGTGTTTTTAGTTGTTGTTCCTTCTGGTGCTGGAGGAGTTATTAACAATTCAGTACAGTCAGTTCCTAAACCTTTTGCGTATTGACTTGTATCTTTAATTGCTAGTAGTTCTGTGTTAGAGACATCTAGAATCTCTAGACTTAATATGTGTTTTGCCGCCATTTAATTATAATTTTATAGAAATATACTACTATCTATTAATAATATACAAAAAATCATAGATATATAAAACAAAAAAGGGTGAGAACTTAATCTCACCCTCTTTTTATAAACTTAATAATTTAGACTATACTGGA